>Ga0310892_10000484_pt1 | contig 11561 bp, 8 predicted proteins | sample C0D1metaG_FD_203747 | JGI IMG/M metagenome (GOLD analysis project Ga0310892, IMG submission 203747) | Lab incubated soil microbial communities from West Virginia University Organic Research Farm, Morgantown, WV, United States - C8D2 | ecosystem: Environmental > Terrestrial > Soil > Agricultural...
AGCGGTTCCCACCTAGCGGTTCGGGCGATGCGATAGGATGTGCACCCAGGGAGGCAACATGAAGAGTTTGCTTGGATTAATGATGATTCTGATCGCCGCGTCCGCTCTGTCCGCGCAGGCCCCGGCGGCCGCCAAACCGACCCCTGTGACGCAGGGCGTTTACGTCGATCACGACAAAGTGGCGGCGGCGCTCGCCAAAGGGGGCCCGCTCGTCACGGCGTCCGACGTCCTGGTGTCCGGGTCCCACCGTGACAAGCCCGGGCAGGTCGAGGTGCACGAGCACGAAATGGACGTGCTCTACATCACGGATGGGACGGCGACGTTCGTCTATGGCGGGAAGATGGTCGGCGGCAAGAACTCGAGACCGGGCCAGTGGCTGGGCACCGACATCACGGGCGGCACGACGCAGAAGCTCGCGAAGGGGGACGTGGTCGTCGTGCCGGCCGGCATGCCGCACTGGTTCAAGGAAGTGCAGGGGCAGGTCAGCTATTACGTGGTGAAAGTGATCAAGCCTTAGAGAAGCCCGAATTCGCAGATTCGCAGATTGTGAGATTGGAGGGCGGGTCTGAACACCCGCCCTACGTCTCTTCCTCGCCTCAAAACTCGAAACGAATCTTCACTTGTCCGACCCGCGGCGTGTTGGTCTGCGTGCTCACCCGCCCGAAATTGGCGTTCGTGATGTTGTTCTGGATGCCGCCGAACACCACGGTGTTGAACAGGTTGAACACGTCGAACCCGACGCCGAGCCTGAACTGCGCGATCGGGAAGTCGCGGCGTACGCTCAGGTCCTGGTTGAACGAGCTCGGGTTCCGTAGATCGTGGGCCAGCGTTCTCGGCGTGTTCCCGAAGGTGAATGACTGAGGCGACCGGAACGCATTCACGTCGATATAGGTGGGCGGGTTCGTGCCAAGGACGTCGCCATCGCCGTAGTCACCGTTGATCCGCACCGGCCCGCTGAAGTTCGGATTGAAGTCCGCGTAACAGGTGCCGGCATTCGGAAGATTGCACGTCGCCAGGATCGAGCCCAGCGGCCGGCCCGAGCGGAACTGCGTGATGCCCGACACCTGCCAGTTCCTCACGATCGCCCGGACGACCGAATTCCCGCTTCCAGGTTTTCCATCCGCACCGAACGGTACGTCATAGACGACCATGGCGTTCCAGACGTGCGGCTGATCGTTGACGCCAACCGACCAGTCCTGCTCGAAGTCGTATCCGGTTCTCGCCGAGAGATTGTCTTCCGTCCGGCTGAAGGTGTAGTTGAACGCCACAGACAGGCCGTCGTCGGCACGCCGTTTTTCGGCCGTGAACTGCAGCGAGTGGTAGGTGGACCGTGCGACGTTCCCGTACACGTCGGTGACGGCCGAATACTGCGGGAACGGGCGGAGCATCTGCGAGATCGTGCCGTTGAAGTTGGGGTAGGGCAGGCCCACGCCCGGCACAAGCGCCTGCGCGGCAGCGATATTGGCGGGCGTCGCCTGCTGCGTCAGGAGATTGCCGAGCACGAGGTACTTCGGATCGAGCTGGTTCGCATAAAAACCGCGTCCGCTGCCGCCGAGGAAATCGCCGCGGCTGCCGGCGTAGGAGGCGCTGACGGTCACGCTGCGCAGGAGCGCATACTGCACGCCCGTGTTCCAGTTCTGATAACGCGGCATGCGTCCGCCAATCTCGGGATCGCCATACGTGACGCTTCCGCCCGTGCCGCGGCCGGTGACGAAGCCGGCGTTGAGTGACGGATCGAAGAATGGCGGCGGGGCGTACGCGGGCACGCCGTCGTTCCAGTTGTACGCCGGAGTAAAGCTGGCGTTCGGGCTCGGGAAGCTGGCATTGGCCGAGAAGCCCAGCGTGCCTGTGCCGTTGCGCGCGCCCGCGCGCCCGCCGACCGCGCCGCGGCGCGAGTAGTTGATGCCATAGGCGGTGCGCAGCACGGTGCGCTCGTTTAGCGAGTAGGCAAGGCCGAGCCGGGGACCGACGGCGCCGTAATAGGTGTTGATGGGCGTGCGGCATTTGCAGCTATTGACGCCGTCGCCCGCGAACGCCACCGCTCCTCGATAGCCGCCAACCGCGGGATTGGGCGCGGTCGGATCCATGTACGACCATCGATCGTAGAGCTCCGTATACGGCTTCATGATGTCGTAGCGCAGACCGAGATTCAGCGACAGGTTGGGTCGCAGCTTGAAATCGTCCTGCGCCCAGAACGCGTAGGTGTAGAAGCGCCCGCTCGTGGCTACCTGGGAGTCCTGGACGACGGTGGTGGCGTTGAGCTCTCCGAGCAGGAAGCTCGCGTACGCGTTTCCAGTCGCAGCGTCGAGCGTACCGGTCGACGTGAATCCGGCCGTCTGCACGTTGCTGAAGCCAAACGTGGCGAGGCTGCCGTACGTGCGTTCGCGTTCGTCGGCGTCCATCCGCTGCGCCTGCAGCCCGAACGTGATGGTGTGCTTGCCGTGGGTCCAGGCCAGGTTGTTCTGCAGCGTGAAGTTGTTCAGATACTCCGTGAAGGCGCGCGCGTCGGTCCCTCGCCACATCGTCGGTGCGTTCGGTCCGAGAAACGCCACCTCGGGAAACGATGAATCCGCCTCACCAGGTGGCAGTCCCTTGAGGCCCGCCTTGATCGGGTACTGCCCGTCAATCGTGGCGTTGAAGATCGGGACCGACAGCCGCGACGCCCCGAAGCCGAGCTGGTTGACCCACTGCGAGCCCAGCACGTAGGTGTGCTTCAGCTGAGCGTTCGTCGGAATCTCCTCGACCAGGCGCGTCTCCGTGTACGGCAGCGGCAGCGCAGTTTGTGGATTGGTGCCGCCTCGGAACTCGGTGTACTGGCTCCGCTTTCCGTGCGAGAAAAGCACCGAGCCTTGCTGCTGTGTGGTGAACTTGACGTCGACCTTGGCCGTCACGCTGTTGTTGTCGAATCCGGTCGGCAGCGATCCGCCGAGATAGTTGTTCTGCAGTCCCGCGCTGGTCGGCTGTGGCAGGAACGACTGGAAGCTGCGCGAGATGGGAGAGATGCGATCCTGCGGAATGATATTTCCTGGAAAGGGATCGCGAACGAATCCGGTGCCGCTCGGGCGCGTCGTCCGCGGATCGTAGATGGTCACCGGCAGCGCCGAGAAATCGCCGTTGCGCTCGGCGAGAGTGGGAATCGACACCAGCGTCGAGGGCGTCTCGCGGCGGTCACGGTAGCCGTCGTATGCCACGAAGAAGAACGCCTTGTTCCGGCTGATCGGGCCGCCGAGCGTGCCGCCGTATTCATGCTGATTGTCTTCGGGCTTCACGCGCGCGAAGTAGGCCTTGGCATCGAGCGACTTGTTCCGGAAGTACTCGAACCCCGCACCGCGGAACGTGTTCGTCCCCGACTTGACGACGTAGTTCGACGCACCCTGGCCGTTGAAGGTGACGGCGGTGCCGCTGGTTTCCACCTGGAACTGATCGATGGCTTCGACCGAGATGCCGAACGACAGGTTCCGGCCCTCGCCCTGTACCACGGCGTTGGTGATCGGAATGCCTTCCACGTACATGTCGGTCGTGAAGTCCTGGCCGCCCATCACGTTCCCCCAGCGCCCGACCGACTGCACGCCGGGCATGTTGAACATGAACGCCGTGGGGTCGCGCGGGCCGCCTGTATTCATGACGAGTGGAAGCGCGGTGTACACCTCGTTGCGGATCGTCTGGCCGAGACGCGCGTCCGCCGTGGCGAGCGGCGGCACTTCGGCCGTGACCACCACTTCCTGCGTGATGGCGCCGATCTGAAGCACGGCATTCAGGCCGACCACGCCCAGCGCATCGACGACGACCGCGTCGCGGGCGAACGTCTGGAAGCCGCTCAACGACACGGTGACTCGATAGACGCCGGGTGGCAACGGCATCAGCGCGAAGACGCCCGCTTCTGTTGTCTGCCGTACGGTCTGGATGCCGGTTGCGGTGTTCGTGGCGGTGACCGTCGCGCCGGGCACCGGCGCGCCAGAGGTGTCGAGCACGGTTCCCTGAATGGACCCACCGCCGCCGATCTGCGCGCCGGCAGGACGTGGAGTGGCAAGCAACAGCGTCGTCAGCACGAGCAATCCGCCAACTCTGGACATGGCCGTCTCCTTGCGTAATGTGTCGTTGTTTCGACCCTACGCCCGGTGGCGGCCACTATCAAGAAGCTTGCGCGGATTCGCGCGAAAGCGTCGATTTTGGAATGGAACCGTGGTGCGAAGTTTCGCCAGACGAAACAGGGTGGCAAAAATCAGAAAGGAAAAAGGAAGAGGAAAAAGGAATGGAACAAACGAATAAAAAAAGGCGGGCCTGATTTCAGGCCCGCCTCGTCGTTCTGCTCTATTCCTTGGACTCTATTCCTTTTTCCGTCTGCCTTCTTCCTTACTATGCGAGGCTCTTTTCCCGCGATCCCTTCAGTCCTTGAATCTGAATGACAGGCGGCTTTGGCGCCTCTTTCAGCACGTGCTGGCGGTAGAGGTCGGCCATCTGCTTGTGCTTGGCGTCTTCCTTCAGCTTGTCCTCGAGCGACTTCGCGCTGGTGGCGGCCCGCGCCGCCATTTGCTCTTCGCGTGCGTTGCGGGCCACACCGGCCAGCACCAGATCCTGCTGCTCGCCGGCCGCGACGGCCTCGGCATTCAGCTTCAGCGCGTGGCCGGTCGTCGGCAGCGGCACCGACTTGTTGCCCGCGAAGATTTCGTGACGCCCGTGCTCTTCGTACCACTTCGTGAGCGTGGCCGTCATGTGCATCTTCTCGATGATGTTGCGCCAGCCGATGCCGGTGTTATACGCGCAGAAGGAAATCTCTCCCTGCTGCGTGGCATACGGGATGATGCACATCTCGGTGCGGCGGAAGTCGTAGTTGAACAGGTCCTGGAACCACATGCCCGCGATGAACAGGAAGTTCCAGCGATCCTGGCGCCGCAGGTCGATGTCGGCCGACGTGCGGTCCTTGCCGACCTTGCCGTAGTTCTTGCCGGTCGCCCCGAAGGTCTTGTCGAACTTCTTCATCAGGTCGATCAGCTTGAAGTGCGTCGGCGCCTTGAACGGGTTGTAGTTCCGCATCAGCGCGAGCGCCATGCCCGTGACCGAGAGGAACCGGCCCCGGCCGGCGTCGTTCACCTGGGCGATGTCTTTCGCGAGCTGCTCGGCGTTCAGGAAGGCCGTCACCGGCACCGCTTCCTTCGTCTGCTTGTCGATCATCACCGCCATGCCGACGCCGCAGTTCGGATGGCAGCCGCACGTGAGGTTGCCCCACTGCGTGTCCGGTCCGTGAACCGTGTCGGCCCAGTCGGTGAAGGTGCCCATGAACGAGATGGGGAACCAGTCGCGCACCGGCTCGCCGAGGCCCGTCTGGTTCTTGACGTCGTGCGCCAGGTGCGACAGCGTGTAGCGCTGCGCCGCCCGGCGCTCGGGCGTCACTTCCTCGTCTCGGCCCGTGAACGACACGGGCTGGAACGACAGGAAGTTGATCTTGCGCGGGTTGTCGAGCGCGAACTCGATGATGCGCCCCACCTGCTCGTTGTTGACGCCGTTGACGATCGTGACGACCGGCACGATGTCGACGCCGTTGTTCCACAGGTTCTCGATCGCCTGCAGCTTGACGTCGAACAGGTTGCCGACGCGCCGGTGCGAGTTGGCGGCGTTGCCGATGCCGTCGAACTGCAGATACGCGTAACGCAGGCCGGCTTCAGCGGCCGCCTTCGCGAACTCCGGGCTCTTGGCGAACTCGATGCCGTTGGTGGCCGCCTGCACCGAGTTGTAGCCGACCTCGCGCGCATAGCGCACCGCGTCGAGGAAGTACGGCGACATCGTCGGTTCGCCACCCGAGAACTGCACCGACATCTGCCGGCGCGGCTTGATGGTGATGGCGTTGTCGAGCACCTGCTTGATGTCTTCCCAGCTCAGCTCGTGGACGAAGCCCACCTGGTTGGCGTCCATGAAGCAGGGGTCGCACATCATGTTGCAGCGATTGGTCAGATCGACCGTCAGCACCGAGCCGCGGCCGTGCTTGATCGTGCTGCTGCCGTGGTTGTGCAGCTTCTCGTCGTTGTGCGCGGCGATGTCGCGGCCCGGGAACACCTGCTCGAGATGCTTGAAGAACTCGGTGTCCATGGCCATGACGTCTTCGAAATGCCCGTGCGTGGGGCAATCCTTGACCATCAGGATCTTGCCGTCGCGCTCGAGAATCGTCGCGGGGATTTCGCCGACCTTCTCGTTCAGGAGGATGGAGACATCCTGCTTGCCGTCGAGAATCGCCTGGCGGGCTTCACGCACGCAGACCGGACAGAGCGAGTCGGTCTTGCGGGGCCAGCCCAGCGGCGGCTTGGTCTTCTGCCATGACTTCAGCAGCGGCTTGTCGGACCACTTCGGGATGAACGATGGACTGGGGTTGATGCGGTTGACGGTGTTGAACACCGACCACGCGCCGTTGGCGGCAACGGCCAGACCCTTTTCCAGGTACTTGATTGGCGAATGCATTCAGTAAGCTCCTTTGGATCAGACGGCTCGACTACAGTCGAGCCCTACCGATAACGGGGGACGAAATCGGGACCCAAGATCAGCCAATAATATCGGTAGTTCAGCGACTTACAGGCGTTTTTGCCGTGTACGGGCGCTGGACGACCTGAGTTGGCACAGGCGCATCCCGACTGGCACGGCAGGCGATTACGGATTTGGGGGTCGCCCTAATCGAACAGGCCTCATGGGCGGGCTAAACTACACGGAAATGCAGGTTCGAGACATCACGATCGTGGGGGCGGGCCCGGCCGGACTCGCCGCCGGCATCGCCGCCAAGCGCGTCGGCCTCAATTATTCGATTATCGAGAAGGGCGTCCTCGTCAATTCCATCTACAAGTTCCCGGTCAACATGGTGTTCTTCACCACGCCGGAACTGCTCGAGATTGGTGGGCTGCCGCTCGTCTCGCCCTTCGAAAAACCGACGCGCATCGAGGCGCTGCGGTACTACCGGCGGGTGGTCGACACCTACGAGCTGCCGATCGATTTTGGCGAGCAGGTCGTCGACGTGAAGCGCGCCGGGTCTGGCGATGTGTTCGACGTCGAGACCCGCTCGGAGAAAGGCGTGCGGCGCATCCGCCACAGCCGCAACGTCATTTTCGCGATCGGATACTTCGATCATCCGAACGTCATCGGCGTGCCCGGCGAAAACCTGCCGCACGTCTCGCACTACTACACCGAATCGCACGGCTTCTACCGCAAGCACGTCGTCATTGTCGGCGGCGGCAACTCGGCGGCGGAGACCGCGCTCGAGCTGTTCCGATCGGGCGCGAACGTCACGCTCGTGCACCGGCATCCGCAGTTGAAGCCGAGCATCAAGTACTGGGTGCGTCCCGACATCGAGAATCGCATCAAGGAAGGATCGGTCAGAGGGCTCTTCAATACGAGCGTCGTGGAGATTCAGCCGACGCAGGTGATTGTCGAGCGTGATGGATCGAGAGAAGAGATTCCAGCCGACGCCGTCTTCCTGCTGACGGGCTATCACCCCGACTGCGATCTCTACCGCCGGGCGGGCATCCGGCTGCACCGCGAGACGATGTCGCCGGAGTTCAACCCGGAGACGTTCGAAACCAACGTGCCCGGCATTTTCCTGGCGGGCGGCGCCATCTGCGGCCGGGACACGTCGAACATCTTCATCGAGAACGGCCGGTTTCATGGGGAGAAGATCGTGAGCGTCATTGCCGAACGGGCCGATCGGCGCGGGAAGCATGCGCACGCTTGAGATTCATCCGCCGTCGGTTCGCGCCGAGACCGTCAACGTCCTGAAAGCGGCCGCCGCAATCGTGATGGTCGTGGCCGCGTACATCTTCCGCCCTTCGTTCGGAGCGGATACCACCACCCGCCAACTGGAAGCCGGGCTGCTGCCCTATCAGCGGCTGATTCGCGATGCCGCCCCGGCCGAACAGCGGATCTTTCGCGAGTTGCAAGAAGGGTTGCTCGAGGCCGAGCGTATCCGCACCGAAACCGGCCGCTGGCCCGACGTGACGACGCTCGAAGGCGAGGGGATTCCACCGTTCGCGCCGGATCCGACGCGAAGGATCGAGTACAAGTGGACCTCGGTGCGACAGGACTGGGCGACCAACTACCTCGGCGTACCGTCAGAGTCGTCGGCCCCCGCGTGGGTGCTCGTCATCCTCGAGCCCGAGCCCGGCGCGCCGGCGGATCCGGCGCCGAACGACGAAACGCATCACCGGTTGCCAGACGGCACGACGCTGCACGTGTCGATCTGGAATACGCCGGAAGCCAGGCGCCGCAGTGGATTCGCCGCGCTGCGGCTGCCGCAGAACGACGGGTGGACCAACTGGCTGGTGGGCGCAAATGGACAATAGAAACTTACATCTGAAATCTAGAATCTGGAATCTTCTGTGCGCGTTCTGCGTGCTTTCATGTTTTCCGATTCTGGTTTTCAGTTTCCAGATTCTAGTTTCAGCGCCAGCGTCTGCGTCAGCTCAGACAGCCAAGCCAGCCTGGCCCCTCAAGATCGGCGTCACCCTTCATCCTTACTACTCCTGGACCGCCAACGTTGTCGGCAACCTGCCCGGTTACGAAGTGCGCGCCCTTCTCCCGGGTGACATCGATGCCGGCGACTATCAGCCGCGGCCGGAGGACATCAAGCGGATGGCCGATCTGGACGTGCTCATCGTCAACGGCATCGGCCACGACGATTTCATCTTGCCGATGCTGAAAGCGTCGGGCAACACCCGCGTCACGGTGATCCGGGTGAATGCCGAGACGCCGATGATTCGCGCGGGCCGCGGGACCGGCGTCAACTCGCATACCTTCATTTCTTTCTCGAATGCCATCCAGCAGACCTACTTCATCCAGCGCGCCCTGGCCAAGCTGCGCCCCCAGGATGCCGCGGCGCTTCTGCAGAATGCATCCGAGTACGCACGCCGCCTGCGCCTGATCAAAGCGAAGGCCGCTTCTCAGCTCGCCGAGGCGAAGATCACGCGCGTGGTCACGGTGCACGACGGATATGGCTACCTGCTGCAGGAATTCGGGCTCGAGGTGGGCGGCGTCGTGCAGCCCTCGCACGGATTGACCCCGTCGGCGGGCGAGTTGCGCGACATGGTGGCGCTGCTCAAGCGGGAGAAGGTCGCGGTCGTTTTCAGCGAGGCGACGTTTCCCGAACCGCTCCTGAAGGTGCTGCGCGACGAGGCCGGCGTGAACGTGTACATCATCAGCCACATCGCCTCGGGGCCCTTCACCGCGGACAAGTTCGAGCGGGAGATGCAGACGAACGCCGAGACGATGATTCGCGCGCTCGTGAAATAACAAGAGACCAGGAGATTGTCCAAAGACACGCTGCTCGAGATTTCCGGCCTCACGCTGCGTCCCGCGCGCGAGGCGCTCCTCACCGATTTCTCACTGACCGTCGAGCGGGGCACACTGCACGCCATCGTCGGACCGAATGGCGCAGGCAAGACGACCCTGCTGTCGGCTGTTCTCGGCCTCATACCGTTCGACGGGCGCATCGTGGCGCACTGGACGGGCCGCGGCCGCATGGCGTACGTCCCGCAGCAGTTCCAGATCGATCGCACGCTGCCGGTGACCGTGACCGACTTTCTCGCGCTGTCGCGTCAGCATTTCCCCGTGTGTCTGGGCGTGACGAGCGCGACGCGCACGCGCATCTCGCTGCTCCTGGAGCGCGTGGGTCTCGGCGGGATCGAGACGCGGACGCTGTCGGTGCTGTCAGGAGGAGAGCTGCGGCGTGTGCTGCTCGCCAATGCGCTCGATCCGCTTCCAGAGCTGCTCATTCTCGACGAACCCGGCGGTGGTCTCGACGCCGATGCCGCTCGATGGCTCGACGAGACGCTGGTGTCGTTGAAGGGGCAGATGACGGTCCTGATGGTGTCGCACGATTCTGAGCAAGTGCGCCGCATCGCCGATCGCGTCACCCACCTTCGCGCCACTGACGCCCATCGCTTCGGTGGGCAGGCTCGCGAGCACCCTACGAACCCCACGAACCAGACGAACTTCACGAACCGACGAACCCACGAACCATGAGCGATCTCTTCGATTATCCCTTCCTCGTTCGCGGGTTCATCAGCGTCATCCTGCTCGCGCCGCTGCTCGGCGGCATCAGCCACCTCGTCGTCGCGCGCCGGATGGCGTTTTTCAGCGCCGCGCTCGGACAGGCGGCCATCACCGGGGTCTGCGTCGGGCTGCTGCTCGGCGAACCGCTGAACGCGCCCTACGGCGGGATGTTTGGCTTCTGCCTGCTTTCGACGCTGGCGATGGTGTACGCGAAGCGGCGATCGAAGCTGCCGCCCGACACGCTGATCGGCGTCTTTCTGGCGCTGACGCTGGGCCTGGGCCTGTGCCTGCTCGTGGCCGTGACGCGTCAGTTCAACGTTCACCAGGTCGAGGCCATTCTCTTCGGCAGCCTGTTGACGGTGACCGACGCCGACCTCGTGCTGCTGGTGATCGCCGCAATCGGTCTGGTGGTTTTGCTGTTCCGCCACTACAACGATCTGCTGCTCGACAGTCTCAGCACGCCGCTCGCGACGGTCCGCGGCATCAATTCCGCGTACCTCGAATATGGCTTTGCCATCGTGCTGACGATTGCGATTCTGGTGAGCCTGAAGGTGATTGGCGCGCTGCTCGTCGAGGCGCTGATCGTCGTGCCCGCTGCCGCGGCGAGGAACGTGGCGACGGGCACGCGATCGTACCTGCTGTGGAGCGTGCTCGTCGCGTTCGTTGCCGGCGCGGGAGGGCTGCTGATTTCCACGCGCCTGCTCGTACCGACCGGCGGCGCGGTGGTGCTTGCCTTGAGCCTGATTTTCTTTTTGACGCTGGCGATCGGATCTCTCCGCAGAAGCGCGTAGTGGCAGGGCTGAAGCCCTGCGCTACAGTCCTTCGTGTCTTCGGGCCTGTGTCTTCGTGTCTTCGTGCCTTCGTGGTCTTCGTGCCTTCGTGGTTAGTGTCTTCGTGGTTAGTGCAGCCGCGACTTGCCGCCGGGTGTCGGCAGCATGCGCATTTCGAGCAGCTCGACGAGCGCCTCGCATCGCTCGAGCAGGCTGTTGCACTCGAGCAGGGCCTGCTTTTCGATGGGATCGAGATGCTGCGCGATGGCGTGGACGAGATCGGCGTCGGGCACGTCTTTGGGAATGAAGTCGTGGTCGTTCTTGTGCAGCTTGCGCGCGATCAAGCGTTCGAGCCGGTGCCGCGCCTCCTGGATGGCGATCGTCGCGCCCGCCTTGCCCTCCTTGATCAAGTCGACCCGGGCGATGCGATAGCGCTCGTCTCCTTCACGAGCCAGGCGTTCGCTGGCGATCCTGAATTTCTCGAGACCGCGCAGCATGATGTTGTAGCGCCCGTCGGGCAGCCGATCGGCGTGCGTGATGAACCCGGCGCAGCCAACCGGATAGACATCGGGTGTCTGCTCGTAGCGTGGCTCCCAGCCGGGCCGCAGCATCACCATGCCAATCAGGCGCTCGCCATCGAGTACGTCGGTGACCATGGCGCGATATCGGGGCTCGAAGATGTGGAGCGGCAGCAGCGCGCTCGGGAAGAGCACGACGTTCGGCAAGGGGAAAATCGGAATCTCGGCTGGCAGCATTCGATAACGGAAA
>Ga0310892_10000485_pt1 | contig 11558 bp, 10 predicted proteins | sample C0D1metaG_FD_203747 | JGI IMG/M metagenome (GOLD analysis project Ga0310892, IMG submission 203747) | Lab incubated soil microbial communities from West Virginia University Organic Research Farm, Morgantown, WV, United States - C8D2 | ecosystem: Environmental > Terrestrial > Soil > Agricultural...
GCAACCCGTCGTCTGAAATTGCCGACAGCGCAAGCGCCGTGCCGTTGGGGACAGTCCCCACTGGCACGGTTTTCGTGCCAGTGGGGACTGTCCCCAACAAGAACGCGGCGGCGATGAACGGGGCGCGCACTACTTGGTGTGCTGCTTGAGGAATTCGATCGTGCGCGGCCACGCTTTCTCGGCGGCCGCGCGATTGGCACCGTCACGTTCCGCCTGCGCGCGCAGGAAGCCATGCCCGGCGCCGTCGTAGACGTTCGGCTCATACGACTTGCCCAGCTTCTTCAGCTCCGCCGACGCCGGCTCGATTGTCGCGTTGACGCGCGCGTCGTCGCCGCCGTACAAGCCAAGGACCGGCGCCTTGACGTTCGCGAGCGCCGGAGCTTCCGGCGCGGTGCCGTAGTACACCACCGCCGCGCTCAGATCCGGCTGCACCGTTGCGTACCGGAAGCTGGTCGCCCCTCCCCAGCAGAAGCCAATCGTCGCCGTCTTCCCATCCGCCGCCGGCAGCTTCATCCCGTAAGCGCGAACGGCGTTCATCCGCGCATCCACTTCCTCGGGCGTCAGCTTCCGCACGAGTGCGACGACGTCATCACGGCTCGAGACCGATTCCGTACCGCCGCCGTTCGGTCCTTTGCCGGTGATCAGGTCCGGCGCGATCGCGATGAATCCTTCACGCGCGAGTTGATCGGCCACGTTCCGAATCCAGTCGGACAGGCCGAAGATCTCGTGGATGACGATGACGACGGGCGCCTTGTCCTTGCGCTCCGGATAGACGACCCAAGCGCGAATCGGCGAGCCGCCGGGCACCGGCACGTCGGCGTACTCGCCGTGCCGCGGTGACTTCTCGAGGCGTGCCTTGGCGCCCTCCTCTCCGGCCGGAAGACTCGGATTGTCCGGGACCGATGCTGCCTGCGGCGGCGCGGCCTGCGCGATCGGCGCCTCGGTCGCATGCGCGGCGTGTGCGTCCTGCGCGAATGCCTGAACCGGCACCAGCGCGGCGGCGAGCACGAGTGGAATCGTGCATGTTCTGATCATGTGAGCCATGCTCCTGCCCTACGTGAGGCCTCGCTGAATCGTTTACACGCCCTCGGTGGCGTGGTCGGCCCGCCATTCCTCGAGCAATCGCGGAACGTTGCCCGCGATCGACTTGAGCGACGGCACCCAGCGCAGCTCGCGGGCCCGGCGACTCCGCACCAGCTGATCCAGCGCGAGCGCGTCAGCATACGAGCCCATTTTGGCGCGCGCTTCTTCGAGGGGTACAAATCGGACATCCGGCTTGTGCGTCGTGTTGCGCGCCAGCGCCTCGACGATGTCGAGCACCGTTTCGTCGGCTTCGTCGGTGGCGTGATAGATGCCCGCGACACCCGGCGTTGTCGCCAATCTCGCGTACAGGCCCGCGAGATCGCGGTCGTAGACCGACGCCCAGTGGTTCTTGCCATCGCCGATGATCCGTACCAGCCCATTGACGCCGGCGCGAAGCAGGTCGGCGACGATGCCGCGATTTCCGCCGTAGACGATTCCCGGCCTGATGACGATGCCGCGCACGCCCTCCAGGCCAAGCACTCGTTCCTCGTGAGCAACGCGCCAGGCGGAGTAGGGCGTCGGATCGAGCGGCGCCGTTTCGTCGGCCGGCCGAAGAGTGGAGCCCAGCACCCAGACGCCGGACGTGAACACCAGCGGCCGGTCGGGACCGGATTCGCGCGCAGCGGCAGCAAGCGTGTCGATCGCGATCCGATCGCACTCGATCCCGCGCGGCGCCGGATCGCGCGCGGTGTGAATGAACGCATCGTGCCCAACGGCGGCGGCGTGCCATGGCGTTCCGTTCGCGAGATCGCCGACAACCCCCTTCGCGCCCAACTGCTGCATGCGGCGCGCCTTCCCGGCATCTCGCACGAGCGTGGTCACCTGGTGCCCGCCACGGATCAGCGTCTCGAGAACGGCGCCACCGATGTAGCCGGTCGCGCCCGTCAGAAAAATCCGCATCGTTCGACCGTTCAGATGTCCCAGACCTTCGTGTTGTCGTAGAAGCTGATCAGTCCGTCCTCGCTGACTTTCAGGACGGGACCGAACCGGCTGGCAGCCATGGCGGCGGTCGTACGTGCGCCTTCGACAATGACCGGCTCGCGATCGGCCGGCGTGCTGTCGATCGAATGGCGCAGGATGGCGCCGGCGGCGAGGAGCTTGCCGTTCACGTCCGTGACCGTCGCACCATCCAGTGACGCGAGCGCCGCCAGGACGCTCGGATCGAGCTCGGTCACCGAGCGACCGGTCACGAGGTTCAGGAGATCGCGTCGCGTCGGCGAGGCGCCGACAGGCCGCGGGACTTCGCTCACCGGGGCGTCGATGCGATCGGCCATCGCGATCAGCTCGCGCGCCGAAACGTTGGGATCGCGCAGGACCACGAAGAGCGCCCCTTGCCGCGCGTCGGCCAGTTCGAGCGCCGACTGAAACAGCCGTTGCGCCAGCGCCAGAGATCCGACCGCGTCCACCCAGACGTCGAACTTCGCCTGCAGATCGAGAAGGTGCCACTGCGCGTGGCGGAACGCCAGCACCTGCGAGCCTTCGGCGAACACTTTGATCTCGTGTGACGGACTCAGCACGACGGAGACGTGCCCGCCAAGGAGCGTCGCCCGCGCGTGTGCCTCGTAGGCGACCGGACAGGGCGCCGGCAGCACGGCATTCCCGACCGCCACCGAGGCCCATTGCCTCACATCGACGATATCGAGAAGACTGCCGTCGCGACCGACCAGGAACAGCGTGCGCAGGCCGTCGACCAGACGGAAGAAGCTTTTCACGCCCGTCAGCGGCTGCGAGTACTGGACGGCGGGCGTCGTCGCCGGCCGATCGGGCGCCACGGGATCTCGCTCCGAGCCGAGTATCAGGACGCCGGAGGAAATCGGACGGTTTTCGTAGCTCGAGAGCGCGGCAACGCGGAGCACTTCGATCGTCGACGCGATCTGATCGGCACGCGTCTCGCCCGCACCCATCGGGTACGGCCTGCCTTCGGCGAAGGCGCCGACATAGCGATCCTCTATAGCGCCGCGAAACAGCTCCCCGCGCTCGATCAGCGCCTTGGGATTCAGAATCGCGTGATAGCGCGCCGCCAGCACCGACCCAATCGATCGGGCGAGGCGGATTTCATGGGCACTAAACGGCCGCTCCGGCGGCACGCTCAGCCCGTAGCGCGTGCCGAACCAGCGGATGAACATGACCGACGGATCGTCGGTGGGCTCGATCGCCAGCCGGCCGTCGGAGCTGGCCGACAAAATGGGCTCGCTTCCGAGCGTCGCGCGCTCGAAGAACTGTCGCAGCGCCGCCTGCAGGAAGCTGTCGTACAGCGCGCCGACGGCAAGAGCGGGTGGCAGGTTCGGCAGGGCCATGCGCGTGTGATCGGTATGATAAACGAGCGGATGGGACGCGAGACGCTGATCGACTTCTTTGATGATCTGAGCCAAACCCCCGGCACTTTTCTCGCGTACGACAACGGCTTTCGCCATTGGACCCATACCTACGCCGATGTGGCGCGCGCCGCCCGCGCCTTCGGGGCCAGACTGGCCACGGCCGGGATTGGCAGAGGCGACGCGGTCGTCTTCTGGTCCGAGAACCGGCCCGAGTGGATCGTTGCCTTCTGGGGCTGCCTGCTCCAGGGCGCCGTCGCCGTGCCCATCGACTATCGCGCCTCGGCTGACTTCCTGCGGCGCGTCGCGCAGATCGTCGCCGCCAAGGCGGTGCTGGTCGGAGACGACGTCGATCTCGAGGCGCTCGGGCACAATGTCGAACCGCCGCGCTGGCGGCTCGCGGAGATCGATTGGCAGTCCAACGCGGTCGCCCCACGGCCGGCGATCGGCAGGAACGATACGGCCGAGATCATCTTCACGTCAGGCGCGACTGCCGAGCCCAAGGGCGTCGTGATCACGCACGCCAATGTCCTGGCCAATATCGTCCCGGTCGAACGCGAGATCCTGAAGTACCGCAAGTACGCGCGCCCGTTCGCTCCAATCCGGTTTCTGAACCTGCTGCCGCTGTCGCACATGTTCGGCCAGTCGATGGCCACGTTCGTCCCGCCGATACTGGGCGGGACAGTCATTTTCATACGGAGCTACAACCCGCACGACATCGTCCGGCACATCAAGGAGCGGCGAGTCTCGGTTTTGGTGTCAGTGCCGAAGATTCTCGACGTGCTGCGCGAGCACCTGCTTCGTGTGGCGCCCGAAGCAGCGATTCCCCCTCCCGGACGCGAGCACTTTGCCCGCCGCTGGTGGCGGTACCGGCGCGTGCACCGACTCCTCGGCATGAAGTTCTGGAGCTTCGTCGTCGGCGCGGCGCCGCTGGATCCTGCGCTCGAAGAGTTCTGGGGTCGACTCGGATTTGCCGTGATCCAGGGCTACGGGCTGACCGAAACCGCCCCTATCGTCAGCCTGAATCATCCGTTCAGTGCCCGCCGCGGCTCGGTCGGCAAGGCGATCGCCGGCGTCGAAGTGAAGATCGCGACCGATGGCGAAATTCTCGTGAAGGGCGAGAACGTCACCAAGGGCTACTTCGGTGCAGAACAGGCGACCGCGGAGGCGTTCGCCGACGGCTGGTTCCATACGGGAGACATTGGCGAGATTGACGCCAACGGTCAGCTCTATATCAGGGGACGCAAGAAGGAAATGATCGTGACCCCGGAAGGGCTGAATGTCTTTCCAGAAGATGTGGAACGCGCAGTGGCGGCGCTGCCAGGAGTGAGGGATGTTGCCGTCGTCGGGGTGCGCACCGGGTCGGAAGAACGAGTCCACGCCGTCGTAGTGACCGATCCCGGGATCGATCCACAGGGGATTGTTCGGTCGGCCAATCTCAAGCTGCTCGATCATCAGAAGATCCGCGGGATCTCGATCTGGCCGTCGGGCGATCTGCCGCGCACCGAGGGTACGCGGAAATTGAAGCGTCGTGATATTCGCGACTGGGTCGCGACGGGAGAGGTGCCAAAAAGCGCGGCGGCGCACGATGCGTCCGTCGCGGATCTGGTGGCACGTTTTGCCGGCGGACGATCGATTTCGTCAGCGACGACGATCGACGAGCTGGGTCTGAGCTCGCTCGAGCGTGTCGAGTTGATGGTCGCGCTCGAGGACCGCTTCGGGACGACGATCGACGAAGCGGCATTTGCGCGCGCACCCGATCTGGCGTCGCTCGAGCAGGTCGTGCAGCGGAGTGCGGTCAGAAGCGGCGGCATGCCCGACACCGTGGATTTTCCGTGGTGGAATCGCACGTGGCCGGCGCGTGCGCTCCGCCGGATTAGTCTGCCGACCTGGATCCTGCCAGTTGCACGCGTCTTCGCGTGGATTCGCGTCGAGGGGCTGGAGCACCTGGACGACATCCACGGTCCCGTTATCTTCGCCGCCAACCATCAGAGTCACATCGACACGCCGGCGATTCTCTGGGCGCTGCCGGCGCGCTGGCGATACCGAGTCGCGGTGGCCATGGCGAAGGAGTTCTTCACAGCGCATTTCTTCCCCCGCGACCACCCGTTCACGGCCCGACTCACGAACGGTCTCAACTACTATCTGGCGTCGCTCTTCTTCAACGCGTTCCCCCTGCCGCAGCGAGAAGCGGGCGCTCGCGAAACGCTTCGCTACATCGGCGATCTCGCGAGCGAGGGCTGGTCGGTGCTGATCTTCCCGGAGGGTAAGCGCACGATGAGCGGCGAGATCAACGCGTTCCGGCCGGGCATCGGCATGATTGGATCGAGGCTCGGGCTGCCAGTCGTGCCGGTGCGGCTCGAGGGCCTCGATCGCGTGCTCCATCAGAAGGCCCGCATGGCGACACCCGGGCGCGCGCGGGTGATCTTCGGCGCGCCGCTGTCGCTCCAGGGTGACGACTATGCGGCGCTTGCACAGCAAGTCGAGGAAGCCGTGCGCAGATTGGACAGCCTCAACGGCAATGTGGCACACTAAATGCTTTGGCGGCGCGGCCTGACCGCCCGCCGGTAGTGCCTGAAAGGAAGTGAGAAGGTTTGAGTAAGGACGATCTGATCGATATCCAGGGCACAGTTGTCGCCGTGCACAGCGGCGGGCTGTACCGGGTGCAGTCGGATGCCGGCCACGAGGTTCTCGCCCAGCTCAGCGGGCGGATGCGCCGGTTCCGTATCAAGGTCGTGCCGGGCGATCGGGTCACCGTTGGCGTGTCGCCATACGATCCCGTCCGCGGCATCATCACCTTCCGCGCACGTTAGCTTTGAGTTCCCAGACAACCGAAAAACGTCCCCCCCATTCTCGACGCGGCCGTCCGCGCGCGGCCCGTGGGCGGCAGCCCCGGCAGCTCTCGGCGCCGTCGCCGGCCGCCGCGTACTCCGAGCGCGAGCAGGCACCCTACGATCCGGCGCCTGTGCTCTTCGCGTCGCTCGGGCTCAGTCCGCTTCTGGCGCGTGGCATTGGCGAGCTTGGATTCAAGGAAACACGGCCGATCCAGAGCGCCGTTCTTCCGTACGCCCTGGCCGGCAACGACATCATCGCGTCCGCCGAGACCGGCACCGGCAAGACCGCCGCGTTCGTCATTCCGATCCTGCAGCGCCTGTTAGCGGCGTCGGATCACGCCGCGGTGCCAGCGGGCACTCGCGCATTGATCCTGGCGCCGACGCGCGAGCTGGCCGCGCAAATCGAGGACGCCATCCAGGGGGTGATCTACCACACGTCGCTCACGAGCGCGGCCGTGTATGGCGGCGTCGCCATGGAGCCGCAGGACCGCGCCTTGCGCGCGGGGGTCCACGTCGTCGTCGCGACGCCAGGCCGGCTGATGGACCACATGCGTTCGGCCACTCCCGACTTCTCGACACTCGAGGTCCTTGTGCTCGACGAAGCCGACCGCATGATGGACATGGGCTTCTGGCCGGACGTCCAGCGCATCGTGTCGGCGCTGCCGTCGGTGCGGCAGACGCTGCTCTTCTCGGCGACGCTTCCCGACGAAGTGTTGAAGCTGGCGTCCGAAATCATGCACGCGCCTAAGTACATCGCCATCGGTCGGACCGGCGGTCCGGCGCGCACGATCACGCACACCGCGCAGAACGTCGACGCCCGCGAGAAGCCGAAATGGCTGGCCGAATTTCTGAAGGGCGCGGAAGGTCCGACACTGATTTTCGTGCGCACGAAGCACGGCGCCGATCGGCTGGCGCGCCAGCTGCACGCGCTGGGCGTACGCGCCGCGGCGCTGCACGGCGACCGATCGCAGGATCAGCGGATGGCGGCGGTCGAAGGCTTCCGCAGCGGGCGCCATCGTGTGCTGGTCGCCACCGACATCGCCGCGCGCGGCCTCGACATCGACGGCATTACGCACGTCGTGAACTACGAAGTGCCGTCGTCGCCTGAGGCGTACGTGCATCGCGTCGGCAGGACGGGCCGGGACTTGACTGAAGGGACGGCGTTGACGCTTGTGGCCCCCGAGGAACTTCGTGCGTTTCGAGCCCTGGAGAAGTCGGTTGGCCTCCAACTTCAGTAGCGATCAGACGGACGTGCCGGCTCCGGAGACGCCCGCCGACGCGCCTGCTACCGCGACGTCTGAAACGTCTGCCGCGGTCATGAAGTTCCGCTCCTGCCGCTGGCGACGACCGCCCGAAGACGGACCCGAGTGCTGCACGCACCGCGACGTGCTGCCGATGGCCGGCACGTCCGGTTTCAAGCCGGAATCCTGGTGTCCGGACTGCACGCTGTTCAAGCTGCGGCGATCGCCGAAGAAGCGCGAGCGCGAAGATCACTGGTAGCATCCCGCACTGCAGCACCGCCGCTCTGCGGCACTGCGGCACTGTTCAGTCCTTCTCGATAAATTCCTTTGCCAGTTCCGCCCACGCGCCCTGCGGTGCGAGGGTGCGATAGGTCTGCCAGTGCGGCCGCGCCTCGGACGAGGCGCCAAGCTTCTCCAGCGTTACCGCCAGATAAAAGTGCCCGTCGGCGTGTGACGGGTCGATCGCCAGCGCCTCGCCGTACGCCTCGCACGCCTCAGCAAATCGTCCGATGTCGTGGAGCACGTTGGCGCGGTTGTAGTGCGCTTCGAAGAAGTCCGGCGCCAGGCCGCCCGCCTGCTCGTAGAGCGCGAGCGCTTCGGGCAGATGTCCCTGCGCGTAATGGACGTTGCCCAGATTGATGAGCGCCGCGACCAGCAAGGGATCCGCGATCAGGGCACGCCGATAGAGGTCAGCCGCACGCTCAGCCATGCCTTCGTCGTCGGTATCGAGCGACGAGGCTTCTGCGAAGAGGGCTTCCGCACGCGCGGCGTCGCTATCATCGAGGATGTGGCTGTCGGTCGGCGCGGTGCTGCGCTCGCGGGCCGGCAGCGTGATGATCCGCGCCGGCTGCGCGTCGAGCCGGAAGTCGAAGGCCAGCTGGCCGTGGCGCTGGGCGACCAGCTGCCGGACGACGGCGCGAAACGATCGTCCGTCGGCAAGCTCCGCGGCCGTCTGACGGATGACTGCGAGGTCCGCAAAGCTGTACGCCCTCGGAGAGCCCTTGCGCTTCGCGGGCCGCACGAGGCTCCACTGTTCGAGATAGCGAAGGTGATCGTCGCGCAGCGCCGGATATCGCGCGAGCACGTCGCGCGCGCTCAGATCGTTGGGCTCGGACACCTCCCGCATGATAGCGCGCTTCGGATTACAATCCTCGCGGCATGCTGCTTGCGGGAGACGTTGGAGGCACGAAGACGCTGCTCGGATTGTTCAGGCGCGCTCCGCACCGACCGGTGCCGGTGGCGGTGCAGTCGTTTCCGACGCTGGAGTACGACGGGATCGTCCCGATGATCAGGACGTTCCTGCGCGCGCAGCCGGGCGGCGAGCCTCCGATCGACGCGGCATGCTTCGGTGTCGCGGGACCGGTGCTGCACGACACCGCGTGGATGACGAACGTGCCATGGAAAGTCGACGGCCGCGCGGTCGCGCTCGAGTTCGGCCTCAGCTCCGTGCGGTTGCTGAATGATCTCGTGTCAATCGCTCACTCGGTCGCAGTGCTGCAGCCCGAAGAGCTGCACATCCTGCAGCAGGGGGAGCCGAATCTCGCTGGCAACGCCGCGCTCCTCGCCGCGGGCACCGGCATGGGCCAATCGTTCCTGTTCAACGACGGACACAAGCTAGTCCCTGCCCCCTCGGAAGGGGGTCATGGCGATTTCGCCGCCCGCACCTCGCGCGAGTGGGAGTTCGTCGACTGGCTGACGCGGAAGTACGGTCGCGCCGAAGTCGAAATGGTCGTATCGGGCATCGGCCTGACGAACCTCTATCACTTCACGCATGGCAATCGCCCGTGCGTTCCGCTGGACACTGACCCGCCGCCGGACTTGCCGAGGATCGCCTCCGAACACGCCCGCACCGATGCGTGCCGTCACTGCATCGAGACGATGGATCTCTTCGTCAGCGCGTATGGCGCCGAGGCGGGGAATCTCGCCGTGCGCACTGTCGCCACCCGTGGCGTCTACATCGGCGGCGGCATCGCGCCGAAGAACATCCCGCTCCTCGAACGGCCGGCCTTCATCGCGTCCTTCGTCCAGAAGGGACCGATGCGGGAACTGCTCGAGCAGATTCCCATCAGGATTATCAAGAATCCGCAGGCGGGGCTGCTCGGCGCGGCGACCGTCGCCAACACAATGTAGGTTCGGTTCGTCTCACTCTCCCGATCCCAGCGTCGTCGATTCAGGTTTGACTTCATTACTACACATGTAGTACTACATCTGTCGATGCGCAAGTCTCCACGCCTGACGAACCCGCAATTGGCGATCCTGAAGGTGCTTTGGGCGCGCGGCGAAGCGACCGTGTCCGAAGTGCAGCAAGCAATCCAGAGCGACCGGCCCACGGCCTTCACGACCGTCGCCACTCAGCTTTCGCGGCTGGCGCGGCGTGGCATCGTCGCGTATCGCGTCCAGGGCCGCCAATATGTCTACCGCGCGCTCCTCACTGAGTCGGACGCGCGCGCGCAGGCGCTCGGCGACGTTACGGAAGGACATTTCGAAGGCGATATCGCCACGCTCGTCAGCCAGCTCCTGTCGTCGCGGGAGATCCGGCGCGGCGACCTGGCTCGAGTAAAGGCGCTCATCGAAGCTAAGGAGCGCGAGCTGAAAGGAAGGCGATCGTGAGCATCGAGACCGTGTCGGCAGTCGTCGTGCCGGTGTTTGAATGGCTGTTGACCTACGCCGCGCACAGCACGCTTCTCCTCGGCGGTGCCGCTGCGGTGACCTGGTGGTGTGCAGACAATCACGGGTGGCTCGCGCGCCTGTGGAAGACCGCAATGCTCGGCGCGATGGTCACCACCAGCGTTCAGATGAGCCTGGAACACGAACCGCTTGGCGGCCGATGGAACGTGACAATCGGCCGGAGCACGTCCGCGAGCCTGGCCGTGCGGCCGGCGGCGTCGGCTCGCACCGTGCCTGAGATGTCGCGGCCGGCCGCCGGTGTCGAAACGCGCCCTGACACGTCCGGCGATCTCGCGTTTGCGGATGCCCGTTCTCCGAGACGACCGGTCGCGCAATCGGCTATCTCGGATTCGCGCACGTCCGCCAATTCGAGCTGGCTGCGCGAGCGATGGACGTTGCTCGTCGTGGGCGCGTGGCTGTGCCTGGCGGCTCTTGGACTCGTGCGATGGGCGCTCGCGCACCGCCGAGTGCGGCGCGGTCTGCTCGAAGGCGTGGCAGACGGCACGGTGCCCGTCGGTGACACCGCGACCGCGTGGGCTGGTTCGCCTTTCCGCCTCGCGCTCAGCTGCACCTGCGACGTGCCGGTCGCACTGCCCGGCCGCACGATCGTGCTGCCGCAGCGATTCGCCGAGCTTCACACGGACGAACAGCTCGCAGCGCTTGCTCACGAAGTCGCACACGTCAAGCGTCGCGATCCGGAATGGCTGTCGCTTGCCGTCATCCTCGAGCGGGTGTTCTTCTTCCAGCCACTGCATCGGCTGGCGCGGCGGGAACTGAGCGCGGCCGCCGAGTTCCTTTGCGACGAGTGGGCGGTGCGGCAGACGGGAGCGCCCCTGGCGCTGGCGCGTTGTCTCGCGACGGTCGCGGCGTGGAGCTCGCCGACGGAGACCACGATCGGCGCGGTCGCCATTGCCCGGCATGGCTCGCCGCTCGTGCGTCGCGTCGAGCGCATTCTTGCCGAACCGCATCCGACGCCACGTCCATCCTCGGCCTGGCTGGCTGCGGCGATCATTGTGGTCGCCGCCGGCGCGCCGATGTTCTCGGCACGGATGCCGGTGGTGGTCAAACAGGCGAAGACGTTCTCGCCCCAGACGTCAGACAAGGTTCTCTCGACTCGACCGCCAACGGCTGACGAGATCGCCACCGCGCGGCAAGAGCTCCGGGTCGCGCGGCCTCAGAATCAGGACGCGCCACTCCAGGAACGATGGGCATGGGCGCTCGCCGACGCGAATCGCCGCGGGCTTCGCGACTTCTGGGTCGTTTACTCCTTCAGCACACCAACCCACGCGGAGCACGTGATGATGAGCGACAGCCTCGAGGGCTCGATCGTCATCGATGGCGGGAAGGTGTTCTCGAAGGGACCGTCGCTGACTGACGTGCTCGATGGCGTATCATCCGCGGGCGCACCCGGTCCCGCC
>Ga0310892_10000487_pt1 | contig 11543 bp, 6 predicted proteins | sample C0D1metaG_FD_203747 | JGI IMG/M metagenome (GOLD analysis project Ga0310892, IMG submission 203747) | Lab incubated soil microbial communities from West Virginia University Organic Research Farm, Morgantown, WV, United States - C8D2 | ecosystem: Environmental > Terrestrial > Soil > Agricultural...
CGGCAACCTGTCGACCACGCAGCTCATCGTCACCAACGGCACGCTCAATGTCAGTCTCGCCGGCGGCGCCACGATCAGCGCCGGCGCGAACGGTTCCATGACCGTCACCCTTTCCGGCACGCAGGCGCAGATCAACGCCGCGCTGGCGAGCCTGTCCTACCAGGGCAATCCCGGCTTCACCGGCGGCGATACGCTGGTCGTGCTGTCGACCGACAGCAACGGCGCGCCCGACGCCGACGCGATCGCGATCACGGTTTCCCCGCTCTACGACGGACCGGTGAACACCCTGCCGGGCGCGCAGTCGGTCAACGAGGACACCGTGCTGCCGCTCGCCGGCATCAGCGTCAACGACATCGACGGTAACCTGTCGACGACCCGGCTGACGGTCGCCAGCGGCACGCTGAACGTGAGCCTGGCCGGCGGCGCGACGATCAGCGCGGGTGCGAATGGTTCTTCCACGCTGACGCTGTCGGGCTCGCAGGCCCAGATCAACGCCGCGCTGGCGAGCCTCTCGTACCAGGGCAACCTGAACTTCAACGGCGTCGATACGTTGACGGTCGTTTCCACCGACGGCAACGGCACGAGCGACGCGGACGCTGTCGCCATCACCGTCAGCTCGGTGAACGACGGCCCGGTCAACACGGTGCCCGGCGCGCAGAGCGTGAATGAAGACACCGCGCTGTCGATCGGCGGCATCTCGGTCAACGACGTCGACGGCAACCTGTCCACCACACAACTCGCGGTCTCGAGCGGCGTCCTGAATGTCAGCCTCGCCGGCGGTGCGACGATCAGCTCGGGCGCCAACGGTTCCTCGACACTGACGCTGTCGGGCACGCAGGCGCAGATCAACGCGGCGCTGGCGAGTCTCTCGTACCAGGGCAACCTGGACTTTGCCGGCGCCGACACGCTCACCGTGCTGTCGACCGATGCGAACGGCGCGACCGACTCGGATGCAGTGGCGATCACCGTCACGTCGGTGAACGACGGCCCGGTCAATACGGTGCCGGGTGCGCAGACGGTGAACGAGGATACGTCGCTTTCGATCGGCGGCATCTCGGTGAACGACGTCGACGGCAATCTCTCGGCGACCCAGCTCACCGTCACCAACGGCACGCTAAGCGTGAGCCTCGCCGGCGGCGCGAGCATCAGCGCGGGCGCGAACGGCAGCTCGACGCTGACGCTCTCCGGCACCCAGGCACAGATCAATGCCGCGCTCGCCTCGCTCAGCTATCAAGGCAGCGCCGACTTCAGCGGCTCCGACACGCTGACCGTGGTCTCGACCGACGCCAACGGCGCGACCGATTCCGACGCGGTCGCGATCACCGTAACCGCGGTGAACGACGCGCCCGCGGTGACCAGCGCTACGACCGGTACGTTCGTGGAGAACGCGACCGGCGCGGTGTACAGCGCGACGCGCGCGGACGTCGATGCTGGCGATACCGTGACCTGGACGCTGAGCGGACCGGATGCGGCGCTCTTCACCATCGACCCGACCACCGGGGTGGTGAGCCTGAACGCGGCGCAGAGCTTCTCGTCGCCGGCGGATGCAAATGGCGACGGGATCTACGACCTCACGGTGCGCGCGACCGACAGCGGCGGGCAATTCGATCAGCGCAACGTGCAGCTGACGCTTGCGCAGGCGCCCGCGGCGCCGGCGCAGACCATTGCCCAGCCGCAGGTGCCGAGCGTTGGCACCCCGCCTTCCGTGACGGCGCCGGCAGCTCCGGTGCTGCCGACCGCGCCCGGGCTGCCGCTCGCGCCGCAGTTCTCCGACCCGGCGCTCGGCCTGCCGGTGGACGGCGGCGTGGCAGCCGCGAACCTCGCCGGCGCGCGGGCCGCGGCGCCGTCCGGCGCGCCAGGCATCTTCGACCTGAACGCGTTGCCGCCCACCGCAGCCGGGGAGCCGTCGACTTTCGCCCTGACGCGCCTGTCGCAGGAGCAGGCCCTTTCGCACCTGCGAGCGGACCAGATCCTGGCGACGGAAACCGGCGGGCACCGCCTGTTCGTCTATAACGGCGTGCCGGACATGCGCCTGCTGGCCGACGGCCTGACCATGCTGCGCGTGCCGACCGATGCCTTCGCGCACACCGATCCGTCGGCGGTCGTGCAGCTCGAGGCGCGCCTCGCCAATGGCAGCCCGCTGCCCGGCTGGCTGAGGTTCGATGGCCTGCGCGGCGTGTTCAGCGGTACCCCGCCGCAGGGGATCGCGGAGACCCTCGAGGTCGAGGTCCTGGCGCGGGACACCGAGGGCCGCGAAGCGCGCACCCAGTTCACGCTCCAAATCGACGCCATGCGCCTGCGGCCGGACGCGGCCGGCCTTGCGCTGGGCATGGACGTCGACAAGGAAGAGGCCGAAAAGGCCCGTATTCAGGCCGCCCGGCAGGCTGGCGAGGGGCGGAAAGCCGTGACCGCCAAGGCCGGGGTACGGCCCGGGAAGCCCGGGGCAGCCTCATTCAGCGACCAGATAAGCGCCGCCAAGACCCAGCGGGACCCCTTGCTGGACCTGATCTCGCCCTCTGACAAAGCCAAACCCGGCGCCCGCCGCTGAAAAGCCACGAGTGGGCTATGATGCGTCCTTTAGGGGGTATAAGGACGCGGTAAAACAAAGGCATGCGTTCCTTAGTTCAACAAAAACCGGAATTCTCCGGCGGGGTGCTCGTCGCTCTGCTGTCGGCTTTTCTCGCCGGCTGCGCGGTGACCACGGCGCCGCTCGACCCCGCGGAGCGCGAGCGCCTCGGGCTGGACGCGCGCGAGCAGCTCTTCGCCGGGCAGGAAGCCTTCGCGCGTCCCCTGACGCTGGAAGACGCGACCGCGCGCGCCATCAAGTACCAAGCCGAGCACCGGCAGCGGCGCATGGAAGAGGCGGCCGCGGCGGCGCAGCTCGACGTCGCCCAGTTCGACCTGCTGCCGCGCTTCATGGCGAACGCCGGCTATAGCACGCGCAACAACGAAGCGTTCGGCTTTGGCGTAACTCCCGACGGGACCATCACCACTACGCCGAGCGCGGCGCAGGAGAAGACGATCCGCACCGGCAGCGTCGGCTTCGCCTGGAACCTGCTCGATTTCGGCGTCAGCTACTACCGCGCCAAGCAGCTTTCCGACCAGAAGCTGATCGCCGAGGAGCGCCGGCGCAAGGCCGTGCAGACGCTGGTGCACGACGTGCGCATCGCGTGGTGGCGCGCCGAGGCCGCGCAGCGCCTGCTGCCGGAAGCCGACCGCCTGCTGGCCGAGATCGACCAGGCGATCGAGAAGACCCGCCTGGTCGAGCAGAGCCGGCTGCTGCCGCCGGTGCAGACCGCGACGCTGCGCCGCGCGCTGCTCGACCTCGCGCAGCAGATCGCGCTGCGCCGCCAGGAGCTTGCGCAGGCCAAGGTCGAGCTCGCCGCGCTGATCAACTCGCCGCCCGGCGTCGAGGTGCGCGTGGCTTCGCCGGCCAGCGAGGCGCGCGACGTGCCGGACCTGACGACGGACATCGAAAAGCTGGAGGCGCTCGCGCTGAGCCAGCGGCCGGAGATGGCGGAAGAGGGCTATCGCGCGCGCATCTCGGCCGACGAGGCGCGCAAGGCGATGGTCGGCATCCTGCCCAACGTCAGCCTGAGCGTGATGGGCAACTACGACAGCAACCGGTTCCTGGTGAACAACAACTGGTATTCGCTCGGACTCAACGCCGCGCTCAACCTCACCAAGGTGTTCTCCATCCCGGCGATGAACCGCTCGGAAGAAGCGCAGAAGCGCGCCGACGACGCGCGCCGCCAGGCGATGGCGATGGCGGTGCTCGCGCAGACGCGCATCGCCGCGGTGCGCTATACGCTGGTGGCCGACGAGTTCATGGTGTGGGACGAGGCGGCGCGCGACGACGACCTGATCGTGCAGCACCTCGCGTCGAGCGAATCGGCCGGCATCGACAACGAGCTGGAAGTGGTCCGCGCGCGCGCGCGCGCCATGGCGAGCCACATCAACCGCGACCTGGCCTACGCCAACGTGCAGGCGGTGATCGCGCGCCTCTACAACTCGATCGGCTACGACATCGTGCCGCGCGAGGACGAGGAGCGCCCGCTCGCCGAGCTGGCGAATGCGGTGCAGGTGCGCTACGCCGAGTACGAGCGCACCAGCTTCTCGCCGCGCGTCGAGCTGGAAAAGCCGGTGGTCGCGATCGGGGAAATCTCCGGTGTGCGTGCGCGCATCGCCACGCTGGTGGGCGAGGGCGCGAACCGCGTGCTCTCGGGCGGGCGCGTGAAGTCGGCCGGCGGCGCCGCCGACCTGCTGCTGGACATGCGCCTGCAAGTGGAGCGCGTGCAGGAAGGCCGCCGTATCGTGCGCATCGAGGTCGGCGCGCGCCGCATCGGCGCCTTCAGCGCGCCGGTGCTGCGCGAATTCAGGACCACGCTGAGCGATCCGGTCGACGACGAGCAATGGCGCACGCTCGGCGAAGGCGCGGCCTATCGCGTGACCGCCGACCTCGCCAACACCCGCGTCACCCGCCCGGCGTTGCGCATCGAGCCTGCGCTCGGCATGCAGAAGGCACCCTCGACGGCTGCGCCGGCGGCCGCATCTACGCCCCGCGCCGAGCCGCTCGACCTGCGGCTCGAGCAGCGGATCGCGCCGCGATGAATAACCGCCTTCTGTTCTGCTTCCTGTTCGCCGCCGGCAGCGCGTTCGCGCAGGCGCCGGGGCCGGCGCCGAAGCAACCCGGCCAGCAGATATCAAAGCCGGCGGCGGCTCCCGCCCAGCCTGAGAAGCCGGCGGCGGCGGAACCCGAAATCGCCGCGCTGATTCTCGCGGGCGAAGAGGGCACGCTTTCCAGCCAGATGGCGGGACGCATCAGCGCGATCAAGGTCGGCCTGGGCGACGGCTTCAAGAAAGGCAGCTCGCTGATCGAGTTCGACTGCTCGGAGCAGCGCGCGCAGCTGCAGGCCGCGGACGCAGAATATCGCGGCGCACGCGAAACCCACCTGGCGCGGCTGCGCCTGCAGGCGCTCGGCGCCGCCGGCGAGCTCGACGTCACCCTCGCCGCCTCGGCCGCCGAGCGGGCGCGCAGCCAGGTCTACTTCCGCCGCGCGCAGATGGCCTATTGCCGGGTGAAAGCGCCGTTCGGCGGCAACGTCGCGCGGCTGCGCGTCAAGGCCTCCGAAAGCGTGCCCGCCGGGCAGCCGTTGATCGACGTGGTCAACACCAACATCCTCAAGGCGCAGATCTTCGTGCCGGCATCCTGGGCCGCCTGGCTGCGGCCCGGCGCGCCGCTCACCATCCACGTCAAGGAAATCGGCCAGAGCTTCGACGCGCGCGTCGCCAAGCTGAATTCGCGCATCGACGGCGTCAGCCAGCAGCTCGAGCTCGAGGCGCGCGTCGAGAAGGGCGCGGGCAGCCTGCTGCCCGGCATGGTCGGCAACGCGGTGTTCCCGCAGCGCAAGCCCTAGCGCCCGGAAATGAGCGAAAGCCCCAATCCCGCTCTGGCGCTTCTCGAGTTCGAGCGGCGCATCCAGTCGGCCACCTCGAACCGCGAGGTCGCGTTCCGCGCGGTCAACGATGCCTCGCAAGTCCTCGACTTCGACCAGGCGGTGCTCTGGCGCCTGGACGTGTTCGGGCGGCCGCTGATCGCGGTCGCTTCCGGCCTGGCCGACGTGTCGGCCGACAGCCCGTTCCAGCAATGGCTGGTGCGCCTGGTGCAGTCGATCACGCCGGCCGAGTTCGACAAGGCCCGCGTCTGGACCATCGGCGAGCTGCCCGAGGCGGTGGTGACCGACGGCGCCGAGTGGTGCCCGGCGCACCTGCTGCACTGCCCGCTGCGCGGCCCGACCGGCACGCCGCTCGGCGGCATGCTTTTCCTGCGTGGTACCGCGTTCACCGAGCCCGAGCGCGCGCGGGCCGACTGGATCGCGCGCTCCGCCGGCTATGGCCTGTGGGCCTGGCGCAGCGACCGCCACGGCTTCAAGCGCTTTCTCAAGAGCCGCGCCACCTGGCGCACGCTGGCCATCGTCGGCGTGATCGCCGGGCTTGCCGGCCTGATTCCGGTGCGGCTGAGCGCGCTCGCGCCCGCCGAGATCACGCCGCTGCGCCCGATCCCGATCACCTCGCCGCTCGACGGCGTGGTGCGCGAGATCGTGGTCAAGCCGAACCAGATCGTGAAGGCGGACGAGGTGCTGGTGCTGCTCGACGACACCGCGCTGCGCAGCCGCCTCGAGCTCGCCTCGCGCTCGCTCGACATCGCGCGCGCCGATCTGCAGCGCGCGACCTTCAAGTCGTTCACCGACGAGGCCAGCCGCTTCGAGCTGCAGCTGCTGAACGCCCGCGTGCAGGAGAAGGTGGCCGAGCTCGGCTTTCTCGGCGAGCTGCTCGCCAAGTCCAAGCTCACCGCGCCGCAGGGCGGGGTGGCGATCTTCTCCAGCACCGAGGACTGGCGCGGGCGCCCGGTGCAGGTGGGCGAGCGCGTGATGGTGATCGCCGACCCCTCGCTCATCGACGTCACGATTTACCTGCCGCCGGACGACGCGGTGGAGCTGGAAGCGGGCGCGCCGGTCAACCTGCTGCTGCACGTCGATCCGCTGTCGCCGCTCGAGGCGAAAATCGAGCGCTCGAGCTACGAGGCGACGCTCGCCCCCGACGGCACGCTCGCCTACGTGATCCGCGCCCAGCTCACGCCCGGGCAGGGCCTGCCGCGCATCGGCCTGCGCGGCACCGCGAAGATCTACGCCGGCCGCGTGACGCTCGCCTATTACCTGCTGCGCAAGCCGCTCGCCTTCCTGCGTCGGTCCGTCGGCATCTGAACGCGCCGTTCACTTACCTGGCCATCGCGGTGCTGGCCGCGTCGGCGGCCGCGGTGGCGTTCGGCCAGCCGCGTGCCGAGCGCGGCTATACCACCTCGGTGTCGCCGCGCCTGGTCGAGGTCTACAGCCGCCGCTTCGGGGCTGAAGCGCGCGCGCGGCTCGAAGCCTGGAAACGCGACGCCGCCGAGCGCAAGCGCGCGCCGGCCGTCGAGGGCGCACTGCTCGACGACGTGAACCGAATGCTGAACCGCGTGCCGTTCGTCGACGACGCCGTGCACTGGGGCGAGGGGGACTACTGGGCCACGCCGGCGGAGTCGATCGGCAGCAACGGCGCCGACTGCGAAGACTTCTCGATCGCCAAGTATTTCCTGCTGAAGGAGCTCGGCGTGCCGATCGCCCGCCTGCGCCTGACGTACGTCAAGTCGCTCAAGCTCAACCAGCCGCACATGGTGCTCGCCTACTACCCGCGCCCGGACGTCGAGCCGCTGGTGCTCGACAACCTCGAGGACACGGTGCGCCCGGCGTCGCAGCGCAGGGACCTGGTGCCGGTCTACAGCTTCAACGACGAGGAGGTGTGGGTGGAGATGCGCGGGCGCGTCGGCTCGCCGCAGCAGCTGCGCAACTGGCGCGCGCTGACGGAGCGGCTCGACTGGGAGCGGCGCACGTGACCGTCGGCCGGCTGCTCGCCGCGGCGATCTCGGCGATCTTCCTGTTCGCCCTGGTCGGCGTGGAGGCCATCATCCTGCGCAGCGCGCAGGGCCACCTGCAGCGCCAGCTCGAGTCGCTCTCGCAGGATGCCGCCACCTCGCTCGGCCTGTCGCTCGGCGTGCTGCTGCGCGGCGGCGACCCGGCGCTCGCCGAGACGGTGATCAACCCGGCGTTCGACCGCGGCCACTACGAGCGCATCGAATACCTTTCGGCGAGCGGCGAACGCATCGTCGGCCGCAACCTGCCGGCGCGCGAGGGCGACTACCCCGCGTGGTTCGCGCGCGCGTTCCGCCTGCATGCGCCGACCGCGGAGTCCTTCGTCAGCGCCGGCTGGCAGCAAGCCGGGCGCGTGCGCGTCACCGTGCACCCGCGCTTCGCCTACGAGCAGCTTTGGGGCACGGCGCGCGACACCGTGATCCTGCTGGTGCTGATCTATGCCGCCGCGCTGCTCGTGCTGCAGCTGGTGCTGCGCAGCGTGCTGCATCCCCTGAAGGCGGTGGAGCAGGCGGCGCAGGCGATTTCGGCGCGGCGCTTCGTCACGCTGCGCCTGCGGCCGCGCACGCGCGAGCTGGCGCGCGTGGTCGAGGCGATGAACTCGCTGTCGCTCAAGGTGAGCGAGGCGCTGGACGCGGAAGCGCGCCGCGCCGAGCGCCTGCAGGTCGCCGCCTACCAGGATCCGGTCACCGGGCTGCCGAACGCGCTCGGATTCGCCGCGCGCTTCGAAACCCGCTACGAAGGCGAGGACGAGGCCTTTGGCGGCGTGCTGGCGCTGGTCGACCTGGCCGATCTTGGCGGGATCAACCGCGAGGTCGGCACCGAACGCTGCGACGAGCTGCTGCGCAGCCTGCTGCTCGAGATGGATGAGACCGCGGTGCAGGCGGGCGGATCGGCCGCACGCTGGACTGGAGCGGTGACGGTCCTCGCGCTGCCGCAGCTGCGCGCCGGCGCGGCGCGCGCGGCGCTCGGCGAGCTGCGGGGGCGCATCCAGGCGGTGCTCGGGGAGGCTGGCTTGCCGGGGCACGGGCGCGTGTACTGCGGCGGCGCCGAGGCCGCCGGCGAGCGGCCCACCTTGCAGGCTCTCGTGCGGGGCGCGCAGGACGCGCTGCGCAAGGCGCGCGACACGGCGGAAGGCGTAGTGGTCCTCGAGGCCGAGCTGGCCGCCGATGCGGCCCCGGACGATCGTCCCCAGGTGGTGCGCGACGCGCTCGCCAAGCGCAGGTTGCGCCTGATCGGGCAGACCGCCTATCGCATGAGCGACCATCGCGCGTTGCACACCGAAGTGCTGGCGCGGCTGGACGACGCCACGGGGAACGAGATGGCCGCTGCGCGCTTCATCCCGTTCGTCATCGCGCAGGGGCTCGCCGAGGAGCTCGACCGCGCGGTGATCGAGAAGGTGCTGCGCGAAGCGCCGCGCGGCGAGGAGCGCATCAGCATCAACGTGTCGGCGCGCTCGACCGAGCAGCCGGCGTTCATCGCCTGGCTGGTGCAGCAGCTGGCGCGCGACCGCGCGCTCGCCGCGCGCCTCGCCTTCGAGATCGCGGAGCATGGCCTGGTGCGCAACGTCGCTGCCGCGGCGGATTTCGCCGAGGCGGTGGGCCGGGCGGGCGCCGCGTTCGCTATCGATCACTTCGGCGTGCACCGCGACTGCCTCGCGCTGCTGCAGCGCCTGCATCCGGCGTACGTCAAGTTTGCGGGCGCCAAGCTACGGCGCATCATGACCGACGCCGGCGCCCATTACTTCGCCGAGTCGCTGGTCCGCACGGCGCGGCAGCTCGACATCCCGGTGTTCGCGCACCACGTCGAGGACGAGGCCACCTTCCAGGCCATCGCCTCGATCGGCTTCTCCGGCTACCAGGGCAGCCTCGGCGGCGGCCCGGTGCCCTGGCCGGGGCGCTAGAGGGGCGCCAGGTTCCGCGCGAAAGGCGCGGCGCGAACAGCCTCTTTCCGCGCGCGGCGCGCCGCGCTAGATTGACCCTCGCATGTCGCCCTTCGAGCTGGCCGCGCCGAGTTCCATTGCCGAAGCGATCGCGCTGCTCGAGGAAGAGGGCGCGCGCCCGTTGTCGGGCGGCACCGCGCTCATGCTGATGATGAAGGCCGGCGTGCTGCGGCCGGCGCGCCTGGTTTCGCTGCGCAACCTCGGTCTCGACAGGATCGAAGCCAACGGCAGCCTGCGTATCGGTGCCATGACGACGCTATCGGCGCTCGAGCGCTCGCCAGCGGTGCGCAAAGGCTGGCCGGTCATCACGCGAACCCTGCGCACGCTTTCCAACGTGCGGGTGCGCAACGTCGCCACGGTCGGCGGGGCGCTGGCGCATGCCGATCCGCACATGGATCTGCCGCCCCTCCTGAGCGCCCTCGGCGCGCGCGTGAAGCTGGTCGGAAAGGGAGGCGAACGGACCATCCCGGTGGAAGATCTGTACGCGGGCTATCTGGAGACCACGCTGCGGAATGAGCTCATCACCCAGGTCGAGGTCCCCGCCCTCGGCAAGCGCGGCGCCGCGTACCTCAAGTGCACCACGCGCTCGGCCGACGACTGGCCCGCCGTGGGCGTAGCGGTGGTGCTCGGCGACGAGCCGCGTATGTTCGTCAGCGCGGCCACCGACCGGCCGACGCGCATCGCCGGCGAGGCTGCAATCGCGGGCCTGAAGATCGAGGGCGATCTGCACGGCTCGGCCGACTACAAGCGCCACCTCCTGAAGGTCTATCTCCGCAGGGCCATCGATGAAGCGCGCAACGCAGTCCACTGAAACGCCCCAGGTCGGGCGCTCGGTGCCGCGCCTCGAGTCGTGGCTCAAGGTCACTGGCCGCGCCGAGTATGTGCACAACCTGCGTTTGCCGGGGATGCTGTACGGAAAGATCTTTCGCAGCAGCGTCGCGCACGGGCGCATCAAGCGGATCGATGTCGCCGCGGCCCAGGCACTGCCAGGGGTCTATCGCGTGGTCACTTCCAGGGAAGTGCGTGAAGTCATCCCGGATCCCTATTACGGTCCCGCGTTCCACGACCAGCCGATCCTCGCCATCGACAAGGTGCGCTACGTCGGCGAGCCGGTGGCGGTAGTGCTCGCGTCCGACCCGCACGTGGCGGAGGAAGCGGTGCACCTGATCACGGCAGAATACGAGGAGCTGCCGGCGGTGTACGACGAAGTGGAGGCGGCGACCTCCAAGGCGATCGTGCACGAAGTCCTCAGGCCGGCCGGCACCTTCCCCGACCTCAAGCACCTCAAGGATCGCAAGAACACCAACGTCGCGCTGGATTTTCATCTGCGGCGCGGCAACGCGGAGAAGGCATTCAAGGAGGCCCACCGCGTATTCGAGCACCGCTTCAGCACGCAGCAGGTGATGCACACGCCGCTCGAGCCGCTGGTGTCGGTGGCCGAGTCGACCGAGAGCTCGCTCACCATCCACACCGCCTCGCAGAGCCCGTCGTTCGTGCGCATCGAGATCGCGCGGCTGCTCGGCTGGCCGGAGAACAAGGTGCGGGTGCGCGTGCCGTTTCTCGGCGGCGGCTTCGGCGCCAAGCTGTATATCAAGCTCGAAGCCTTGGTTTCCGTGCTATCCCTCCTGGCGAAGCGCCCGGTGAAGATCTCCCTGACCATGGAAGAGCAGTTCTTCACCATCACCAAGCACGCCAGCACGTTCAGGATCAAGAGCGGCGTATCGAAGGACGGCAAGATCACCGCGCGCGAATGCGAGGTATGGTGGAACGGCGGCGCCTACGCCGACATCGGCCCCCGCGTAACGCAGAAATCGGGCTTCACCGCGCCCGGTCCGTACGACATCGAGCACGTGGCGGTGGATTCGTATGCGCTCTACACCAACCTGCCGCCGGCCGGCGCGCTGCGCGGCTTCGGCATCCCGCAGCTGGTCTGGGCGTACGAGGGCCACACCGACCTGATGGCGCGCGAGCTCGGCATCGACCCGATCGAGTTCCGGCGCAGGAACCTGCTGCGCGAGGGCCGGCCGCAGGCGACCGGCACGGTGATGAAGGACGCGGCGCTGGAAAAGGTGCTCGAACGTCTCGAGACTCTCATGGACTGGAACACGCCCCTGGATCGAGGGAACGGGATGGTG
>Ga0310892_10000492_pt1 | contig 11487 bp, 11 predicted proteins | sample C0D1metaG_FD_203747 | JGI IMG/M metagenome (GOLD analysis project Ga0310892, IMG submission 203747) | Lab incubated soil microbial communities from West Virginia University Organic Research Farm, Morgantown, WV, United States - C8D2 | ecosystem: Environmental > Terrestrial > Soil > Agricultural...
CGTGGCGGCCTGGGCGACGTCCGCGACTTCAACGGCGAGGCTCATGATGGCGCGATCGGCGCTCGGCGCCGGAGCGGCCTGAGCCTTCGACACGAACAGCCAGATCGGCCCGTAGCGAACGCCGTCCAGAATCCCGCGCAGCTTGGCCTGTTCGCCGCCGAGATGATTGTGGAACCAGGTGAGCGTGGCAGCCGGATCAGTCGCCGCCAGGTGCACGTGGTGAAAGCCGATCAGCTCAGAGTCCTGCATCACTTCGATCTTCACGCCCCACGGATCCTCGATGTACCCATAGGCGAACATGCCCTTCGCTTCCGCGACCGGACGCAGGATTTTCACGCCGGCCGCCTCCCATTCCTTCATCTTCGCGCGGAGATCGGGATACGAGATGCCGATGTGATCGATGGCGCTGCCCTCGCTCGGCTGGGGCGTCTTCGTGCCGACGAGCGCGATCAGCGTCCGGCCGAAGGCCACCGAGAAGGGAGCTGGCGCCTTGGTGGCGCCAAGGTTCTTGATGTACCAGTCGGCCGCGGCCGCCGGATCGGCGACGCGCAAATGGACATTGTGGAAACCGGTTGAACGAACCGCGGGCGCCTGGGCCGCCACGGGTACAAACGGCGCGAGGGCGGCAGCGAACACGAGCGCTGAAAGAAGTCGTCGCATGTCGGTCATCTCCTGTTGGCGGTTCCATCTACCGCCTGTTCCTCGGCGCGGGCCCCCTTGAGGATGCCGCCCATCCCGTAATTCCCCTCATGGCAGGCGTACTCGAAAATCGGCCCGTCAATCCTCACCATCGGCACCGAGGCGGTCCACGGCTGCGTGTAGAACGCGGGATCGTCGACCGTGAACTCGTAGTCGATGCTGGACGGTCCGGTGCGCTTGAATCGCTCGGTCAAACGCAGGTTCTCACCGGACGAAAACGCGATGAGCGACTGCTCGCGAACCTTGTCATTGAAGTTGGTCGTCTGGACGACGAGCGTGTCGCCTTCCCAGTGGCCGCGTGAGCTGCCCATCCAGTTGCGGATCGCAGCGGGCGGCGCGTTGCCGGCGGTGAGCGGAACGATCCGCGCGTCGTGAACCATCTCGACGTTGATGACGACGAAGTCGCGCGTCTGCAGGATGTGGTAGTTGTGGTTGTAGAAGCCGGGCAGCATCGCACCCGGCAGACCGCGGGTGATGCAGCGCTCGAACGCGCTGCGATCCTCGGGGCCATCTGATGGGCCGCGTCCCTGACGGTCGGCGGTGGCGCGCTTCTGCGCCGCGTCGCTCAGCGACGGCACGCGTCCATCCGGCGGATCGACGACGAGCGATGTCCGCGAATTCAGGGCCCCGCGCTCGTACCAGAAATCGTTGTAGGTGCCGGGATTGCCCGGCCGCGGTTTCGCATCCTGGTTCGCCCGCTCGGCGACGACTCGATCGCGCTCGGCAAGCTCGGCGCCGCTCAACTGCGCCTTGTCCTTCAGCTCCGGCGGCCGCTGCAACGGCGTCGTCGTGGTGTTCGTCCAGTAGCCCTGGAGATCCGGATGCCCCCACGGCGTGCGCGGTGTTTTGTAGGTTTGCGCATCGAGCGCGACGGCGGCGGCGATTGCTCCGATGACCATGACGCCGGTGATTCGATGGTGCATTGTTTCCCTTCGAGCGGACCTGAAGGTCCGCACTACATTATTAATAGTAGTGCGGACATTAATAGTCGTGCGGACCTTCAGGTCCGCCTCGATTACGGCAAGCTATACGCGACGAATTCCGCCGGATGATCGCGGCCGCCAATCGCCAGCACCACGTACTGCTTCCCATTGTGCATGTAGGTCATCGGCGCACCGGTCACACCGGCGGGCATTTCGGTTTCCCAGAGGGTGGCGCCGGTCGCCTTATCGAGGACCCGGAAGTTGCGGCCGCCGCCTCCTGGCGGGACTCGCACATTGATCTGATCGCCGTCGGGCGCAAACAGCAGCGTCCGCGTCACCGCAATCGCACCGCGAGACGCATGGCCGAGCGGCGGCAGGCTGAGGTGCTTGATCGCCGGATGATCGCGCGGACCGCTTCCGTTCGCGACCATCCACGCCTGCACACCGCGGTTCAGATCGAGCGCCGTAATCCGTCCGTACGGCGGCTTGAGCAGCGGCAAACCCTGTGGCCCTGGCAGCAGCGCGCGCGTGGACGCACGGTACTTCAGGTTTGTGACCTTCGGATCGCCCGGCAGGAGGTTGGCGACAAATGGGTTGGTCATCGACGAGACGTAGAGCACGCCGGTTTCAGGGTCGAAAGACGCCCCGGTCCAGTCTGCGCCTCCGACCGAGCCCGGGACCTGGATCGTGCCTTTGGTGCCGGTGGGGTCGGCGCTGGCAATCGACGGCGGCGTGAAGACCGGCCCGAATACGTGCTGCTTCACAATCGCCAGCGCCTCGGCGCGCAGTTCGGGCGTGAAGTCGATCAAATCGTCAATCGTGACGCCCTGCCGATCGAACGGCGGCGGCTTGGTCGGAAACGGCTGCGTCGCCGCGGCTTTCTCGCCGGGAACCGTCGATGCAGGAACCGGGCGCTCTTCGATTGGCCACACCGGTTCGCCGGTGACCCGATCGAGCACATACGCGAAGGCCTGCTTCGTGACCTGGACGACGGCGCGAACCCGCCGGCCGTCAACAGTGAGGTCGGCGAGAATCGGCTGCGCCGGGTTGTCGTAGTCGAACAGATCATGGTGGACCGTCTGAAAGTGCCACACGCGCCGGCCCGTCTGGACATCGAGGCAGACGACGCTGCTCGTGTACAGATTGTTGCCGGGCCGGTGACCGCCGTACATGTCGTTGGTCGGACTTGATGTCGGGAGATAGACGTAGCCGAGCTCGTCGTCTGCAGCCATCGGCGCCCAGACGTTGCCGGCGCCAATGTAGCGCAGCGCGTCGCTCTCCCACGTCTTCGCTGCCGGATCGTCTTCGCTCGGAATCGCCCGGAATCGCCACCGCAGCCGGCCCGTGCGGACGTCGAAAGCGCGCACCTCCCCAACTTCGCCCTCCGCTTTCGCCGCGGAATCCTGGTCGGGCATCGACTGGCCGACGAGCACCAGATCGCGAACGACCAGCGGCGGAGCGTTCCACAGAAATTGATTGCTCGGGCTGAAAGCGGCGAGATCGATGCGGCCGTTAGTGCCGAAACTTGGGATCGCCGCCCCGGTCTTGGGGTTCAGCGCGTAGAGATACTGACGGTGGTAGCTGAAGACGCGGGCGTCCGCGCCTTCGCCCCAGAACGCGACCGCACGCAGCGCGCCACCAAGCCCCGGATTCCCGCTTTCTTCGCCCGCCGATTGTTGCGTCCAGATCGTCCGCCCGGTCGCAGGATCGAACGCGTCCACGAGACCGACGGCGTTGGTGGCGTAGAGCATGCCACCCACCATGATCGGCGTCGATCGATAGTTGTTCGAGAGGCGCAGCTTGGGATTCGCGGCCGCGAATTCCGCAGACACCTGCGGCCGTCGCCACGCAACCCGCAACTGCGAGACGTTGGCTTTAGTGATCTGATCGAGTGGCGCGTATTTCTTGCCGCCGTTATCTCCGGAGTAATGCCGCCATTCCCCCTGCCTCGCCTGGCCCTGCGCCCGCGATTTGATTCCCAGACCCGCGAATAGAAGCGCCACGGCCGCCGCTGAGGCAAACACACGAATATATGAAGCTGGCTGACGCGTCATGAATCCTCGCGCCAGACTCTAGTCCCGGTGTCAGTTGACGTCAAATGCGCGCGGGCATCGGTAGCATGTAAGTTCTACCGGAGCGAAACACGACAGACGACGCGATCGTCGAGCGGAAATGCCGTGCATTTCAGCAGCCGGATGTTGTCACCTGATTTGCTGAGGTCGGGCGCGCGATGGGAGTGAACCGCACTCCAAGCCAACGGCCCGCCGATACCGGGGCGGCAACCTGTCCCGCGTGCGGATCCGCCGACCCGGCCGTGGCCTTTGCCACGCAAACGACCACGTACTGGCTATGTCGTGCGTGCGAGCACGTCTGGCAGACGGGTGAGCTGGTGACGGGCGATGCCTGGACGTCCCTGGCGTTTCGGATCACCCGCCGGAAGATGACCCGGCCGCCCCACTAATCGCCTCGAGTTCCGCCTTCTGCTCCGAATCGCCCTCCAGGATCTCGACGAGCGTCCGGTTCCTCAAGTCGAACGACTGCCTGGTGTGAAAAGTCCACGCGGCCGCGCCAGCGTCACGCGCCGCCCTTACCGCGCGCCGCGCGAATCCGCCGCGAGGCCATTCGCCGTGGCCGCACGCCGGGTGGAACTTCCGGAATGGCATCGGCTCCTGCAGGTAGATCGGCTTGTTTCCTGCCCGGGCCCTCACCGCTTCCAGTTGCCTTCTGACGGTGGCTGCTTCAGCCCATTCGCCGTCCCGTGAATCGTGATAGGCCACAACGCTCATCGCCGGATCGTCGACGATGTCGCCGCCGCCGCCGGAAGCCGTAACGACTCGGGCCGGATCCACGTCTCGGAGCGCCTTCAGGATGCCACGCACGTCGTCAGCCGTCAGGCCGTGAATCGGGTACTCATTCTGGATATCGAAAAGCACGTGGCGGTGGCCGCCAGCAGCAACCAGCCGCCTGGCGACGGTGGCGAGGCCCTTCTGGTATCCGTCCACCGCGATCGCGCTTCCATAAGTTTCGCGTGTGAACGTGACGTCGACGAGAAGACCGTGCGCGGCAGCGCGCTCCAGCAAGCGGACGAAAACCGGCCACATGGGTTCGTTGATGGCACCGTCGCCGGCCAGCACCTTCTGATCGTCGGCGGGCCCGCCGCCGCACGGGTACTGCCAGTTGGCCATCAACCGGATGCCGTCGAAACCGGCCCGCTTCAAGTAGGCGAAATCGGTGTCCACGTCGCCGGTGCCATTCCTGGCAGCTGCACGCCGCAGGCCGTCGAAGTAGGAGACGAACAGGAGGAATTTCGGGCGGCCGTCGACGGTGAACCCCACTCCTTTAACACCCAGCGTCTGCGCTCCGCAGCTGGTGGCGAATACGAGCAGCGTGAGCGCGACCGCCGCGGCTTTCATGGCGCGACGTAGCTTTTTCTGGCGCGCGGCTTCACGCCCTTCGCCGTGACGCGGACGTCGATCTCGTGCGTCTTGCCATCCTTCTTCGGGAGGGCGTAGCCCAGCAGATACTGGCTGTGAAGCTCGTCGGCCACGCGGGCGAACGCGGTACCGAGATCCTGTCCGAAGCGGATTTCGGTGTAGCCGCCTCCTGTTTCTTCTGCGACGCGGGCGAGGCCGGCGTCCGGAAGATCTTCGGTGAGCATCGCCTGCAGCGCTCCCGGGCCAACACCCGGCATCGTCCGCGGCTGACCGCTGCGGCTTCTCATGCCGATGGCGTAGATCATGACGCCTTCCTTCCGGGCACGCTCGATCACTTCGACCTGGCTCACGAAATGCGCTTTGAACCCGACCGGCCCGCTGTCCTTGCCGTCGCTCAGCACCAGGACGACGGGGCGCGGCTCAGCCGTCTTGTCGAACGCATTGATGGCGCTGTCGATGCCGCGCCAGAGCGGCGTCGGCGCATCGGGTGCAATCGTCTCCGGCAGTGCGGCGCGCAGCGTCCGCTCGTCACGGGTGAATTCCTCACTGATCGTCACGTCACGGCCGAAGGTGCCAACCCGGGCAACGTCCTCCCGACCGAGGCGTGCGAACAGCTGACTCGCTCCGGCGCGGAGCAGCTGCAGGTTGCCGGCCATACTCCCGGAGACGTCGAGCATCACCACCAGCCGAATCGGCTGCGGGCTGTTGTCGAACAGCGTGATCGGCTGGGGTTTGCCTTCGTCACGGACTTCGAACTCGTTCTTGGCGAGCGTCGTCACCAGACGGCCTTCACGGTCGGTCACCGTGACGAAGACGCGGACGAGATCGCTGGCCCCGCGGAAGACGGGCTGCTCCTGCGCGAGCAGCCGGTGTCCCGCGGTCCCGACGAGGAGCGCCGCGGCCAGAGTGCCGAACACAACCAATTGACGCACGACGGACTCCTTCATCGAGAGCGCACAGCGTACATTCTTATCCGAAGAGCTTCTTTGCCATCTCGGCAAAGAGTAACTCCTGGACGGCAGCGGCCGGCCGCACTACAGCTTGCATTGCGGTGCGAATCGCACCATAGTGCAGGATTCCAGCGATCGATCTGTTTCACACGGCTGTTACAAGCAAGGAGGCTCTGATGGCGACAGCAGCGAAGCCGATTCCTGAGGGCTATCACACGATCACGCCGCAGCTGACGCTCGACAACGCGGCTCAGACCATCGATTGGTACAAGCGCGCGTTCGGCGCCGAGGAAGTCGGCCGGAGCGTCGGCCCCGACGGCAAGATCATGCACGCCGAGATCAAGATCGGCAACTCGCGGATCATGGTGAACGACGTCATGCAGGGGAAGGGTCCACAGGCCTACGGTGGATCGCCGGCGTCGCTGTGGCTGTATGTCGACAACAGCGACCAGCTCTTCAACCGCGCGGTCACCGAGGGCGCGAAAGTGCAGATGCCGATCACCGATCAGTTCTGGGGCGATCGCGCGGGGTCCGTCTCCGACCCGAACGGTTATACGTGGTGGATTGCCACTCGTAAAGAAGACCTCACACCAGACGAGATGAACCAGCGCGCCGACGCGTTCTTCAAACAGATGGCAGGAGCTCGATAGTTTCGGAGAGCGGGGTCTGGAGACTGGCGTCTGGATCTAAAAAGATCCCCAGACCCCAGCCTCCAGCCTTCTGCCTCTAGCCCCTCAGAAAGGCCACGGGAAGTTGCTGGACGATCCGCGGCGCGTGTTGAACTGGCGGTACGCATCGTTGTACCCGGCGCGGAACCCGTCGCGGTAAACCTCTTTGTACTGATCCTTCGATCCGTAACGCTTGTCATAGCCGTGATCGGCGGAGCGATACCGGCTGTGGCGGTTCGGATCGTAGGAATCGCGATCGCGCCCGTCCTCGCGGCCCTTGTCGAGGCCGTCGTTGTAGCCGTTGTCGAACGCGGCGCTCGAGTAACGGTACGTGCCGCCCGAGTTCGGATACCGGCCCGACGGATAGCGATCGGGATACGGGTACGGCGCCTGCCGGGGGATCGCTCGGCCATCGCGGTTCTCGCCCGGATCCCACCAGCCGCCATTCCGGCGATCGGTGTTCGCCCCGTAGATGACCCGTGCGTTGCGATCGCGCGCCGCGACGCGTTCCGCTTCGCGGCAGCTGGTCGCCCGTGGCTGATGTCCGGGCGGGACGCCCTCGTACCACACGCGGCACAAACCCTCAGGCGGCATCTGTCCCGGCGGGATGCCCTGCGAGTTGCGACGGCTCTGAGCTCCGAGCGGTACTGCGAACATTCCAAGCAAAGCGACGATGGCCGCGGTTTTCTTCATGGGTGACCTCTCGCCCAGATAAGAGCAAGCCCCGGACCAGCAAAATCAGGCCTGTTTTTGCCGATTCAACCTCGGCGTGTCACCTGGATTGGACGATGGAGGCAGGAACGGCTGAGAATCGAGATCGGCTCCGATCTCGATTCCCAGGCGGGGAGGTAAAGCTTGTAAGTTTACGGACGAGAGGCGCCGGCACCAGCCTCGTCGGCGCGCGTGCCTTTCAGAATCCCTTCCATTCCGAGATTGCCTTCGTGGCACGCGTACTCGTAAATCGCGCCGTCGAGCTTCTCGAGCGGAACACGGCCCGTCCACGGAACGGCCCACGTCGCCGGATCGTTGAGGGTGAACTCGTAAATGAGCGTGTCGGCGTCGAGCCTGCTGAACTTTTCGACGAGCTTCAGATTCGGCGTGGCATTGCGATAGAGGTTCTTGTCGCTGAAATTCGTCGTCTCGACCACGAGTGTGTCGCCTTCCCAGTGGCCGCGTGAGTCGCCGTACCACGGCCGCACCGAAGTCGGCAGATGTTTGCGGCCGTCGAGCGGCACGATCCGCGCGTCGTGCACCATCTCAGTCATCACGACGACGTAATCCTTCGTCTGCGTGATCTGGATGTTGTTGTTGTAGGCGCTCGGCGCGAACGGCGGGCCGGCGTTGAAGCCGAGAATGCAGCGTTCGCCGAGCGATCGATCCTCGGGACCGTCGGCCGGACCGCGCTGCTTCCGCGCCGCTGCGCGGGTGCTCGCCCGCTCTTGCGCTTCAGCGGTCACCGCGGGTACACGCCCGTTCGGCGGATCAACGACGATTGATGTCTGGCGGGTGCTCGCAGCGCGAGTGCCGCGGTCGTACCAGAAATCGTTATACGCGCGCCCGACGTCGGCGGCCGTGCCGCGCTGCCTTCCCTCGTCTCCCTTGTTCCTGGCCGCGGCCTGTTCCTCAAGCGCCTGCGCTTCGGCCTCGGTCAACGTGGTTTTCTCGCCGAGTTCCGAGGGACGTTCGAACGGTGTGACGTTCGCGAAGCTCCACGCACCTTGAAGATCCGGCTTCCCATCAGGCGTGCGCGGGACGGCCGCCTTGCCGGTGCTGCGCGACTGCGCGAGCAGGGTCTGGCCGATGGACGGCACGACGACGAGCGTCGCGATCACGGCGATAGATCCGATTAGACGATGACGCATGAAAGCCTCCCGATCGGCTGATCTTAGCGCAAACAGAGTGGCGGGGTTACTGCCGAGTCTTGGAGGCTGGTCGATACTTCGCGGGGCGAAATCGCGATCCCACGAACGCGACGGCAACAAACGGGGCGCTGAGAATGAATGACAACACCAGCGTCAGCGGCCACAGACTGCCAATCTCTCCGCTCCGCACCATCATCGTCAGGACCTGACACGGCGCGATGATGGCCGTCCAGAGCCAGTCGCTGCCTGCCGCGGCGAAACCAAGCGCGAGGGCGATCAATGCAGCGATGGGCAACCCGGCGGTCCAGAAGACCGGGCTATCCCACGCTTCACGGCGGCCACTCACCATGAACACCCCGAGCTCGAGCAGTATCCCGGTCGCAGCAGCGGTGACAATGACGGCCGGCCGGCGCAGCACGGCTTTCGTATCGGCCTCTCTTCAACGGTCCTTCAGCTCTCGCCAACGGTTCTTTAGCTCTCGCCAACGGTTTTTTAGGTCGCTGGGGTTTGTCCCGACGGCTTCAATGGATGATGCGCGCACCGAGCGCGTCGGGAGCGCGGAAGGCAAAGCGGGGCTCCGTGATGGTGTTGGTCATGATCGAGTGCGTCACGTATTCGCCAACCGCAGGGCCATGCTTGAACCCATGACCGGATCCGCCTCCCGCAATCCACACGTTGTCGTGATCCGGATGGCGATCGATCAGAAAGTCGCCGCTCGCCGTGTTCTCGTACTGACACACCCGGCTCTCGACGAGGGGAGCGTGGGCAAGAGCCGGCAGGCGCCTGGCGAGCCAGGTGTGCGCCTGGGCAATGCTGTCGCGATCGATGACGCGCTCGTCCTTGTCCGGATCGAACCGTGGCCCGTGTGTATCGATGCCGACCTTGACACCACGGTGCTCGAGATTGGGGATCGCGTACATGCCGGACGCGAAGTCGATCAGAGCGGGCGTCCCAGTCGAATCGAACCGGTCGTCGCCTGCGGGGACGCCAAAGTACATGACCACCTGGCGGGTTGGCGTGATCAGCGGGCCGAGCAACTCAGGAAACAGTGCCGACAGCCAGGCGCCGCACGCAAACACGAACTGGTCGCCGCGGAGTTCTGTCCCGTCGATCAACCGTACCGACGACACGCGCCCGGGTGTCGCCGGTCTGACTGCCCGACCTGGTCGAACGGTTACTCCTTTACGTGCGAGCTCGGTCGAGAGCGCCTGCACCGAGCGCCGCGCCATGATCACGCCGCCGTGCGGTTCGAGCATCAGCAGGTCGGCCGGATCGGCGAGCAGATGCGGCCAGCGCGCTTCCATCGCCGCGCCGTCGACAACTTCGACGGGAAAGCGGCCGCGCTGCAAGGTCGAGAGCGTGTCGGTCGCGTACGAGTCACCGGGTGGTGCGAGCCAGAGCACGCCGCACGGATGCCATAAAGGGAGTGAAGAGCCATTCCGCGCGTCGAGCTCGCACCATAGCTCGCGTGAACGCCGGGCGAAGCGAGAGTAGATCTCGGCGCGACCATACCCGCAACGCAGGATCCGGGATTCGTCGCCGGAACTCGAACGCGAGTTGCCAGGCCCGTACGCATCGACGAGCGTGACGATTGCGCCCGCGTTGACAAGATGCCACGCGGTCCACGCGCCGAAAACGCCGGCCCCTACAACAACAACATCGGCCACTTCACGCGGATGCTATCCGCGCCCTACTGCGCCAGCGCCTTGGCGATCGCCGCCCGCAACGTCGGATCTTCGGGCGTCACGTTGCTCGGAAAGAAGGCGATGACCTTGCCGTCCTTGCCGACGACGTACTTGGAGAAGTTCCAGGCGGGCAGGTTGCCCGTGGTGCCGAGATACGCGTAGATCGGTGACTGGTCGGCGCCGGCCCGCGTCACGACCTTTTCGAACATCGGAAATGTGACGTCATAGGTCAGCTTGCAGAACGTCGCAATCTCCTGTGCCGTGCCGGGCTCCTGGCCACCGAAGTCATTGCTCGGGAAGCCCAGGACGTTGAAGTTCTTGTCCTGCATCTCGCGCTGCAGCTTCTCGAGGCCTTCATACTGCGGCGTGAAGCCGCACTTGCTGGCGACGTTCACGACCAGGCTCACCTTGCCGCGATACTGCGAGAGATCGGCCGGCTTGCCGGCGAGGGTGCTGGTTTTCAATTCATAGAACGAGCGCACGGCGCCTCCCGCCTGCTGCTGCGCAACGATGGCGACGGGAGCGGACAGCGCGGCAGCGGCAATCAGCGCAACCGCCAGAACGAAGCGTCTCTTCATGTGATTCTCCTGATGCCGCCAGGACGGCGAGCGCGTCTGGATCCCGGGGTGATGCTACTACGACTGTTCGGGAACCCGAATCGAGCGTAGCGGAGCGGCCATTAGGGTCCTCCGGGCCGCCCATCGTGTTCGTTAGCCCCATATCGTTACATTTGACTTATCTTGTTTTTATAGAGGTATATACAGTGATAATGTCGTATAAGATGTTCTACTTTGAATCTGCCATCTATATACTCAATACGACCATAAAGTCATATATAACGGATTAACGGCCATTTTATCAATAATTTAGAGAAACACATTTGAGCCGTCCGACGGCACACGACTTGTTACAGTCCACTCGAGTCGTCTACCGCAACGGCGGCCGCGAGTCGGTGTCAACCCCACCGCTCAAGATTCGTTGCGAAGCGTTGACGAGTAACTGCCCCGGCCGACGCCGGTGCCCTTTCCACGCCGGAGCGTTGACCGGTCCGGCCGGAGGTTCGTCATGGTGCGCTTCGCGCTCGTTGCCACACTGGTGCTGGGCGTCACCGCGCCGGTGATGGCTCAAAATCTTCAGTCCGTCGAACTCCCGGCACAGTGGCTCGAGATGCCGGCGGTTCCGTTGGTCGATCGCCGCCTCTCTCTGTCAGATTCGCCTGCGCGTCCCCAGGCACTGCTCCCAATGTACGTCTCGTTCGGCCTCCTT
>Ga0310892_10000493_pt1 | contig 11484 bp, 6 predicted proteins | sample C0D1metaG_FD_203747 | JGI IMG/M metagenome (GOLD analysis project Ga0310892, IMG submission 203747) | Lab incubated soil microbial communities from West Virginia University Organic Research Farm, Morgantown, WV, United States - C8D2 | ecosystem: Environmental > Terrestrial > Soil > Agricultural...
GGTTGTTGCGAGGTCCATTGTCCCAAGACATGCCCCGGTAATGTATTCGCCGGCAGGCAGGTCTTTGAGCATGAGATCGGCGTCATTCGTCGCCGGGCGTATCGCGAAGATCAGATACCGCTCACCCACCTGGAAGGCATACTCGTAGCACGAAAGACCCCGGGGTCGTGTGAACACCCCGATCGACTTGTGTGAGTCACCCTTGAACATCTGTTCGACGGCAACGTCCACACGTACAAGGCCGGCGCTCACCAGCTCGGCCTTCACGACGCGGCCGACGACGACAAGGTCGCTCGTGTTGAGCGCCTGTTCAGTCGACGGCACAACACAGCTGCAGGCTTCAACCGGTGACGCTTCCCAGACCGTCATGCCAAACATCACGGAAAGCGCAAGGAACCGAGCCATCAAATCACCTCTACGGTAATTCCGTTGCCTGACTTGCTGTGAGGGCAGCGGTCCACGACACCCGGAACAGGTTATCGGCTCTAGACGGTATGGAGGGTTAGAGTGCTCGGAACCATTCATGGATCGGTGTCGGGAGGGCGGTTGTGACCAGAACGGGTAGCTTAGAAAAGCATTGGGAAGTTGCGGTAATCGGGACACGCAGCGCGCGCTAACGCCCTAGGTCACTGCACGAACATCTAATAAGGCGCGCCGAGAGGTAACGGTTGCGTGGGCCTCGGTACGAGGCGCGCCACGACTGTCGCGGCTGCTAGATCGGCAGTAACATTTCCAAGCGTGCGAAAAATGTCGGGTATTGTGTCAACGGCGATCAATATCCCGATCGATTCAGGGGGTAGCCCTGCTGCAACGAACACTGGAGTTGCAGTGAACCATCCGCCGGGGACACCTGGGACACCAAGACTCATCGCAACTGCGAGCGGTATCAAGGAGACCAGTCGCAGAGTCCCGAGTTCCACGCCTAGTGCGTGAGCAAGAAAACAGGCAGCACCGATGTACGCCACCGGCGATGTGAATTTGAACGTTGCGACAGCGAACGGCAGGAAAACACCGCCCACCATTGGCGGCAGTCCGAGCTCTGACTCCGCTGCTTGGAGCATCGCCGGGAGCGCCGCAAGCGATGATCGCGTGCTGGCGCCGACGGCCTGCGAAGGCGCGGCTGCTTGAGCAAAACGCCTCAGAGGTATCCCGCCGCCGATTACTGCGACGGCATAGAGGGCTGCCGTGGTACCGAGGCAGAGCGCGACCGAGAGCATAACGTAGGTGGCGATTACCCCTGCGGCCGTGACCCCCACTTGACTTCCCAGCGATAGTGCAAGAGCGAAAACACCGATTGGCGCCACCCGAATGACCCAACCGAGCACGACGAGCATCGCTTGGCCAACCGCCTCAAAGAATCCGAGCGCGAGCCGACGTGGCTCGGCGTCGACGCGCGCAAGAGCGAGCGCAAACACGAGCGAGAAGACGACGAGTGGAAGCATCGCTCCGTCGGCCGCAGCGCGCACAACGTTCGAAGGCATGAGGCTCCCGACCCACTGAGCCAGTGACGCGGGTGCGGGAAGGGCCGCTGAAGGACCTGCGCCCATCGCAGCTCGGAGAGCAGTTACCGTTCCAACATCATTTGGCAACCACTTCACGATTGCAGGGGTCAACAGCGCGCTCGCCGTGCCTCCAGCAAATAACAGAGTGGACAGCACAGTGATGGCACGCCAACCAAGGGTTCCGACGACGCGCGAGTCGGCAACCGACGCCAGGCTGACGACGAGACTTGCGACCACCAGGGGAACAACGGTCATCAGGATCGCGTTAACCCACAGTGTTCCTAGGGGGCGAAAAAGGTCGACGAATGTCAGCAGCTGAGTCATTCGAGCCGCAGCAGCCAGAATCCCAAGCCCCAGACCAACCAGGAGTCCGATGAGCACACGCGCGGTTGGCGGCAATCTACGCTCCTTTAATCTCAGCCGGATGTCCAGGGGTCATATCTCACCTACGCGCAGCACTGAAAATGGCCAGCTGCCAATCGCGGCGGCTCCGAGGTCTTCGATGGTCGCCATCAAGGCCCAGATACTACTTCTTTCGGCCTTTCAGGAACTGGTGTGAATTACGAGGCTGGCCGGTGTGAGACCCCAACGTTTTGCAAAGCTAGATTAAGTGGGCTTTGGTTACTGCCCCAAGTGGAACAGAACCAGGAACGGGAACAGAATTCGGAACCAGAACCGGAACAGGAACAGGAACCCGGAACCCTAGGGGAGTTCCACACTCCAATTCTGGACGATACGGATCTCGCGCGGACGCAGGGCGCTTTTCAACATGATGAAGCGCCCTTGCGCATCGATGTCGTAAGCCGCGAGATTCGACCCGGGATCGTGCTCGAAGTGCCCTTCGAAGACCAGCCTTGGTTCGCTCAGCACGCCCTTCTCGAGAACGCGAAGCGTCATTCTTTCCCCTTCGCGGTAGAACAGCCCTTCGCGCGTCCAGAGCGGCTCCGATGCGCCAGACGTGGTCAATTGACGCGCCTCGCCGTCGCGATCGAGCCGGGTCGCGTAGATTTCGTCACGGCCCGACGTATCCGAGACGTACGCAATCCACTGGCCGTCGGGCGACACGCTCGGCGATCGCTCGTTGGCCGTCGTGGCCGCCACCGGCGCGACCGACTCTCCGACGCGGTACACCTGCACGTCGCGCGCGCGTGCCGGCTCGATCTCGTAGAACGCCAGCAGGCGCGGCGGCCGCGACCAGCTGGCCGGATTTCGCGCGACCGTCGCGTCCGCGGTAAACAGCGGCACGGGCGGCCGCTTTCGATCGATCGCCTGCACGTAGATCTTCTGCAGCCCATCGCGATTCGAGCCGAACGTCAGGCGGCGATTGTCCATCCACGCCGGCGACTGGTTGTCGCCTCCCGCGATGGTCAGCATCACGCGGTCGGGCTTCGCCGCGTCAGCCACCCGGATTTCGCGCGTCATGACGCCGTCCCTCACCGCCACCGCAATCCGCCGGCCATCGGGTGACAGCCGCGGCGTTTGAAACACATCTGCCGATGTGTTGAGCGGCGACACTTTGCCTTCGCGATCGACCCGCACCAGCCGGCTCCGCGCGTCGTCGGCGGATGCGCGGAGCCAGGCGAGCGTACCCGTCCGCGAGACGGAGAATCCCGATCGGCCGAGCACACCGAACCCGGTCGCCGTTTGAATCCCCTTTGCGAGGGGGACGGGCACATCGGAGATCGTGTGTTCCTGCGCGTCGAACTTCACCGCCATCAGGCTGCCGAGATAGCCGTACACGAGATGGCCCGTCTCGACAAACTGCGCCTGCCCGATGATCGGCACCCGCAGGCGCTCGCGCTTGCCGTCTGTCGACAACACCTCGAGGTGCGGGTCCCGGCCGCGCTCGGACACCGTGAACACGAGCGCGCCGTCGGCGAGTGCATGAGGCCAGCCATGCTCGAGCTCGCCATCGCTGCCGTTGAGCGTCGTCAATGGCACGGCGGTCCCTCCGCCGGCGGGGACTCCCATCAGGCCTTGATTGCCAAGCGGCGCAAACACGATGCGGCCGTCGGCCGTCCACGTGCCTCCAGCCGAATCCGAGGGTGCCGCGACGATTCGCTGCGGAACGCCGCCGGTCGAGGTAGACGACGTTCGCCAGATCGCGCCACGCGAGAAGTACGCAATCGCTGATCCATCAGGAGAAAAGAACGGGCTGCTCGCGCCAATCGTGCCCGGCACCTCGCGGTCGCTGGCAGTGCCTTCCGCAACCGATCGAATGAAGAGACGCCGCAGCCCGTCTTCGTCGCGTTCGGCCGAATAGGCCAGCCACCGGCCGTCGGCGGAAACCACAAATGACGCGAGCGCGCGCCCCTCTGGAATGGCCATCATGAAGCGGACGGCGGAGGGCCGGGGCGCGTCATGAAAGCCGCAGGCGCCTACGGCAAGAGCCGCGGCGGCAAGCGCCACACGCATGTGGCAGGCGTGCCATCGCGGTGCCCTTGATATCATGACAGGCCGAACATGTCCCGGAAATGGTTGGTCGTAGCGGTGGCCGCCCTCTGCGTGCCGGCCGCGTGGTGGCTCGTTCAACGTATGGGTTCCCGCATTCTAACCGTGACGCCGCCGACTGAGGGAATTTCCCGAACGCTCGCGACCGAACGGGCGTCGAACATCAGCGCCGTACGTTACACGTTGGCCTTGAACATCCCGCCGCGCAAGGAGGAACACATCCGCGGCACGCTGGGCGTTCGCCTCCGGCTGGCCGAGCGGGCGCCGGTCATCCTGGATTTCGCGCAGCCGGCCGAGCGCGTGTCTTCGATTCAGGCAAACGGCCGTCCGGTCCCGGTCCGATCCGAACACGGCCACCTGGTCATTCCCGGCGATCTCGTGACGAGCGGCGAGAACGTCATCGATATCGCATTCATCGCCGGCGATGCCCCGCTGAACCGCGACGATGAGTACCTGTACTCGCTGTTCGTACCGGCGCGCGCATCTCAGGCGTTTCCGTGTTTCGATCAGCCCGACATCAAGGGCTCGCTGTCTCTCACCCTTCAAGTCCCGTCCACCTGGACGGCCGTCTCGAATGCGCCGGAAATCGGGCGCGACTCGGCAGCCGAGCGGACGACGATTCGTTTCGGACAGACGCAGGCGCTTCCGACGTACCTCTTTGGTTTTGCCGCGGGCCGATTCTCTGTCGAGCGCGGCGAGCGCAACGGCCGTGCCTTCCACATTTACCACCGGGAATCCGATCCGGCCAGGGTCGCAGCCAATCGCGAGGCGATTCTCGATCTCCATCAGCAGGCGCTCGAGTGGCTGGAGAGCTACACCGATCGCAAGTATCCGTTCGACAAGCTCGATTTCGTGCTGCTGCCGGCGTTTCAGTTCGGAGGCATGGAGCACGCGGGCGCGATCTATTACAACGCTCCGGCGCTCTTTCTCGACGAGACGGCCACCCAGAGTCAGCGGCTTGGACGCGCGAGTCTCATCGCCCACGAAACCGCCCACATGTGGTTCGGCGATCTCGTCACCATGAAGTGGTTCGACGATGTCTGGCTCAAGGAAGTGTTCGCGAACTTCATGGCCGCGAAGATCGTCGACCCGACGTTCCCGAACATCAATCACGACCTGCGGTTCTTCCTGCAGCACTATCCGGCGGCGTACGAGGTGGATCGCACTGCGGGCGCGAATCCCATCCGCCAGAATCTCGATAATCTTCGCGAGGCCGGCGGTCTCTACGGGCCGATCATCTATCAGAAGGCTCCGATCGTCATGCGGCAGCTCGAGCAGATGCTCGGGCCCGACGAGCTGCGCGACGGCCTGCGCGAATACCTCACCCGCTTTGCGTTCGCCAATGCGACGTGGACGGATCTCATCGAGATGCTCGACCGCCGCACGAGCGAAGACCTGGCGGCATGGAGCCGGGTCTGGGTCGACGAGCCAGGACGTCCGACGATCGACACGGTGCTCGAGAGCCGGAACGGCAAGATCTCCCGCCTGGCGTTGTCGCAGTCCGATCCCCGCGGCCGTTCGCTCGTCTGGAACCAGACGCTGCAGGTGGCGCTGGGGTACGACCACGGCGCACGCATCACCACGCTGAAGATGAACGGTGCATCGGTCGACGTGCCGCGCGTCGGCGATCTGCCCCTTCCACACTACGTGTTGCCCAACAGCGAAGGCATCGGCTACGGCCTGTTCAAGCTGGACGACACGAGCCGGCAGTTCTTCCTGGCTCACCTGCCGGCCATTGGCGACAGCCTGACGCGCGGCACCGTGTGGGTCACGCTCTGGGACGACATGCTCGAGGGGGGCACCACTCCTCGACGGCTGTTCGATCTCATGCTGGCCGCGCTGCCCGAAGAGCACGAAGAGCTGACGGCCGAACGGATCCTCGGCTACGTCCGAACGAGCTTCTGGCGGTTCCTGACGGATGCCGAGCGCACCTCGGTGGCGGTACGGCTCGAGCAGGTCCTTCGCGCCGGCATGAAACAGGCCGCGACCACGTCGCTGAAGTCGGCGTACTTCGGCGCGTTCCGTCAGATCGTGACGACGCCCGAGGGTCTCGCGTACCTCGAACGCGTGTGGCGGCGGAGGGAGCCGATTCCAGAACTCACCTTCGCCGAGAACGATTACATCGACATGGCGCAGGAGCTGGCGCTTCGCGACGTCAAGGGAAGCGCCGGAATCCTGGACGAACAGCACCGGAACATCACCAATCCCGACCGCAAGGCCCGATTCGCGTTCGTCATGCCGGCGCTGTCATCGGACGTGGCGGCACGCGATGCGTTCTTCGCGAGCCTCGCGAAGGTCGACAACCGCGCGCGGGAACGATGGGTGGTCGACGGTCTGGCCTTTATCAGTCACCCGCTCCGCCGTCACCACGCAGAACGGTACATTCAGCCTGGCCTCGAGCTGCTGAGCGACATTCAGCGTACGGGCGACATCTTCTTTCCGCTGAACTGGACGGGTGGGCTGCTCGCGGCCCACAACTCGCCGGCGGCCGCGCAGACCGTTAAGGGTTTCCTCGACACGCAGAAGAACTATCCGCCGCGCCTGCGGCAGGTCATCGAACAGCAAGCCGATCAGCTGTTCAGGGCTGCTCGGCTCGTCGGCTCGTGAAGGGTGGCGGTTCTCTCAATGCGAGGATCACGAGCCCCACGAAGATCGTGACCATCAGCGCGCGGTCGGCGTGCGAGAGCACGTTGGCGTAGAGCGCGGTACCTGCGAGGCCAGCGCGGCGGCTCAGGCCGGGGACGTCGAACATCATGCCGAGCTGAAGCACCCAGAACAGCGTCCGTCGCAGCCGGGACGGCTCGGCATCTTCGAGCGCCAGCAACATCAGAACAGGCAGCAGAATCACGAATCCGTATGTCAGGTGGTAGAAGGTCATCAGCGACCACAGCGCGACCAGCGGCGGCGCCGCGTAGAGAACTCGCCTGTGTGCGCCGCCTTCCTGCACGCCAACGACACAGATCCCGGTCAACAGGCCAAGACCGATCGACCCGGCAATCGCGTCCACTTCTGACCTGTCGGCGGCCAGCTGCGCAACGAGGGGCCGGAACTCGCTGAGACCGGCCAGGATGGCATCGCCGGTGTGGTGCATGAGCAAGATGCCCGCATAGCGTCCGAGCACGAAGACCGGATCGCTTTCGGACCAGACGCAGAACACCGCGAACAGGCTTCCCGCGGTCACAAGCGAGGACGACACCAGCATCCAGCGCCGGGTGAAGACGCTCCAGAGAAATACCGGCACGGCCACTTGTGGTTTCATCATCGCGAGGCCGAGCCAGGCGCCGCCGGCAACGCGGTGGCGATCGGCAACGCTCAACGCCATCATGCTGCACGCCAGCGCCGCGGCAGTGAACTGCGTCAACGTCCTCACGCCGCCCCAGCAGAGGAACATCAACACCGGCAGAAGGATGACCCGGAAGGGATCGTGCGGTCTGTAGAAACGCGCGGCCAGATACGGCGCAAGCATCAACAGTCCGATGTTCAGGAGCATCCACACGGGATGTGCAAAGCCCAGCGGCAGCAATCCCAGCGGCGAGAGCATCACGATGGCATTCGGCGGATAGTCAACAGCCGTCGTCGTCAAGTGGTAGAGGTTCTCGCGGCCGACGAGCCAGTCGCGGCCCCATGCCTGGACCGATTGCAGATCCAGCAGCCGAAGAGGCTGCGACGACACGACGACGCCCGCGGCCAGATTGAGCGCCGCGAGCGATGCCCAGCACACGAGGGCGCTCTGAGACGGCTTTGTGAAAAGCGGCCCGCTCACAGAATCGAGACAGGATCGATGTCGATGGACACGCGCCGCCGCAACTCCGGCTCGGCGGCAACCGCCGCCAGCGCGGCTTCGCGCATGCTCGCGCGGTGACTGCCCTTCAGAAAGATCTGCGCACGATATTCTCCGCGCAGCTTCGCAACCGGCGCGGGCGCCGGCCCGAGCACGCTGAACCGGCCGGCATCGGCATGCGAGCGCAGGTGCTGCGCCAGCGTGGCCGCATCCCCGAGGGCCCCGCGCGCGTCTGCCCCCTTCACCATGAGATTCACCAGAGCGGTCAGCGGTGGATACCGCATCGCCTGCCGGTATTTCATCTCGTCGGCGAAAAACGCGCCGTAGTTCTGCTGTGTGGCGTGGCTGATGCTGTAGTGGTTCGGATACAGCGTCTGCACGATGGCTTCACCCCGCTCGGTCCCGCGTCCGGCTCGCCCCGCCACCTGGGTCAGCAACTGGAACGTGCGTTCCCCAGCCCTGAAGTCGGCGAGCCCCAGTCCGACATCGGCCGAGATGACGCCCACGAGCGTCACGCGCGGAAAGTCATGGCCTTTCGCAATCATCTGCGTTCCCACGAGCACGTCGATGGCGCCGCCCGCCATCGATCGAAGGATTTCGGCCGCCGCGCCCTTGCGCCGCACCGTGTCGCGATCGAGCCGTGCGACCTTCGCCACGGGCCACAGCCGGGCGATTTCCTGCGCGACCTTTTCCGTGCCGAAGCCCCTGCGCTCGAGATACGGACCCTTGCACGCCGGGCACGCCTTCGGCACGAGCATCCCGTAGTTGCAGTAGTGACAGCGGGCGCGATGACGCTCGCGGCCTTCCGTATGGACGACGAGCGACACGCTGCAGTTCGGGCACTCGAGCGTGCCGCCGCATTGCCGGCAGAACACCGCCGTGGCCAGGCCGCGGCGATTCAATAGAACGAGCGATTGCTGTTGGGCGTCCAGACGCTTCGCGATCCCCTCCTTCAACGGACCGCTGAGAATCACGTCTGGCCCATGCTCGGCGTACTCCTGCCGCATGTCGACGACCGACACCGCCGCAAGCGGACGATCCTGCACGCGCCGCTCCATCACCAGGCGCGTGTAGCGGCCACTCGATGCGTTCTGGCCGCTCTCGAGCGAAGGCGTCGCGGAGCCGAGCACCACGAGCGCGCCTTCGTTTCTGCCGCGCATCACCGCGACGTCCCGGCCGTTGTAGCGCGGTGTTTCTTCCTGCTTGAACGACGAGTCGTGCTCTTCGTCGACGATGATGAGCCCGAGGTTCGCGAGCGGCGCAAACACCGCCGACCGCGTCCCGACCACGACCGATACTTCCCCGCGGCGAATCCGGTACCACTGATCCGATCGCTCGCCGTCCGACAGGCCGCTGTGCTGCACGGCCACACGGTCGCCGAACGCATCGCGAAAGGCCGATGCCACGGCGGGAGTCAGCGCGATCTCCGGCACCAGCACCAGCACGGATTTGCGCCGTTCCAGAACCATCTCCGCCAGCCGCAGATACACCTCGGTTTTACCGGAACCGGTCACCCCCTGCAAAAGAAACACCGAGAACTGACCGATCGCGGCCGCCGCGCCGAGCGCCTCGAGCGCGCTCGCCTGCTCGGGTGTCAGCGATCGGCCCGGAGGGCGGTTGACAACGGCTGACACAGAGCCGCCGGTAAACGGATCGCGCTCGCTACGCTCGCGCCGGAACGTCACAAGACCTTTGGCGGCCAGCCTCTGCAGGACATCGGTCGAAAGGCCGCGTGCGTTGAGATCGGGAACGGTCATGCCGGCAGGTTGCCCACGCAACAATTCGACGGCCTCTTTCTGACGCCCGCCGAGCGACAACGTGTCGTCGTGCCCCTGTGCCGTCAAGGTCGCGAGCCGAATCGTTCGGTAGGATTGTGTCGAGGGTACGGCGGCGGCAAGGGCATCTCCTGCGCCGCACGCATAGTACTCGGCCACCCACAACGCGAGATCCACCACGGGCGCGGGCAGAAATGCCTCGTCGTCCATGACTTCGACGAGCGGTTTGATCTTCTCTGGCGCAGTATCGTTTGCGTCGAGCGTCGCATCCGGATTGACGACGATGCCAGTGACCACGCGTTTGCCGAGCGGCACCACGACGCGGGCGCCGCGGTGTGGCGACGGACTGCCGTCCGGCACGAGGTAAGTGAGCACGTCGAGATAGGGAACGGGAACTGCAACGGAGACGAGCCGCACCGGATCAGGCCACGGTTTCGCCGTTGAGGAGGGCACGGACCTTCTTCATGTCCTCCCACACCTCGCGCCGGCAGCTTGGGTTGCGGAGCAGAAACGCCGGATGGAAAGTCGGCACCAGCTTCGCGCCACGGTAGTCGTACACCCGTCCGCGCAGGCGCGAAATCGGATCCATGGTCTTCAGGAGAGAGCGCGTTGCGAACGTGCCGAGCGCCACGATGACCTTCGGCTTGATCGTATCGACCTGACGAAACAGGAACGGCTCGCACTGCGCCACTTCGTCTGGTTCGGGGTTGCGATTCTCTGGAGGGCGGCACTTGATGACGTTCGCGATATAGACGTCGTCGCGCTTCAGCCCGATGGCTTCGATGATTTGCGTCAGCTTCTGCCCGGCCCGCCCGACAAACGGAATACCCTGGATGTCTTCGTCGCGTCCAGGCGCCTCGCCGACGAACATCAGATCGGCGGTGGGGCTGCCGACCCCAAAGACAATCTGTTTCCGTCCGAGCCTGCACAGCTTGCACCGCGTGCAATCGCCGATATCCTCGCGGATCGCCGCTAGCGTCGCGACACTGGACTCGCTGGACTCATTGGCGGTTTCATGACCGGGGGGAACGGGTCCTGTCGCCGGGCTGCCTGTTCCGAGCGTAGTCGAGGGGCCCCGTCCCGTCCTCGGTCCGAACAACGCGTGTGCGGGAGACGGACCTGCGGGCGTGGACTCCCTGGACTCTTGCGACTCCTGCCTCGCCGCCCACGCCGGATCCGTGCTGTACCCGGTGACGCCAAGCTCTTCGAACAGCTTCAGATGCTCGGCGAGCGCGTCGCGACTGATCGTCATGGCGTCCGGACGGCGGTACCGGCAAGCAGAAGCGTTTCGATGCGCTGCACGATTTGCAATGCGATCGCCGACTTGGTTTGCCGCGGCAGCGTCTCCTCGCCCGACGGCGTCACCAGAGTGACTTCGTTGGCGTCGACCTCGAAGCCGATATCGGTCCTCGACACGTCGTTGGCCACGACCAGATCGATGCCCTTCTCGCGCTGCTTGCGTCGCGCGCCGGCGACGACGTCATCGGTCTCGGCCGCGAACCCGACGAGCATCGGCCGCCCCTTCCCGGCACGCTGCCGGCCCAACTCGGCCAGGATGTCCGGGGTACGGACGAGCGTCAGGGTGAGCGTGTCGGAGTCCTTGTGAATTTTCCTGGGCGCGGCGTCGGATGGCGTGTAATCGGCAACCGCGGCCGCCATGATGACCACGTCGGCCTGCGCCGCACGCGGGACAACGGCATCGCGCATCTCGGCCGCCGTCGTCACGCGTATGACTTCGACGCCAGCCGGCGGCGTCAGTTCCGTCGGGCCGCTCACCAGCACGACCCTGGCGCCACGCGCGCGCGCAGCACCCGCCAGCGCGTATCCCATCCGCCCGCTCGATCGGTTACCGATGAAGCGAACCGGATCCACTGCCTCTCGCGTCGGGCCCGCGGTCACCACTACCAGCTTGCCGCGCAGCGGTCCGGACGGCGTCAGCAGTTGCTCGGCCGCCGTCACGATATCGGCGGGCTCC
>Ga0310892_10000497_pt1 | contig 11465 bp, 10 predicted proteins | sample C0D1metaG_FD_203747 | JGI IMG/M metagenome (GOLD analysis project Ga0310892, IMG submission 203747) | Lab incubated soil microbial communities from West Virginia University Organic Research Farm, Morgantown, WV, United States - C8D2 | ecosystem: Environmental > Terrestrial > Soil > Agricultural...
ATTTGTTATAAGATTACTATACTCTATCAAGAATAACTAACTTCATAGCCTTGTATGCAAGTATTAACCTTAACCAGATCATATATATAGATAAATCAACGAACGAGTACTTCATTCCAAATACTACATACAACGATGAACCCAAATTCTTAGTCAAATTTTTAACGGGCCCGTGGGGATTCGAACCCCAGACAGCCGGATTTCTTTCTATTAATAGTTAAAAGTCCGGTACTCTACCTGGCTGAGCTACGGGCCCATTACCTTTCTATATAAAACTAGTATAATTTAATTTTATAGATTAATGACAGGTAGACTGACCCCAGTCACAATACCTCTATAAACCAAGTACGAAAGCAAGAAAAACAACCAAAAAAGGTACAAATTGTCTGAAAAAAAATAATCGATAAATATTTTTGAGAATTATACTATTCAATAAAAGCAGTAACAAGTATCCAAACTATGATATAATTAATTTCAATTATACATTCTGATTATAATGAGTAACATAACAAAAACCCACAAAGTTGGACTTTTTGCAATGTTTATTGCAGCAGCTCTTATCGGTTCAGTAATAGCCTTCGACGATAACATGGCATATGCAGGTGGAAAGAAGAAATCTAACGATGCAGAACAAGAAATTGAACAAGGACAATCAAATGAACAATCAGGACAATGTGTCACTGGAACAATATCATTAATTAACTGCAACAACGTAGGATTACAACTTCAAGGTAACGACGGCAACTTAGCCTTAGGCCAACAATAAACTCTTTTTTTTGTCTATCTAACTTTTAATATATCATTCACTTCTTGTATACTACTTTATCTAAATAATTCTTTAATATTCTGATTATTTGTGAATAGTTTCCTTAGAGTTTCGTCATAAAAATTCTATAACAATCCGTTTATACAAGTTCCTGTTCAAAAATTTTTAAAATTAATCAAAAAAAAAAATTCACAACAACTCGTAACAAAGGAGGAACATCTTTCGTTGAGCAAGCAGGCAGGCACATATCATCCTAGCAATGGACAATTAAACCCCACGCTTATTTCAACCGTAATTGTGTGATTAGCATATTTTTATTACGTTATCCTTAATTTATGCAAGTAAATTTAAAAAATAAAGAGATACAAACTTCTAATATATAAATATGCTACAATATTTCATATAAAAATGATAGTAACAAGTATCCAAACTATGATATAATTAATTTCAATTATACATTCTGATTATAATGAGTAACATAACAAAAACCCACAAAGTTGGACTTTTTGCAGTGATGTTTATTGCAGCAGCTCTTATCGGTTCAGTAATAGCCTTTGGCGACAACATGGCATTTGCAACCAAAAAACACAATGACTCAGAACAAGAAATCGAACAAGACCAAGAGAATGAACAGAATGCACAATGTGTATCTGGAGATTTTACTTTAGCTGGATGTAACAACGTAGGTTTAATGTTCCAATTCCAAGACGGTAACATAGCCGCAGGACAACAATAAACTCTTTTTTCCTTTTTGTAATTCTAAAATCAATATATTATCTCAACAATAGAAAAAATCAATTAGTAGTTTTTACCCTGTCAAATAGTAGCTCCCCAAGTAACCATTTTAGTGAAACTATATTGTGATCCGCCATTCTATTATTGCACGTTTGTAAAACCAAACTGTTATGATCCTTTGCCTCGAGATTCTCAAATTCTTTTGATCTAATATGGAATTTTTCTTCACGGTAAAATACAGTTGAACCCGTACCATCAATATACATAATAAAAGAAACATTCGAATTGTATTTTTCAATAATACAAATATTGTGTTTTTTATCTTTAAGCAGGTTTTTTTGTGAATTATTCTTGTGTTCAAAATTCAAGACACTCATACAATATTCTAATAGTGGAATCATTTTTCGTATAAAATTTTTAAAAATGCTTGTTTCACTTGGACAAATACCGTAGTCGGTATCAGACCACTTAAAAAAATAAGAACCCATTCGTACTGTAGGTTTTAAAGAATAGTCACGATTAACCTCATTTGTCAACTACGAAGGCATCTCCATAATAAAAGTCAAAATGATATGAACATTTGTACGGCTAATCACCATAAAATGTGTTATATAGCTATCTTGTAATAATAGCTTCCGAAAACCATTTGGGAATCATTTCTTTCCCGTTTTTTAATAAAAACGAAACACTGCTATCAAGAATATACGTATTAGCATAATCATCAGCATTTCTAACACTTCTTCCATATGCTTGTATTAGTCGAAGTATCGTATTCCATTCATACCACTTTGGATTACGCTGTTTTAGTACCGAGACTTTCTTATCAGTTAAATCAGGATATGGAACTTTTACTATTACTTGGAATCTAGAAAGATCGTCTTTAAGGTCCACTCCTAAAAACATGGATGGAGATATGAGGACTGTTGGTTTTGCACTTTGAGTATGTTTTAGTATCATTTCATTTCTATCAAACTTTGGATTGGTTTCAATGAGTCTTGATAAATTTTCCTTGGACAAGTTATTCTTGATAAACTGAACCTGTGAATATGACGTTGTATGAATTATGCCCTTGTCATTCTTATGTACAGAAAGAAGATTATCAAGCACTTTTACTATATTTGGCAAAGACTCAGTCATGGTTCTTGCATTTAGCCAAGCTACATTCATCAGATATATGGGTCTATTTTTGATTGGGAAATCAGAATTTTCAACTCGTATAAACTTTACATCATCGTTCTTTAATCCCACCGCCTTGCACAGGTTTTCTTTACTTAAGATAGTAGCGCTCATCAATAATGAAACGGAACCTTTATCAAAAATGTCTGTAAAATAACTTGATACCACCAGTGGTTCTAATTTAATTCTTGAAAGTTTATTGTCTATTTCATTTTTAGTAATGTTTGTAACTAACCAATTTTCCTTGTTAATGCGTAAATCCTCTAAAAAAGTAAGCAAATTTTTTTCATAATTGATGGCGTCGATAAGATTCTTTTCGCTAATATGCATGTCCTGATTGTTGTCACCTGATCCCAAAATATTTGCGGATTTCTCAACATAACTAGTAAATTGTTCTTTTAATCCTCCACAAAAATCTATCCATGTTTCGACGTCGGTCTGTTTATTATCAGGTAAATTTATTTTTGGAAAGAACCTGATTAAAGAATCTTTACTAAATACAATATTTTTGAACGAAGATACTTCAGATTCTAACGTATGAGCTTCATCTAAGATCAAAAGCTTTCTTTTGTTTACACCAGATGAATAAAAGAGATCAGATAGAAAATATTTGTAATTATAGATAGTATGACTAGATTTTATTGAAATCCATTTTTGATGATAATAATGACAAGGCTGCCACTCGATTTTAACAAGCTGGGAATGTTCTTTTGCTTTGTCATAATATTTTTTTAACGCGAATTTGTTTATATCCACGTTCTCATAAATGGTACCTTCAGATTTTACATCATAATCACTCATTCTAGTCTTATAGAGACAATCAAAATCATCATCCTTCAGGCAAGGTCCATATTCGCAACTTTCTCTTATGCCCATGTCCTCTTTAACGATGCATGGAAAATTATTTCGACCTTTAACTTCAGAAAGATATGGAAAATCTCTATTATACTGGGTTTGAAGGTCCTTAGTTGAGGTGCAGATATGAGAACTTCCCAGAAACCGTGCTAGCGTTACTGCAACCGCACTCTTTCCGAATCCCGTTGGTGCTTCTAAAAATATGAATTTGTAATCAGATTTGAGTGCTTGATCAAGTTCACCAAGTACATTATCCTGGTTTGGACGTACATAATCTAGAGGGAAAAAACTTCGCATAGACATAACAGGGGATGATTATCTGTAGACAAACGGATTATTAAAGCGTAACCTAAAAATAATGCAAGAAATGATTCGATTTGTTTGGGCAGGACAGACAAGTAATAGATATAATTCATTCCATGATTCCATGGCCCATAATCCGCATACCCTTTGAATCCGGTTTAAATAAAATGCACAAATCCTTCTTTACAAATGCTAGTGGTTTTTCAAATGAAATCGATAAAATTGAATCAGGCATTACCTTTATTTTCACAGTCCTTATCTGAAGGCCTACACTCATCATATAATTCTGTGTTTCAGATATTTCTTCCTTAAAGTATGGATTCTTGATAAACCTTAATTGAAAGTCAGCTGCTGCTATCTTAGCAAACCCTGGAGATGTAATAACATCTCCTCTTGATATATCCTTAGCAGATGCACCCTTAATTGCCAGACCTACACGTGAATTTTTCTTTGAGATATTCACTGGATCATCATGCATTTGAATGGATTTGATAACCACAGTTTTGCTTGATGGGCTTAAAACTAACTCATCATAAGTTTTAATTTCCCCCTGTTTCACGGTTCCCAGAACTACTGTACCTACTCCCTTAACGTCAAACACATGATCTACTACAATACAGGCTTTAGGAGGTTGGAGACTTTCATCTCCTTTAACTTCTAAATCCGTTTCTGTTTCTTTTTCTGTTTCTGTTTTTGATTCCATTTCAGCTATCCTGTTTTTCAGTTGTTCTAAACTATCCAGTATTTGAAATGATGATAAGCCAGTATTCTTCATGATATTTTTTACTTTTTCAACGTCGATCTCATAACCATATATAATAAAACCATTCTTTATGCCAAAAATATCAACCGCTATAAGCTGTTCGCCAAGAAAAGAATCGAGTTTGGAGATATTAATGATAGCATAGTTAGACATTGCTATTGACTGTAGAAGAGGCTGAAGTTTTTCAGGATAAGTATTAGGGAAACAATAAGAGATGATTTTATCATTAGTTTTTCTGTCATAGATGGTGATATCACTTGAAGTCCCTTTTTTCCCCAACTCATTCGCAATTGTTGTATCCCCTAGTAAAACAAAATTAAAACTATTCAAAACTTTTGATTAGTATAGTTTTTTTTAAATAAAATCGTTGCTTTTAGATCAAATAATGATCAAATAACCCACAAATTGGAACATTATAATGCATTGCTTTTTATATAGTACAGTCACATATAGAAATCCTGAGCTGAATATATTAATTGGTTAGTTTTGAAGAACTTGGTATTGAAAAATCTATAGTTAAAGCATTGAAAGAAACAGGAATCGAACAACCATTTCCTATTCAAGAATCAATAATTCCACTTATTTTAAAAGGAGAAGATGTTATTGGTAGATCGAATACAGGAACTGGTAAAACAGCCGCATTCGTACTACCTATGTTGAGTAAGTTAAATCCGAAAAATTTTCTACAAGGACTAATTTTAGTTCCTACCAGAGAATTGGCTATACAAATTACAAGCACTATAAATCAACTTGTAAAATATAGCAACCTGAGGTCCGTTGCAATCTATGGCGGGCAGAATTTCCAAATGCAGAGGAAAATACTCAATAAAGGTGTAAATATCGTAGTTGCAACCCCAGGAAGACTCTTGGATCACATGAATCAAGGAACTATTACGTTAAGCAAGATTAATTTCCTTGTCCTTGATGAAGCAGATAGAATGTTAGATATGGGTTTTATTGATGATATCAAAGAAATCCTTTCTTATATCGATAGTAAAAAGCAAATTTGCCTTTTCTCTGCAACGATGCCGGACTCCATTATGCAACTTGCCAAAGAACAAATGCATAATCCGAAACAAATTAGCATTGAAAAGACAATTTCACAGGCAAACATAAATCAATCATACTTGATGCTTTACGAAAAGGACAAATTTCAACAATTAGTTAGCACTTTGAAACCTATTTCAAACAATGACGAAAGTCATATTATTGTATTTACGGCAACAAAGCAAAGGGCTAGAGATCTGACGTATAAATTAAGAAATGACGACTTTTATGTAGATAGTATTCATGGAGATTTAAATCAGAGACAAAGGGAAAGCACCCTTTCAAGATTTAGAAATAAGAAATTCAACATTCTTATCGCTACAGACGTCGCATCCAGAGGATTAGATATTACTACTGTCAGTCATATTATCAACTATGATATACCTGATGATGTAGAGACATATTTCCATAGAATAGGGAGAACAGCAAGAGCAGGAGCAAATGGTACCGCACTTTCCTTTGTTTCACAACACGACATGTTTACCCTCAGAAAAATACAAAATATTGCAGCAAACTCGCTAAAGAATTTAAACACAGAATATGGAATAGAAGTAGATTTCAAATTCAATAGTGCTCCTAGACCTAATCGCTTTAGATCAAATTATGGCAGAAGAGGATATAGTCAAAGCAGGGTTCCAGGAGAACAAAGGTCAAGGAATAACTATGACAATAGTAGCAGCAGGTATCCATCTAGGAATAACTATGACAATAGTAGCAGCAGGTATCCATCTAGAAGACTAAGTGGTATTACTAGACCACTTGGTAGAAGGAATAACTATAATAGAGATTCAGACTAAGAGGACGATAGATAGTAAATAAAAATGCATTAGACTTGATCCGCTAAGGACAGTCATTAATGCAGCATTTTTTTCATAAATTTCTTGTTGTTAATAATCGTTTGAAAATTTATTCATTATGTCTTTTAGATAAAGTGTCAACGCTTATTCGTCTTTAAGGATGGAACAAGTATGACAAGTCATAAATTCATGAAACTAATCAAGCTTAAAAAATTCTAAAAAAAGAAAAGATTACTCTAATCTTATTCGTGATGGTCTTCGCCTAATGGAGCAATCTCATTAACGCCTATTACTACAGTAGATGTGGCTGGGAAATCAATATCCTCTGTAGAATTGCTTTGAATTGCGATATCTGTAATAGGAGTTGTTTCATCTGATGCAACATCTACATGATAAAGACAGAGTTCTCCAGGAGTAGACAATGGACCTACAAATTCTAATTCAGCTGGCTGTAAATTAGGAGCTTGACCAATTAGGACATTTACATCGGTAGAATTAGCATCGTTACAAGGTAGTTTTGCTGCAATGTGACCATTCATAATTTGATATGGTGTAGAGTCGTAAAGATGAATAAAACTGCCTTCTGGTAGGCTTTCACCTTCTAATAATATAGTTTGAGAATCTCTAGTGACTGTGTTGGCATGAGAGGTCCCATTTTCAAGTGAGTTGAAATATTCCTCTACCTCAGGTCTAGGTGTTGCATTACTTGCATTATCAGTAGCCGATCCATCAGTTGTTGTTGTATTATCAGTAGCCGATCCATCAGTTGTTGTTGGTAATAATTCTTCTTCAACTGGCACACTATCGGTTTCATTAAAATTTTGCTCTGCTGTATCTGTTACATTCAAAGCCTCAGACAAGGTTACATTTTGTTGTGCGAATACATTTCCATTAACAGAAAATATTGCTGATCCGAGTACAAAGACTACAAAAAGTGATACTTTTGTACTAGTTGATTTATTAGTCATTATTTTATATTAAAAATACTTGTATTTATGTCATTTTTAGTACAATCATCGAACTATTCACTCATCTTTTTTACATCTTTACGCCTCTTTGAGTTCACAATAAAGGATATTCCAATCAAAGCACCAAGTATTATGTAAATATAATAATAATTCAGTACAAAGGCTTGTATAAGATCATAGATTCTTTTTGCAATTGGAACTTGAACATTAACTTCGAATTCAGAGTTCAAAATATTTAGGGTGTAGAAAATATCCTTAATATCCACAAAAAGAATATACTTTCCAGGCTCATTAAAGGTATAATTAAAATCGTAATGACCTTGTCTAACCAGCGTAAAATTATTTGGATTTGAAAATACAGGCTTTCCGTCTTTAAAAATAGAAAAGGAAACAGGTAGTTCGATCAATTCATCTCCAGCTTTAGAAGTAAGACGGAAAAGAAAAGAAGTATCTTTGCCAATCATAGGTTTTGATGGATTTACTAAAAGATCTACCACGTAATTTCCAATTGATTGAGTTTGAGTGCCATTAAGACTAGCATCATTACCTCCAAAAAAAGAATGTGCAAAAGTTAATTGCTCATCGTCAAGTGGAGAGAAATAAATTACCATAAACAAAAAAAAGAAAGAGGCAAAGAACAATAACCAAATTTTTGATGTTTGAGGACGTCCAAAGATTCTGACTAGAGAAGGATTAAAATTTACAAAAGATGTTAAACCCAGAAAAAAAATATACTTAAAAAACAAAACCTTGCCAGATGAAAACATATCAATAATTGGTCAAAGTTTAATATAAATTCAATAAACTATGACCATAAAATACTTTATGGATAAAAAGAAGTTCCACATTTCTTGACAAAATAGCATTATAATATATTACACTTTGACAAACTTGAAAAAACGAGGCAAAATTTATTACGAATCAAAACCCATGATTGTAGAAAATGAGTGGATCCCCAATCAACTGACGACCATGGTTTGATATGTCAAAGATATCAGTCAAGTTTGAGAATTCAAGAATTTAATATGTCTGATTGCATATGATGAGTATATTGACAAACGAGTTTCAACCACCACAAGATAAACCCAAAAAAACAGTCCAAGAATCAGAAGCTGAGACGACAATAGTAATGCTGCCTTCCGATGCTAACCCGCTTGGAAATGTTTTTGGCGGAATGATTTTAAAATATGTGGATCTGTTGGCCGGTCTAGTGGCAAAGAGACATGCAGGTCATGCAAATATTGTAACAGCAAGCATAGATAGCATGACATTTCTAAAACCAGTGTATATTGGAAATGCTTTGATTTTAAAGGCAAGAATAAATTACGTTAGAAGAAGTTCTATGGAAGCTGAGGTAAAAATAGTAGCAGAAGATCTAAACAGTTCCCTAAAGGTTCACACCGGCACTGCATATGTAACCCTAGTAGCACTAGACGAAAAAGGAAAGCCTACAGAGGTTCCTCAATTACGATTGAGAGATGAGGATGAAAAAAGAAGATTTTTAGAAGGACAGACCAGAATGGAAACGAGGCTAAAGAATCGGAAAAGGTAATACAAAACATGAGTTTAACGATTCTCACTACGAGTTTTGTCAGAATGGTCCTCCCATTTCATAGAAGGATAACAATAAACAATTAAACAATCCAACAGTATTATATCAACTAAACCCAAACAAACCCAAAACCATCATCTTTAACTATCATTACAACATTGAAAACTATCATTACAACATTGAAAACCTAAAATAACAAAGATTGCTATGGTCCAAAAACATGTCGACAAGTGGTATTAAAGGAGTTTTTAATTATGTAAATCGATACGACCTAATCAAAGGTAATTGAGAAGAGACAGGAGCCTTCATGAATTAAATGTAGTATAGAACAGATTTTTGTTTGATTTACTGACCGTAAATGTGTATATGTTATCTTTTACCTTGAATTGAGGACGTACCAATAATTAAAATATATAAGAAAATGGATAGAAACTGTTACCGGATCTGATTGGATCAGTCTATTCACAATTATTTATTTCAACTCAAAACCTTTGATTCATCAAGAGGATAAACATACACATTAGCTTTCTCAACGTCTATTTTTATGGAATTCAGCAGTATGGAACCCTTCAATTCTGATTTGTCTACTCCCCAACCTTTTTTCCCCAGGATACAGGTATCGTCTATGTCATAGTTAAGAGTAACAGGATTAAAAGGCTCCAATGTTATTCTTTCTTCACCTAATAATCCTTCTGCCCTTATAGATTCAGACATGTGTCTGCCTCCGTCATTTAACAAATACCTAACACCATACTTTTCTCTGAGGATCCAAAGTCCTTTATGCATATCAAATTCTTTTCCTGTATCAATGTAAGTGATAAGGCTGGATTCCTTGATGATCTTTGAAAGATAGGCATAAACCGTACTGGTAGTAAGTATGATTACCTTTTGATTGTTTTTCTGGTTCAACATTGCTATCTTATTTTTTTCATAAAATTCAACCAAACGTGATTCGACAATGCTTTCTAGTGAACGGACGGAAACGATAAAATAAAAATTATCAGGGTGGACAAGTTTCCTTGAAAGGTTCAAAAGGTCACTATACAAGGCTGGATGCTGATCCTCTAAGTGCTTTCCAAAAAAATCCCAAGACCAAATTTGGCCGTAGTTCTCCATCATGTTATTTACGGTAACCATTATAGCCTGATTTCCTACAATCATACGATGTAAAGAAGCAAATATGTTATCACCTAACTTTCTACTCCCTCCTGTAAGTAACGTAACACCCCCTCCTCTTAATCCAAGAAGCTTGAAAATAAAAACTCCACTATTAGGCGAAAAAGCTTCAGCTGCAATAAAACTTGTAGATTGATATGGCACACTCATCTTACTGACGAATTCATCCGAAGCACCAATTACTATGTAGGGAATTATTTTAGATAGATGACTACATTTTAGATCCTTATAAGTATCGTATATTTTGATACCTCTTTTCTTATAATGAGTAGAAGTATCATGATCTAATAGATTATTTTCTGCTAACAGCATGAGCTTATCAAAGTAATCCTTTTTGATCGAATCAGAATCCATCAGGTTCTTTAAGCAAAAAACACAATAATAAGTACACACTTGAATATTCATCCTTGAATTTTTGAAATATTCTTTCCATGATCTAAAATCTCAATCACCCGATTCGAATGTCAAAACACAAGAAGTTCTAGTGCGTGTTTAGAATCTGACCCTCTTAGTATTATAGATATTTCTCGTTTGTTAGAATATTCATGAATAGTGTGACAGCAATAATGAAAAGCAGTGTTAGATTTTCCCTGATGTGGGGAACAATCAAAATTGGAAAGTATTTCCACTTGTAGAAATATTCTTTTACTATATTATTTTGACATAATCTAATCTAATATGATGTTTACAAAATCAATTCTTTAAATGAGGAGGAATGACCCAGATTTAGTTAAGGAGGTTGCAAGCTGCAATCTACAGAAATATCAAGAGAAAGGGTTCAAACTTTGAATATCACAATGGTTACGTTTAAGAAATGAAATCATTGTGTGACGGGCACTGAGTAGGGTCAAAAACAACAACTAAGTTAAAAAAATTAGCTGTTGTAGTTGCTGGCGCAATCTACAATTTCACCAGTGGACAAATAATCTCCATTGTCATATGCTCGTTCGAAGCAGGTAGTAAGCAATAATTTGCGCTCTTGTTTATTCACAGTGTTTTCGTTGTATACTTTTGCATCTTTGTCGTTATCATTGTTATCATTATCGTTGTTATTGTCTTTTGCATCTTTGTCGTTATCATTGTTATCATTATCGTTGTTATTGTCTTTTGCATCTTTGTCGTTATCATTGTTATCATTATCGTTGTTATTGTCTTTTGCATCTTTGTCGTTATCATTGTTATCATTATCGTTGTTATTGTCTTTTGCATCTTTGTCGTTATCATTGTTATCATTATCGTTGTTATTGTCTTTTGCATCTTTGTCGTTATCATTGTTATCATTATCGTTGTTATTGTCTTTTGCATCTTTGTCGTTATCATTGTTATC
>Ga0310892_10000499_pt1 | contig 11436 bp, 14 predicted proteins | sample C0D1metaG_FD_203747 | JGI IMG/M metagenome (GOLD analysis project Ga0310892, IMG submission 203747) | Lab incubated soil microbial communities from West Virginia University Organic Research Farm, Morgantown, WV, United States - C8D2 | ecosystem: Environmental > Terrestrial > Soil > Agricultural...
AAGGTAAAGATCGACCGAATCTTTCAGGCATCTATGATACGACATTGTTGAATGAAGTACTCGCCGAAAAGGGTCTGCAGTCAATTGATGATACAGGGGTAATAAGCAATGCCACAAACAGCACTTCGAGTGGTGAGGCAATAGCAGATATAGTATCGTAGGACAGTCCAACCATACAAATCGGTATATACCTAACCTTTTTTGTATCCTTTTGAAATCTATACATGTTTGCTCAACATAAAATAATTATTAGACATGTTGCCAATTTTTATAACGTTATTCAAACACGCCTTCTTCATTAACAAGATATAGATTAATTCACTATCCTTTAATTGGCTAAAACAAGTAGACAACCTTCTAATTCGTTAACGTACTAACTGGTTACAACTGAGTTTTTGTTTTTCAATAGAGTATCTTAAAATTTCGATATTGAATGAGCTAAATCTCAGTTAGTTACTCGGATTTTATTAGACAAGGTTACTTTGAATTACTTTTTGGAACAAAAATTCCCTATATTAGAGTGGGGAATGTCAGCCAATCTTACTTATTGGGATCAGTTTGATTTTTTTTCACAAAGTCGTTAACTTTTGTAGAATTGTTGCTAGCGAGATTAGAAGATTCGGATGCGGCAATTGGGGCTTTCGAAGCAGTGCTCTTTTCATCAGCACTATTAGAGGAGGAGTCGGATGATGATGATGATGAGGAGCTCTTTTCATCAGCACTATTAGAGGAGGAGTCGGAGGAGGAGGAGCTCTTTTCATCAGCACTGTTTATTTCCTCGATTGTTTGTTCAAAATTTCTGCTTAAAGAACTGAACACACCCTCATTGTTTTGATCTGTTACCTCAATTGACATCCCAAGAAAATTATCCATTAAAGGATTAATTGAAAAAGCAAAAATGACATAAAAACATAATAGTACAGCTAACGATAAACTATTGGTTCTTACTTGTACCACGCCTTTTGGATCCCTTTAAATTTAATATGGATAATGAAGATATAATTGTTGAGTATGATTTATCAATAACATTTTACATATTCACCTATTTTCGATATTATTAGAGGATACAAAAAATTATAATTGATTGCGTCAAAGTCAATACATGAACTCTTGCTTGCTTATTTTCATCTCATTTATTTTTTTAACCTTGGTAAATCTACAAATTTACTTTGATCCTCCCTCTGCTGTAGACAGACAGATTTTGTCTGAACGGATGAATATTGACCAAGGCAAAATATTCGCAAACAATATGGCATTAGCTCAAGGGGTAGACAAGAATTTCATTTCGGGATTCAGCACAGGAAGCTACCCAGTAGGAATAACCTTGAATCCATTTACTAGTAAAATCTATGTAGCAAATCAGTATTCCAATACAGTTTCGGTATTTGACGCAAAAACGGATAAACTCATTAGTACTGTACAGACGGGCATATTTCCATATAGTATAGACGCAAATCAATTTAATAATAGAATTTATGTGACAAACAGAGGATCTGACGACGTTACGGTGATCGATGGTTCTACAGATTCAGTTATTGACAATATTGCAGTAGGCAAATCCCCAGTCCAAGTTGCTGTGGATCAATCAAGCAATTGGGTATATGTTACAAATATTGATTCAAGCTCAATTTCTGTCATTGACGGAATAACCAATAAGGTCATCAGAACAATAAGCGGGATAAGTACTCCGTATGGTATTGGTATTGAACCCATATCAGATAAACTGTACGTCTCAAATATTGCTAATTCGACTATCACGTTAATGGATGAAGATAGGTATAATTTTGTTAAAAACATCCCAGCAGGTAATTCCCCGGTAGGAATTGACATTAATGAGAAAGGAAACCTTGTTTATGTTACAAATTACGCTTCAAACTCGCTTTCTGTGATAAATGGAACTGATGGTACTGTGATAAAGACCATTGAGACTGGTCAGTTTCCAGTCGGTGTAAAAATAAACCCGGTTTCAAACAAGGTATATGTAAGCAATATAGGATCCAATACTGTAAGCGTAATAAACGAAACATCCCTAGAGAAAATAAAAGACATCCCAGTAAACCCTTCCTCTATTACCAAAAGAGAAGGATATCCTTCTACGATTCCCACTAACATAAAATTCCCATTGATTGCAAGTTTCGTGGCAATAGACCCCCTAACGAACCTAGTCTACGTCACAAACACTGCTTCCAATACCCTTTCAGTAATTGACGGAAAAGAAGATGAAAGGATAGTAAGGATAGGATTTCAGACTAATCCCGAAAATTCTGGGTTCATAGAGTGCAATGGTATAAAAAATTTGAATCAAAATTCTACAATTATTACAACAGACAATGAGGCAACCTGCACGGCAGTGCCTGAAAGAGGATACACATTTGATTCTTGGTCAGGACTCACACTCAGCACTGAAAACCCGTTAAAATTCAATTCAAGCGAATATGGCAACATTGTTGCAAATTTTAGACCAACACTTTCGACTGAACAATATATCTTCCTAATAGGAGGCATAACAGGCATGGCTTCTGTCTTACTTGGATGGTTTTTTAAGGGTGGACAAAGAAGAAAGTTTAACAAATTAATTCAGATAACTAATAAAGCCATACAAGATGCTGACGTAGGTGACAAAACCCAAAGCATTATCAAATTAGAAAACCTTAGGAGAGACATATTTAATACATACAGACGGGGCTCGCTTACCGATTTTCAATTTGATTTTCTTGATAAAAGACTGATCAATTACATAAATAAAATTAGTAACCTATAATGGTCGAGGCTATTTGGAGATCAAAACTTCCTTGTCTGATGCACGAGTGATATTTAATCAAAAAAATATAGTTTGATATTTGTTGAGTGTTAATCTATAAATAAAGAATGTTTTGGGTCTAAAAAATTAGAGTTCGGGGAAGGATGGCATTCAACCTTATCCTATTATTAAAAATAGAATGAAAAACTACAGGTATGGTTACTTAACTTGTTCTCATTTGTTTATGCCTAACATAAAGATTAGATAGGAAGGCCCTTATCTCATAAAAGTTGTAGTTATTTAATTGCAAGGAATAACGTACCAATATTTCTATTTACATGAGTAAATAACAGAGTGGTCAGTATCCCTTGAGTTGATTGGTCGGTTGCCATTTCCATTAGTAGATAGAATATGGTATTGTCGAACCGATAGGATTGGTCGTGTATGCGACGTTGAGAGTAATTATGGGGAAGGAGGTTAACTTGAAAAGGTTGAAAAAAGGCTGTATACAGTAAAGGTAGGTGAGTGACAATAACATTACATTTCAATTGTCGTAAAAACGATTTTAAATGGCCTTTGCACGTCTACATTATATATTCATGTTTAACAATGATCAATTAAAGGAGCTTGTAAAAAAGGCAAGAGAGGCCACTCCAAAAAGAAATTTTGCTCAATCGGCTGAAATAACTTTAGTATTAAAAGATATTGATGTCAAAAAAGGATTTAGTGTCAACGAAATAGTAGTATTGCCTAATCCAACTAAGAAAGGATCTTCACTTTGTATGCTTGCTACTGGAGACATGGGGTTAAGAGCAAAGAAAGCTGGTGTTGATCAGGTGATGGAACCTGATACTTTAGATAGGATTGGGACAAATCGGAGAGAAGCTAGAAAAATCGTTCGCTCTTATGACTTTTTCCTCGCAGATGCTACTTTGATGTCATCTGTTGGTCGATCGTTAGGTCAATTTTTGGGTCCAAAAGGTAAAATGCCCACCCCTGTTCCCTATGGTGCCCCTATTGAAAACATAGCATCAAGGTTGAGATCATCGACAAGGATAAGATCCAAAAATCAATTAAACATGTCAACAAAAATAGGAGATGAATCAATGACTGATGAGCAGCTTGTAGCAAATGCTAGTGCGGTCATTGCTTCAGTTGAAAAGAAACTACCGCAAGGAGACAAGAACATTAGGAACGCTATAATTAAATTTACTATGGGTAAAGCATTAAAAGCAAGTACCCTTGGAAAATAAACGACAGGGATTATCATAATGAGTCAAACAGCCATCATCAATAAGTTAGGAAGAACATCATATCCAGAAAGGAAAGTCAATTTATATCAAACTTTGCAAGATTTAGCAAAATCTTATAACGTAATCGCACTTTCGAGGATGACAAAAGTGAGATCTGCTCAGCTTATGGCAATTAGAAAAAAATTCAGAAGTGAGATAAAGATAATTACCATAAAAAACAAGGTTGCTCAGAGGGCCTTTGAAGAGATTTTTAAGGATGTTAAAGGATTGGAATTCCTCAATAAAGAGTTAGAAGGCCAGTGCGCATTGATGTTTACCAACCTTAGCCCATTTAAAATGAATTTAACATTTGATAAAAACAAGATATTCATGGCAGCCAAAGGCGGTGATATTGCTCCCAACGAACTTGTCATTCCTGCTGGTAATACAGGAATAAATCCAGGTCCAGTATTATCGGAATTCAAAGAATCTAATGTCCCAACCAAAATTGATCAAGGCACGATATGGGTTTCTAAGGACACGGTTGTCGCTAGAGCCGGTGATGTTATCCCCCAAAAGTTAGCAGCTTTGTTAAGTAAATTGGATGTAAAACCAATCGAAGCAGGAGTTTCAGTTAATTTTGCGATTTCTGAAGGGCTTGAGTTTAAGGAAAAGGATCTAAAGATAGTAGTATCAGATTATGTTCAAGAGTTAGTAAAATCCTTCCAGGAGGCTTTGTCCCTATCAGTAGAAGCAGTATACTTTACAAAGGAATCAATGCCATTAATACTCTCAAAGGCAAAACAACATGCATTGTCCCTAGCTTCAGAATCTGGGTATACTTCGCCTGACACGATTGAACTGGTAATGCTCAAAGCTAATGCAATTGCTTCAAGTTTGGCTCGCCAGTTAGATTCCAAGGGCTTTTCTTCCACTAACTGATCCATATTTTTTTATATTACAAATCTTGCTAGAGTTCAAAACTGTTTATTTATTTTTCTAAATCTAGATCTGGTCTCTTTTTAGGTCCTAGATTTTACATTTAGGATATCACAAATGCGAAGGCTAGGATATCAGTTATCTTTTTGGTTCATTTATCACTTGTAAGCCTTAGAGATTAGGATACTAGATTAGACATGTACAAAATGATAGGATAAAATAATAATACTAAAATAGAGAAAAGAATAAAGGTTAGCCGAAAAGTGAAGATAAGCCTTCTAATGCTTCTTCTTCTTTCTTCTCGTCCTTCTTTTCTTCCTCTTTTGCTGGGGCTCCTGAGCCTGAAGCAGCTGGAGTAGCTTGTGCGCTTGCTGGGGCAGCGGCAGCTATTGGAGCAGCCTTTAGTGCATCCTCAATGTTAACTTCACTTAAGGCAGCAACCAATGATTTAACTCTAACTTCATCTGGTTCTACACCTGTTGATTTAATTACATTTTTTACATTATCTTCATTGACATCTTGCTTTAATTTATGTAATAATAAAGCAGCATATACATATTCCATGATAAAAGAAAATTTCACGAGTCCATAATATAAAACTTTATAAAATTCGTGAACTACGTGCAACCGCATAAACATGCTCCTTTAATTCCTGAGACATCAAAGAATTCATTTTTTTTATCAACATTGTTCTTGCTTGTGACCTCTCTTCCTCTGATGCTGAACTAAAGTAATTACTAAACAATTCTGCCAAGCTTTCTTTAATCCAACCATCCAGTACAAAATATCTATTCTCATTTATTGGGATTACCTTATCGATCTTCGGGTCAATAATGTCTTCGAAATCTCCAGTATCCAGCCTATCAATAATAAAGAAAATGCAATTATTAGGCTCCGGATTGTTTATTGCTTCAATTGGTTTTCCTTGAGCCCTTCCCGACCTAATTCTTTCAAGCAGGCCAACTGGTTTTAGGAAAGTACCCTTAATTCTTATTACTTTATCATGATCAGAAATAATCTTGCCTATTATCACATAATTTGAATTTTCATCTCTTCTTACTACAAAAACAAAATTACCGGGCTTTAACTTAGACTTTCCAAACATGTTGAAAAGTTATCGATCTAATAATATAATATTTACTAATGATCTGATAAAAAAAGATACTAGATTTTTTAAATATATTTATGATTTTAAGCAAATTATTTAATTACATTTATTAATGTAACCAATAATTATATGATAGAGTCAATCTTGCAAAGATTCGATGATTTAGATATGAAAATTTTGTCAGAATTGACAAAAGATGCAAGTATTTCAATCCCCCAGCTAAGTAAGAAATTAAACATTAACTCCTCAGTTTTGTACAGCAGAATCAAAAGGCTTACTAAACGAGAACTTATCAGAAAATTTACTGTTATCATAAATGAATCACAGCTGGGTATTAATATTAAGGCAACAGTCGGCATAAATCGTGATCCAAAATTAAAAGAACCCATCCATAATGAACTTATCAAAATCCCAGAAATAAGGTCACTCATAGAAGTTACTGGTCGTTTCGACATAATACTGTCGGTAAATACAAGAACTCTAGAAGAACTTCACAAGGTAGTAATAGAGAGAATCGGGAAAATAGAAGGCATACAAGCTACAGAGACCTTCGTGGAGATGCAAAGAACAGATAAGGAACCAGTTTATTCGATACAAACTAGTAATCAAAATTTTGGATGAGTAGTGGTCATGATGAATCGGGTTTTGAAATTAGAAATATTAAAATTATAATGAAATATTTAGAATCTTAGAAATCAATTGTTCTCGTTCCAAAAAATACTCGATAAAATCCAAAAAAGAATAGGAGAGATTTTTCAGACTCTTAAATTAGCAAAAAAAACAAGCAAGGACGATTATTTCACTCATCTAAGATTGGTACTATTGGCTATAGGAGCTGTAGGTGGGATTGGATTTATAATAAAGTTAGTCGGCGAGCTACTATTTGTAAACAAGTAGCACGAATCTTTTACATTTTATGCAATTGAAAGCTAGAATAATAGATTTGTCGCTATGATTTGTTTTTGTGAGCTAAGATGAGTAAAAACCCCGTAGAAATTGATGTAGAAAACAAGATAAAGATTAATCCTGAAATTATGATCATTGAAAAGCTATACCCGATTATTTATGATAATTCAATTTTCCTATTCTACAAGGATGAAAATGAGTTAATCAATTGTTATGAAATTACCGACAAGAGCACTGTAGAAAAGGCAATGCTAAATCCTGATAAAATAATTGAAATTTTGGAAGAGCTAGATAAGTGATATACTATTATATTATTGAATTTTGCATGATATTTAATGTCTCATAGCAAATACGAATCTGGAAATAGAAAAAGCAATGAAATTTTTATCGGGAAAAAACCACTAATGACGTATGTTACTGCAACTCTAGTCCAACTAGCTAATGAGCCAACTGTCGTCATAAAAGCAAGAGGGAAAAGCATCACAAGGGCAGTAGATGTGGCTCAAATAATAGTGAAAAGAATGAATACACTAGGTTATAGGGTAGAAAAAGTAAAGTTAGGGTCGGATGTTCTTACTGGCACTGAAGATGATAAACCTAGAAATGTCTCTACAATAGAGGTATCAATTTCAAGATCAAAGTAAATTATTGTTACTTTTTCAACAGTCTAATCGTATAATTTTTCGAATATTTAATAATTACTTGAAAAGTATGATAATATGACGATGTCCCACAAATATTTACAAAAATCCATCGGAAATATCTTGATTTCTGTGGTTATACTTGTATTTTTGTTTCATTTAAATCAGTTATCTGGTAAGGATCTTTTGATTTTTGGTTTATTTTTCGAAACTCAAAATCAGCCAATGTTAACTCATACAGACAATAAGTTTCATTTTGCAATTGACTATCCTAATAACTGGGAAAAATCTGTAAAGCTAAACAATGAAATAATACTGATTGCCCCTAAGGACAAAGATTCGGTAAGTAGTCCGGCTGGAATCGTGGTCAAAGTAGTTCCCACTCCAGGAAAAAACATATCTGCCGATTCTGCATCAAAAGGCATTATATCCCAAATTCAAAAAGAACATAAAGATTTCAAATTGGAAACTTCTGATACTCTTACAGTGGACGGAAAGAAGGCTGCGAAAGTAGTTTTTACAGCAACGGACAGTAAATTACAAAATCGCAAGGCAATGCAAATTGTAGTTTCCAATTATGAGAATATTTACATTATCACATACAAAGCTTCATTGGATAAATACAATACCTTTGAAAATACGGCAAACGATATGATAAAGTCATTTAAATTCTTACCTGGATAATAATCAAATAATTGCTTAGCGCATTGATTTTATCAATGCGCTAAACATGTTCCCCTTCGGTTTGGTCGATGTAACTACTAATAAAAGTAATTCATATTTAAAGTTATCAATTTTGCACTCTAGTGCCCTGTGTAAAATTCCTTGGACTTTAACCGGTCCCTTTTGGAAGGTGAGAAGTCCCGAATACAAATCTAATTCCCAATTTGATCTCATCAAGCCCAATGGGACCACCCACGTAAATCATTTATGAGGTTGTCTATAGAATCTTGCAAATATTCGGACCCTACATCATGCTTTAAGATAAGGTCTATTACCCAGGGTGTATTAGGATATGAAACAGGTTGAAAAAACTGATTTGACTTTCATATTTAAAATGCGTAAATAATTTGAACGCCACTTCTATTTTCTAGTGTGATAAATATCAACACGCCATGTTATATTAAATTTGCATAATTATGATTAATTTAACTCAGAAAAAATTGATCTATTATTAACAGGGCTAATAAATAATCAAAAAGGAATACTTTTTTATAAAATATATCAAGTAGAATTATGGTATTGAAGATCAAAAAAGTGGAACTAATACTGATTGCATTGATTGTAGTTGTTTTAGTAGTCGTTATTTACAATGTTTTGATTTTTGTACCGTTTAAAGATTATTCTCTAGACGTAGATGCGTTAAAGGACCCGGAGTCTCTGTTGGTCAATTCCCGAGTGGTCTTAAAAAATACTGGAAAGTTGGCATTAAATGACATATACGTAGTATATGATAACAACAAGAATTTGACTGAGAATTTGTTGAGGATTGAACCTGGTCAAACCGTTATCTTATCTCCTCCCCAGGGCGCTCCTTTAAACACTGTTTCAGTATTTACAGGAGAAGGGATAAGCATCGATAAAGCGTTTAGGTCACCCATCAAGATGCCAGGCATGATAGGATCATAGGATTTTGAGATCCTGAGTCTAAACCCGGTACAAAAATTCTGGCTTTAAGACTGGCTTAAATCATAAACCGAATTAATTCTAACCAAATCATCGTTGTGGCCGAACTCTAGATTCTTTACAAGCAATGACCCGTCATTGTATATCTTTCTTATTTCCCCACTAAATTTATTGCCACCTATCGAAAACCTATATCTTAAATGCTTCTGTGATTCCATTATTTTGTTTTTATAATAAATTGTTAGTTCCTCTATGAATTCGCTTGAGGCCAATTTTTGAAATTCATCATCAAAGCTTTTTAAGAAATACTGGATAAAATCATGATTTGAAATTCCTATATTTTGGTTTTCATATTTGACGGTTGTAATGTCATAATCATAAATTCCGCTATTCCTGTCTTTTACCATTTGCTTGGTAAAATCCAAATCATTGTTGGAATTCACCCCTATTCCAATAATTATTTGGCATATACTATTACTCTCGACTTCGGCATCCAACAATATGCCTGCAACTTTCTTACCATTAATCATAATGTCATTGGGCCATTTCACCATCGATATTAATCTGGTATTATTTTCCAAGGTCTGACAAAGCAATCTAGTCACCAACATTAGAATTCGAAATAACTCTTGGGTTTTCAAATCAGTCTCCAGTGCCAAAGACATCCAAATTCCACCTTTGGGAGATGCCCAATTCGGACCCTTTCTACCTTTACCTCCAATCTGAATATCGCTAATTATTACTGATGGATAGAAATTACTATGACTTTTTAATAATTCATGTGCGAAATCTTGAGTTGATTTGAGACTATCAAAGTAAAAGAATTGGTTAAAAATTGTAGATTTGTCCATGGAATTTATCAGTTTGGATATGAACCTGAATTTATCCATGTCAGAGCACAAAATCTTTATCAATTTACTCTGGACTGTCCTATGTTTGATATAAAAAGGCAAAGGTAATCCCTATAATTAGAGAAATCCCAAAAAACCTGGAAAAGAGCACGGTATTAGCCATTATTCTTATGTAATAGTCATTATTAAGCCGCTTAAAATTGTAGAGAAAATATTTGAATCTATACAACATTAGCACTACATATGGTATAAGCAAAATGCAAGGAATTACTGAATAATAACTATTTATCAAAGTTGAAAAAAAAACCATGGTCAAGAGGTATATCCCAACAATTGTTCCAACGACAAACATTAGAATGAATCGATTGCTCCTTTTGTCTATCATTATGGCCAGAGTCTTACGTCCCATTTGCCTGTCGGGAACAATGTCGGGCACTGAATTTATGAATAGAACCAATGAAGATAACAAACCAGTTATGATCCCAAGTACTACGGATTCTAAAGTAATACTGAAATTTTGAACATAAAAGGTCCCAACCACAATTAATGCTCCTTTAGCCGCTACAAATAATTCCCCCAATCCCCAATTAACCAATTTACTCGAATAGAGAACTATTGACAATGCAGCGAATAAGAGTATGAGGGCAATAACAAATCCTTTAAAATAAACAAAAATACCTCCTATCATCAATCCTAAAATGAGAAAGCCTATGCCTGCCAGATAAACGTGACGTGGTTTTAAGAGACCTTCTGGCAAAACCCCGGTTCCACCACTAAATTTTGTTTTTCTGGTTTTCAAGTCTATGCCTCTCTTAAAATCCCAATAGTCATTTAGCAAATCAACACTAGAGTGTAGACAAAAAATTCCGATATATGTTAGGATAGCATAAATTAAACTAAAATTCTGTGGTTGATACCATATTGTCAGTGCTAACCCACAAGTGACGGCTATGGCTGAGGCAGCAAGAAATCTGAACCTTATTGCCCTCAACCATATATCTAGTTTAAAAATCATCCTCTGGTGCCAATTAGAAAGTTGATAAATTCATTGATCTGATTTTCTTAGAATACTAGTCACTGAATTATATTCAATCTCATTTAGAGTGGGGTATTTAGATATCATTGTGTTCTCTATTGTGTGCGATGTTTTCTTTTGTCCGATTAGGGGGGCGACAATCCCCGGTGTAGACCGAACAAATTGTAATAATTTTAGAGACATTGCCGGGAGATTGTCTAAAGGAGATTTGTCCAGTACTGCACCAAGTAACTTGCCCTGGTACAGTGGTACACTAGTAAAAACATGGATTCCATATTTTTGGGATGATTCCAGTAAAGTTGCTTTGCTGGAGGTTTCCGTAGGTTGATTCTTAAATGTATAGGGTTCGTTAAGATA
>Ga0310892_10000501_pt1 | contig 11427 bp, 10 predicted proteins | sample C0D1metaG_FD_203747 | JGI IMG/M metagenome (GOLD analysis project Ga0310892, IMG submission 203747) | Lab incubated soil microbial communities from West Virginia University Organic Research Farm, Morgantown, WV, United States - C8D2 | ecosystem: Environmental > Terrestrial > Soil > Agricultural...
GCCGAACCGTCGTTTGCCGAATATCAGAAGCAGATCGTCGCCAACGCCAGACGCCTCGCGAGCGTGCTCGTGGAGAGTGGATTCCGTCTGGTGAGCGGCGGCACCGATAACCATCTGATGCTGGTCGACGTCTTTTCGCGCGGCCTCACCGGAAAGGCCGCTGAGGCGGCGCTCGGCAAGGCCGGCATCACGGTCAACAAGAACGCTATCCCGTTCGATCCCAATCCGCCGATGACGGCCAGCGGTATCCGCCTCGGCACGCCCGCGGTCACGACGCGCGGGATGGGCGAACGCGAGATGGACAAGATCGGCGAGCTCATCGCGCGCGCGCTCAAGACGCCTGACGACAATGGCGCGCTCGCCATGGTGAAAGCGGAAGTCGAGACGCTGTGCCGGATGTTCCCGTTGTACGCCTGACCCCGGCGACGTCGCGGGGGGCAGACCCCTTTCTCGCCCGCGTTGCCGACGTCTTCGCCGACGCCGGCTCGCTCGCGCAGGCCCTACCCTCGTTCGAAAGTCGTCCGGCTCAGCGCGAAATGGCCGACGCGGTCGCCGACACGCTGCGGAACGGCGGCGTGCTGCTCGTCGAAGCAGGTACGGGAACGGGCAAGACGCTCGCGTATCTCGCCCCGGCCATCCTCAGCGGCCAGCGCGTGCTCGTGTCGACGGGCACCAAGAATCTCCAGGAACAAATCTATTTCAAGGACCTGGCCGTGCTGCGCGACGCGCTCGGTGTGCCGTTCACCGCGACCTACATGAAGGGCCGCGGAAATTATCTCTGCCTCCACCGCTTCGAGACGTTTCGCGAAAACGCCGCCGGCGGGACGCTGCAGCTCTTCGGCGAATCCGCGGTCGAGACCTTCCTGCCCGTCATCGAGGAGTGGGCGAAGGAGACCGAGACCGGCGATCGCGCCGAGATGGCCGGGCTTCCCGAGGATCTGCCGTTCTGGGGAGAGATTGCCGCCACCTCTGAGAATTGCATCGGCACCGAGTGCGCGCGCTACACCGACTGCTTTGTCACGCGTATGCGGGCGCGCGCGGCCGACTCGAACCTGGTGATCGTGAACCATCATCTGCTGTGCGCCGACGCGGCCGTGCGGCAGAGCGCTTACGGAGAAGTCATTCCGGAGTGCAGCTGCGCGATCGTGGACGAGGCGCACCAGCTCGAGGACGTCGCCACCCAGTATTTCGGTGTCTCCGTGAGCAACTACCGGTTCGACGAGCTCGCCCGCGACGGTGAGCGGCTGATTGCCACCGGCGTCGCCGGCGAGCAGGGGCCGGCGCTCGGCGACGCGCTCGACCGCGCGCGCGAGCGCGCCCACGATTTCTTCAGGATGGTCGGCAACAGGCTGCCCGTGCGAACGCCACAGGCAAACGAGAACCGGGTGCGCATCACCAGTGGCACGATGGAACCGTTGTACGAGGATGCCGCGGTCGTGATGAGCGCGCTCGACGCGGTCGAATCCACCGCCGCACAGATAAAGCCTCCGCCACCCGATCCGGACAAGCCGCATGAAGCGACGAAAATGGATCTGGCCGACCTGGCCAATCGCGCCGGCGAATTGCGCGACGAGCTGCGCTTCATCCTTCGCGCGAACGAACGCGACTACGTCTACTTCCTGGAAACGCGCGGCCGCGGAATATTTCTTCGGGCCGCGCCGATCGACGTATCGACCATTCTGAAGGACGTCCTGTTCGATCGCATGAGGGCCACGATTCTCACGTCGGCCACGCTGACGGTTGACGGGACCTTCGACTACATCCGCAGCCGCCTGGGGCTGGAACAATCGGGCGCGGGGCGCTTCGTCAAGCTGCCGGCGGAGTTCGACTACCGGCGGCAGGCGATTCTCTATCTGCCGCCGGGAATGCCCGACCCGCGATCGACGGACTTCACCGCCGCCGCGGCGCGGGAGATTATTGGCATCCTCGAGGCGAGCCGCGGGCGCGCGTTCGTGCTCTTCACGAGCTACGCCGCCATGCGGTCTATCCAGGCGATCGCGGAAATCGAGCTGTCCTATCCCATCCTCGTTCAGGGATCGGCCCCGCGCTCGGCGCTGCTCGATCAGTTCAGAAAAACGCCCAATGCGGTGCTGTTGGCCACGTCGAGCTTCTGGCAGGGCGTGGACGTCATGGGCGAGGCCCTGAGCTGCGTGATCATCGACAAGCTGCCCTTTGCGTCGCCGGGCGACCCGATCACCGCCGCCCGCATCGAAGCGATTGCCGAGCGGGGCGGGCAGCCCTTCGGCGAGTATCAGGTGCCGCTGGCGATTCTGACGCTGCTGCAGGGATTGGGACGCCTGATCCGGCATCGCGACGACCGCGGCGTCCTGGCCGTGCTCGATCCCCGTCTGCAGACCATGGGATACGGCCGCCGGTTTCTGGCATCGCTGCCACCGGCCGCCATCACGCGCAACCGCGACGACATTCGCCGGTTCTTCGACCCGAGCGAGCCCACGGTGGGCGGGTTCGTGTAAACTAATGGCTAGTTTTCCTTGTATTTAGCCGATATCAAGGTCTTTGTGGAGGACTGACATGTTTTCCGGAAAACTCGGACGGCGGACGCTAACTTCAGGTATCGCGGGCGCCATTCTCGCCCTGGCCATCCCTGCTTTCGCGCAGACGGGGCGCGTCCAGGGCAAGGTCGTCGATGACAAGGACGCCGCGGTCCCGGGCGCGCAGATTCTGGTGACGGCGATCCCCGATCAAGGTGGCCAGAAGTGGCAGGCGACCAGCGACAAGAACGGCAACTACATCATCGGCACGCTGCCTAAATCGGGGCAGTATCTCGTCGTGGCGAAGAAGGAGGGCGTGGGCGAAGACGAAGCCCGCGTGTCGGTGAAGATCGGCAACTTCACCACGACCAACTTCAAGTTGTCGGCGGCCGTGCGTGTCAGTGAGGAACAGGCCAAGAAGAACCAGGAAATCAAGAAGTACTTCGAAGCCGGTGTCGCGGCCGCCCAGGCCGGCAATCACCAGGCCGCGGTCGACGCGTTCACCGCTGCAGGCACCGCGATGCCGACCTGCGCCGACTGCTTCTTCAACGTCGGCGTGTCGCAGCAGATGATGAAGAATTCGGCGGGCGCCGAAGCGGCGTTCAAGAAAGCCATCGAGCTGCGCCCCAACTACCCCGAAGCGTACAACGCGCTCGCCGCGCTCTACACGGCCGACAAGAAAATGGACGAAGCCGCGGCCGCCTCGGCGAAGGCCGCAGAGCTGAGCGTCGCGGCTGGTGGCGGCGGCAACGCCGACTCGCTCTACAGCGCCGGCGTCGGCCTGTGGAACGCCAATAAGTTCGCGGAAGCGGGCTCGACGTTCGAAGCGGCGGTCAAGGTCAATGCCAATCACGCCGACTCGCACTTCATGCTTGGAAAGGTCAACTTGAACCTGGGCAAGCTCAAGGAAGCAGCCCAGGAATTCGAGATGTACCTGAAGCTCGAGCCGAACGGCAAGAACGCGGCGGAGGCGAAGACGACCTTCGAAGCGCTCAAGCCGATGTTGAAATAGTTCGTCGGTTCGTCAAGTTCCTCGGTTCGTTGGGTTCGTCGAGTTCGCAGGCCGGGTCTTGTTTCCAAGACCCGGCTTTTTCTTTAGACCCGGCTTTTTTCTTTGATGGACTTTCTTTCCCACGTCGCGCGCAACCTGGCCGAGGCCCGGCGGCGCATTGGCGAGGCGGCCCTGGCGGCAGGCAGGCGGCCCGAGGACGTCCGCCTGCTCGCCGTCTCCAAGACGTTCAGCCTTGACCACGTCAGGGCCGCTGTGGCGGCCGGACAGGAGGACTTCGGCGAGAACCGCGTACAGGAAGCCCTACAGAAAATCGTCGAATCGGCCGACCTTAAGATCAGGTGGCATCTGATCGGGACGCTCCAATCGAACAAAGTCCGAAAGGCCGTCCCTCATGTCAGTGCGATCCACTCGGTGGACAGCCTGCGGCTGCTGGACGCCATCGACGCGGCGGCCTCTGAGGCCGGCGTCGCGCCCGAGCTGCTGGTTCAGGTGGACCTCGCCGGAGAAGCGACCAAGCACGGTGCGCCTCCTGCGGAAGCGAAGGAGATCGTCAGGGCCGCAGCCCGGTGCCGGTCGGCACGCTGTGTCGGGCTGATGACGATTCCGCCGTTTCTCGAGCAGCCCGACGCCGTGCGGCCGTATTTCGCCCGGCTTCGAGAGTTCCGCGACACGCTCGTGAGCGAGGGCACCGATCCCGCGATGCTGCGGGAACTGTCCATGGGCATGAGCCACGATTTCGACGTCGCCGTGCGCGAAGGAGCCACGATCGTGCGGCTCGGCACGGCCATTTTCGGGAAACGCGCTGTTTGAAACAGCAGGACGGCATCCCTTTGGAGACCACGGTATGAAAGTCAGTCCGCTCGATCTTCGTCAGCTCCGGTTTCGCACCGCGTTTCGAGGTTTCGATCGCGCCGAAGTGCTCGCGCTCATGTCCGAAGTCGCCGACGACTACGAGCACGCGCTGCGCGAGGTCGATCGGCTCCAGCAGGAAATCTCGAAGATGGAAGCGCTGCTGAACCAGCACCGCGAGCACGAGCGGGATCTGCGCGACACGATGGTCACCGCCCAGCGCGTGTCGGACGACATCAGGACGAACGCCGAGGCTCAGGCACGGCAGATCGTACGCGAGGCCGAGGGCCGTTCGGATCTGCTGCTCCAGAAGACACAGGCACGCCTGGAAGACATCCAGCGCGAGATCGACGGGATGAAGATGAAGCGCCGCGAGGTCGAGACCACGCTCGAGGCGTCGGTGTCGGCGCTGCGCAGCACGCTCGAGTTCGTGCGCGAGCAGGAACAGCGCGAACGGGAGGAGAGGATCCTCTTGCACCGCCCGCGCTTCGACGCGGCTCAGGGCGCCCCGTCCTTCGACATGGCTCAGGGCGTCCAGACCTTCGACATCGCTCCGGGCGTCCCGGGCGCGAGTCGAGGGACGAGCGTCAGTCGAGCCGACGCGCCCGTATCGCCCACCGCGTCCAATGAAATCCGCCGACTGGGTTCGGGAAACGCCTGACGGCGTTTCGCTCGACGTCAAGGTCATCCCCCGCGCCGGCGTCACCAAGGTCGCCGGCATCCGCGAAGGCCGCCTGCTCGTTCGCCTCGCCGCGGCTCCGGTAGACGGAGCCGCCAACGACGCGCTGGTCGCGTTTCTCTCAGAGATCCTGAAGCTGCCGGGACGGAATATCCGTGTGGAATCGGGGGCGCGGAGCCGCATCAAGCAGGTACGGATCGCCGGGACGACCGTCTCGCAGGTGTCGCGCGTGCTGTCGCTCTAGGGAGTGAGCGTGAGCACGTCGACCTTCAGCTTGAACTCCCACGGGTAGAAGTATCGTGGCAGGAGCTCGATGCTCTCCGAGTAGGTCGCGTCGATGAGCAGGTGATTCGGCGGACGCCGGACGGTGATCACCGAAGGATCGAGCGGGACGTCCCGCTGCTGCGCCGCCTCCAGCACCCTGTTGCGCAGCTCGGCGTCGGTCTGGCGTCCCGCGAACTGCGCGATCTGATGAACGTCGTCGTTGAAGTTGTAGTACCGGAGATACACGTCGCCCGCACGAAAGGTGGCGTGCACGACCAGCGCAGCGACGACGAGCTTGATGATCGTTTTCATGCCTGTCCTGATCCGATCACCGCACCTGGTGCAGCAGCCGCTTCCAGCGGGTTCCGGTCAGCACGTTGCCGCCCTCGGCTTCGTACGACCAGTAGATGACCAGCGCGCGGCCCTTCACATAATCGCGCGGCAGGAACCCCCAGTAACGGCTGTCCTGGGAATTGTCGCGGTTGTCACCCATCACAAAGTAATGTTTCGGCGGAACCGTCACTGGACCGTAGCTGTCGCGGGGATCGCCGTTCGACGGCTGCCGATCGCCGGGGTCCATCTCGTGCGGCATGGGCGGCGGTTCTTCCAGGTAGTAGGCATAGGGCTCGTCGAGCAGCGTGCCGTTCACGTAGACCCGTTTGTGACGCACCTCGATCTGCTCGCCCGGCAACCCGATGACCCGCTTGATGAAATCGCGCTCGGGCTCCTCGGGATACTTGAAGACGATCACCTCGCGCCGCTCGATGTCGTCCATCGGCAGCAGCGCACGCTCCATCCCGCTCAAGTGGGGCCCGAAGACGAACTTGTTGACCAGCAGATGATCGCCGATCAGCAGGTTCGGCTCCATCGATCCGGTCGGAATCTTGAACGCCTGGACGACGAACGTCCGGATGAACAGCGCCAGCACGACCGCGATGACGAGCGACTCGAAATACTCGCGCGCGACCGACTTCTTGAAGGTCTCGTTCATTCGCCTTCCGTGCCCATCTTCAACACGGCCAGAAACGCCTCCTGCGGGATCTCGACCTTGCCGACGCGCTTCATGCGCTTCTTGCCTTCCTTCTGCTTCTCGAGCAGCTTGCGCTTGCGCGAGATGTCGCCGCCGTAGCACTTCGCGAGCACGTTCTTGCGCATCGCCTTCACCGATTCCCGCGCGATGATGCGGCCGCCGATGGCGGCCTGAATAGCCACCTCGAACATCTGGCGCGGAATCAGCTCGCGCATCTTCGACGCCAGCGCCCTGCCGCGCTCGTAGGCGGCGTCGCGGTGGACGATGATCGACAGCGCGTCGACCGGATCGCCGTTGACGAGGATGTCCATCTTGACGAGCGGCGACTCCCAGTAGCCGGTCACATGATAGTCGAGTGACGCGTAGCCTCGCGACAGCGTCTTCAGCTTGTCGTAGAAGTCGAGCACGACCTCGTTGAACGGCAGGTCATACGTAACGAGGACGCGGTTCGCGCTCACGTACTCCAGCGACTTCTGCACGCCGCGCTTGTCCTGGCAGAGCTGCAGGATGCCGCCGACGAACTCCGATGGGGTGAGCATCATGGCCGTGATGACCGGCTCTTCGATCTTCGCGACGTTCTCTTCCGGCAGCTTGGAGGGACTGTCGATCTCGAGCATCTGCCCGTCGGTTGTCGTCACACGGTAGAGCACCCCCGGCGCGGTCGTGACGAGGTCCATGTTGAACTCGCGCTCGAGCCGCTCCTGCACGATCTCCATGTGGAGCAGGCCGAGAAAGCCGCAGCGGAACCCGAATCCCAGCGCGACCGACGTCTCGGGCTCGAAGAAGAACGACGCGTCGTTCAGCCGCAACTTCTCGAGCGCCTCGCGAAGCTCGGAGTACGCATGGCTTTCGACCGGATACAGGCCGGCGAACACCATCGGCTTCAGCTCTTTGAAGCCGGGGAACGGCTCCGCCGCCGGCCGGTTCGTCTCTGTAATCGTGTCGCCGATCTTGGCGTCGCTCACGGTCTTGATGTTGGCGACGACGAAGCCGACCTCGCCGGGTCCCAGATCGTCGATCGGCACGGGCTTCGGTGAAAACACCCCAATCTGATCGATCTCGAAGTCCTGGCCCTGCGCCATGAGCCGGATCTTCGTGCCTTTCCGCAGCGTGCCTTCGAGCACCCTCGCGACGATGACGACCCCGCGATACGGGTCGTACCACGAGTCGAAGATCAGCGCTTTGAGCGGCGCCGAGGCGTCGCCTTTCGGCGGAGGCAACCGATGGACCACCGCTTCGAGCACGTCCGTGATGCCGATGCCCTCTTTTGCGCTCGTCAGAATGGCGCCGGATCCGTCGAGGCCGATGATCTCCTCGATCTGCCGTCGCGCCTCTTCGGGCTCGGCGCCCGGCAGATCGATCTTGTTGATGACGGGAATGATCTCGAGGTTGAATTCGACGGCGAGATAGGCGTTCGCGAGCGTCTGCGCTTCGACGCCCTGCGATGCATCGACCAGCAGCAGCGCGCCTTCGCACGCCGCAAGTGAGCGCGTGACCTCGTACGAGAAATCCACGTGCCCCGGCGTGTCGATCAGATTGAGGACGTAGGCCTGCCCGTCCTTGGCCGTGTAATTCAGCCGGACGGGATGCGCCTTGATGGTGATGCCGCGCTCGCGCTCGAGATCCATCGAGTCGAGCACCTGCGCTTCCATCTCGCGGGCCTGCAGTGCTCCGGTCGCCTCGAGCAGACGGTCGGCCAGCGTCGACTTGCCGTGATCGATATGGGCGATGATGGAGAAATTGCGGACGCGTGACGGATCCATGAGTGGCTTCAGGCTTCAGGCTCCAGGCTTCGGGCCTGAGTGCAAGCCGATGCCATCAATTGTACCTTGGCTGGCCTGCTGCCCGAAGCCGGCAGCCGACCGCCGCGAGTCAGCGTCTATCGAGCGGAAGGTAGGTCTGCGGGTAAGCCGGACCGATGTACTCGGCGCGCGGACGGATCAGACGGTTGTTGGCGTACTGCTCGAGCACATGAGCGGTCCAGCCCGACATACGGCTGACCGCGAACACCGGCGTGAACAGATCGACCGGAATGCCGAGCGCGTAGTAGGTCGTCGCCGAGTAGAAATCGACGTTGGCGTTCAACTGCTTCTGCGCCTTGACCACCTGTTCGATCTTCTGCGACATCTCGAACCAGCGAAGGTTGCCCGTTTTCCGGCAGAGCTCTTCGGACATCTTGCGCAGGTGCGTCGCGCGCGGATCCTCGGTGCGGTACACGCGATGGCCGAATCCCGGAATCTTCTCTTTCCTGGCCAGCTTGCCGCGGATAATCTCTTCGACTTTCTGGTCGGTCGCATCCTTCCCGATGTCGAGAAGCAGATTCATCACGTCGGCGTTGGCCCCTCCGTGGAGCGGCCCCTTGAGGGCGCCGATCGCGCCGACCATGGCCGAATGCACGTCGGTCAGCGTGGCGGCCGCGACACGCCCGGCGAAGGTGGACGCATTGAACTCGTGGTCGGCGTGCAGCACCAGCGCGATGTCGAGCGCGCGCGCTTCCAGCTGACTCGGCCGCTTGCCCGTGAGCATGTAAAGGAAATTGGCGGACTGGCTGAGCACGGGATCGGGCTCGATGACGCCCCCACCAGCCGCCAGCCTCCCGAACGTCGCCACGACAGTGCCCACCTGCGCCGTCAACGTCACGCTGGTCCGGTAGCGCCCCTCGGCCGACATGTCGTTCGCGCCCGGATCGAAGTGCGAGAGCGCCGAGACGAGCGTGCGCAGCGAGTCCATCGCGTTCGACGGTGGAAGCGAGCGCATGAGGCGCAGCACACCTTCGGGCAGCCGGCGCGACGCCGCCAGCTGAGACTGAAGCTCCCCCAGCTCGGCTCGATTCGGCAACCGTCCGTGCCAGAGCAGATAACAGACTTCTTCGAATGTCGCGTGGTCGGCAAGATCGTGGATGTCGTAGCCCCGATACGCCAGCACGCCACGGGCTCCATCCAGATAGCAGATGGACGAGGTCGCCACGACGATGTCTTCGAGACCCGCTTTGGCAGGAGTGTCGATGGCCACTGGGGAATGATAGCGTACAGGGCGGAGTCAGTCGGAAGGCGCAAGTCGAAAGTCCGAGTCGCAGGTCCGGTCGCCAGTCGCTGGTCCAGTCGCCAGTCACGGATTCGGTTCATCCCGTAAGACTGTCGACTATCGACTCGCCTTGCGACTACCGACCCTCGACTTGCGCCTTGCGACTACTGGGTGTCCGCTTCCTGCGTATTCAGCACGACGCCGTCGCCGGCAAACTGCTGCACGACAGAAAGGAGGCCGGTGTAGAGGAAGCCGATCTGGAAGAGCACGAGGAACGGCAGTGTTCCATAGATGCCGTTGGCAAGCGCGTAGAAGACCGTGGCTGTGAAGTAGAGCCCGAGACCCATCTCGATGAGCGGCTGCATCGTGACCGATTGCCGATACCGTTTGGTCGCCCACTCGTCGCCGTCGCCCTCGATCCGGTACTTCGGCGTCCTGGTGAACTCGGTCTTCTTGTCGAACAGCGCTTCGAGCACCGCCTTGGTGTTGTTGACGGACAGGCCGATGCCGATGGAAATCAGAAACGGCATGTAGCGGAGGCGCGCGACCCAGTCACGGTGTAGTTCCCGCTGACACACCATGTAAAAGTTGCAGAACGACATGGTGGCGGCGAAAAACAGCGGCACGTCGATGAGCAGCATCTCGTACCAGCCCATCTCGTAGCGGATCACCATCGACGGGAAAATCAGCACACAGAGCACCGACATGAGCAGGTAGTTGAAGTTCGCCGTGAGGTGGAAAAAGGCTTCCGCTTTCACCTCGAGCGGCAGATCCGCCTGCAGCAGCCGCGGCAGCAGCTTCCGGCACGTCTGAATCGAGCCCTTCGCCCATCGGTGCTGCTGCGATTTGAAGCCGTTCATTTCCACCGGCACTTCAGCCGGCGACACGACGTCGGGGAGGAAGATGAACTTCCAGCCGCGCAGCTGCGCGCGATAGCTCAAGTCGAGATCTTCGGTCAGCGTATCGTGCTGCCACCCGCCGGCGTCGCCGATGGTCTCGCGGCGCCACATCCCGGCCGTGCCGTTGAAGTTGAAGAACCGGCCCGAGCGATGACGGCCGCCGTGCTCCAGGATGAAGTGGCCGTCGAGCAGGATGGACTGAACCTTCGTCAGGAGGGAGTAATCCTGATTGATGTGTCCCCACCGGGCCTGTACCATGCCGACTTTCGGATCCCCGAAGTGCGGCAGGAGCCTGTGGAGGAAGTCCGAAGACGGCAGAAAATCCGCGTCGAAGATGGCGATGTAGCTGCCCCGGGCCACGTTGAGACCGGCTTCCAGCGCCCCGGCCTTGTAGCCTGTGCGGTCTGCGCGATGGAAGTACTTGATGTCGATGCCGTGCGCGGCATGACGGCGGACCGCCAGCTCGGCGATCTCGCACGTCTCGTCGGTGGAATCGTCCAGAACCTGGATTTCGAGCAATTCCCGAGGGTAATCGAGGCGGCAGACGGCTTCGATAAGCCGGTCAGCCACATACATTTCGTTGTAGATGGGTAGCTGAACGGTAACGACCGGCAGCGGGTCGAGCGCAGCGGGCTCGACCGGTTGGGAATCCTTATGCCTCATGTAAAGATACACGAGGTAGTAGCGGTGCCAGCCGTAAACCGCCAGGATGCTCAAAACAAAGAAGTAGCTGACGAGAATGATGGTGTCAGAAGGAGTCATTCAGTGAGCAAAGCGGGCGGCAAAACGTCTGTAGATTATACTCCAAACGGCACTTTGGCCGGTCTTCAGCAATTGCTGGACCAGGTACGGGACCGCCAGATCGCCCCCGAAGCCGCCGCCGAGTCTCTTCTGCAGCTCGTCAACGCGCAGCTGACACAACCGTACCAAGATCTCGGTTTCGCCCGGGTGGATCATCAGCGCGAGCTTCGCCAGGGGTTCCCGGAAGTGGTCTTCGGCCTCGGGAAGACCCCCGCGCAGATCGCCGCCATCTCCTCGGAGATCGTCACACGCGGGCACACGTTGCTCGTCACGCGTGCCGGCGAGGAGGCGTTTTCGGCCGTTCACACGGTCGTGCCCGCCGCAACCTTTCACCCCGTTGCCCGGACCATCACGTGCCGTCAGAACGACGTGCTCGA
>Ga0310892_10000503_pt1 | contig 11409 bp, 11 predicted proteins | sample C0D1metaG_FD_203747 | JGI IMG/M metagenome (GOLD analysis project Ga0310892, IMG submission 203747) | Lab incubated soil microbial communities from West Virginia University Organic Research Farm, Morgantown, WV, United States - C8D2 | ecosystem: Environmental > Terrestrial > Soil > Agricultural...
TTTTATGAGAACATTTTGGAACTGGAAAAAATAGACTCTGTTGGAGAAGAAGTAGTGGTTTATAGATGTGGTACCTCTGCCATCATAGTATATCAATCACAATTTGCTGGAACTAATAAAGCCACTAGCGCAACTTGGGTAGTGGATGAGGATCTGAATGTTTTGGTAAAGAACCTTAGATCTAAAGGTGTAAAGTTTGAACATTATGACTTGCCTAATACAACATTAAAAGATGATATTCATTTTGATGGTGATATGAAAGTGGCATGGTTCAAAGATCCTGATGGTAATATCCTAAATATTATTAACAAATGATCTTATACTATTATTCTTCATCCATATAATGAAAGTTGTTCTTTTTTAGCTCAAGTCCAATAGAATTCTACATATAACAATAATGCAAAAGAAAACAAAATGATTCATCATGAAATCGATATGATCATGATGCTACTCCTTCTTTATCATTAACTTACCACTGTTATGATCAGTGTATAAAAATTAATTTTCTGATTTTTATAGTATGGTAAATAAAAATAATACCTTGCCATTCATTCGGATAGTAAGTGGATGGTAAGGTAACATTTTCTTTATCTTGTTTGTGGCTTATAGATAAGCGTGTGTTCGTAGCCCACCATTAACGTTGTACTAATTACTTGAACCGCTATTTGAGTTTGGAGCAATGTTGTCGCTACTGTCGCTACTGTCGCTACTGTCGCTACTGTCGCTACTGTCGCTACTGTCGCTACTGTCGCTACTGTCGCTACTGTCGCTACTGTCGCTACTGGCGTCAGCGTTATCACTAGATGCTGTGTTAGCACCTGCCTCTGGATCATAAATTGGTCTAAAACAATCCCTTATTTCGCTTTCAGATGCAAATCCCTTTTCGCCTTCTGATTGAGCCAGACAATTAACAAATTCTTCATAATTGTTTTTTCCTGTTTCGTCATCGCCATCAGATTGAGCAAATACGGAACTACTTGTTATGCCGGATGCAGCAAACAATGATACTATCGCAATTACTATGGTGACAGTTATTTTCTTAGTCATGTTCATTAAATTTACCTGATTAACATCGTATAAAAGTGGGGACCCATCATTCTACTATTATGGATTTATCCCTTATTTTTCTATGCTCTATAGAGTTTGCTGTCATACACCATGGATAGTTTGGCGAACATAAATTTCATTATAGGGTTTAGAGTTATTAAAAGTACCAGGATTTTCTACCCCTGGCGTCGGTAAATAGACAAGCAGGATTGAAAATTCAAACAAAATACCGTATAAATAAAAAGCGGAGTTGACGATACTCAACTACATTTTATTTTTAGTACAAAAATTCATCAAATCTTTATAAAGATATTTTGCTATCCATAGAATATATTTGGTTAATTATAGATAGTTTTGTGTCTCTAGAGACACACCCTGTTTCATCTAAAAATACTCAAACATCTAAAGCGCCTATGTTAATCCATTGCCAATCAGTATATGTCCATTTAAGTTTAAAAGGCTCACAGATTTAAACCACCCAAGGATTCATGACAATTGAGTCTAAAGATTTTAGATCATATAATACAATTTCAACATTTTTATCTTAATACTATTGGTAAAAATACAATCTCTGAATGTTTGAACATTTTGTTTCATTTTATTATCGGATTTACGTCAATCTACTAATATCGTTTCATAGCCCTCCGAATTCAGACCCTAGAATATATCGATAACGAGGAGATTAACTATGGAACATAAAATTGAGGCCAACAATTTTCCAAATCCGATATTTGTGTGTATGAAGCTTTTTGGATACAAAAAAAATAAAATTTGGTTGTATAAGGATGATGTTAGTAGATTGCTATTTATTGTGTTGTTGTGCTATTGTCTGATGTGCTATTGCCCATCATGGTATTAGCGTCCATTCCCATCCCTGTATCTGACAACTGTGTAGTGTTATCAACTGGTGTAGATGAAGAAGTATTCATTGTCATGTTTTCTTGGGCGAATACTGGCGTGTTTGCTCCTATCAATAATACTGACGTAGCCAATACGGCTATGATTGCGACTGTAAGAATATTGTTCATTAAAAGATACTAAATAACAATATTTATAACATTCCACCATTTTTAAAACATGCTATAAATCAGTACCGATGTACAAAAATATCGTAGTCTACTTTTGTAAATCATTGACTCTAGAATTCTACAAATTAACGTTTTATACAAAAGTTTTAGATCATTTGAATTATTTGTGTACATGTATGTATTTGATACAATAATCGTACTTTTCTTTAAATACAACCCATATAGTATTTAAATTGAAATGAAGAACATTATCTTCCTGAAATCAGCAATCATATCTGTGCTTTTTGTAACATTTGGCATAACTTTTGGAGGTTGGACATCAAACAATGAAGTTTCTGCTCAATCAAATAATCAAGAAAATAGCCAGGTTCTTGCTGAATTGATCGCAAATTTAACCCAAGCACAAAATACTGTATCAAGTAATAATTCAACAGTCGCAACCGCTCAACTAACTGCAATAATAGGAGAACTTTCTGATATTCTAGGTAAAATTACAACGGACAACGATGGTCAATATTTAGATACACACACTCACTTCTTTACTCACAATGGTCATACCCATACCGTGACCCATACTCATCCTCATCATGCAGATCATCACAGTCATCATGAGAGCTGGACCGAGAAACATCATATCTTTGATCCCAGTAATTGCAAACCAGGTAGAATGTGTTAAATATTCTATCCATCTTATCCGCTCTTAATTTTTTTCTGTTGTGAATTATTTGTCATTTAATGGTTATCATTAGATGCCGTTACTGGATTTTAATATTTATTTAATAATTTTAACCACCTTGTGTTCCGTAATCCATAATCAAGAGATATTTGTTAACTTGATAGGTGAATATGATGTATAAATTACTGAATCATGGTTAATGGCTTAAAATATTATCGATGAGCTCTAATGATACCCTTTTAGAAATCTCCTGTGAGGTATACAACAAATTCAATGTTATAATTTTTTCGGCATGTCTTGCTAACAAATAAAGTCAACCGTGACTAACTTGAACCGAACTTGGTCAATAAATTCGACTATGCTCTATATTACTATAACAAAATGACTACTATAATAGGAATCAAAACAACTGAGGGAGTAGTACTTGCATCCGATAAACGCGCTAGTAAAGGCTTCTTTATAGGATCCAAGATAGTACAAAAAATTTCCAAAATAGATGATACCCTTGCAATTGCTATTGCAGGACAGCTGTCCGATGCAGAGCATTTAATCAAGGTTACTGCAGCTGAGAGAAAATTGATAGAACTACGGAGGGGATTCCCACTGAGTGTAAAAGAATCTTCAAGACTGATCGCAAATCTCGCCTACTCGGGGCTAAAGAATTATCAACCTTATTACGTCGAGTTACTAGTAGCAGGTGTAGATACCAGCGGTTCACATGTAAATGTTGCAGATATGAGTGGTGCGATTACAAATGAAGATTATGCTGCATCAGGTTCGGGAGCTCCTATAGCTTATGGAGTGCTTGAAAGCCTTTACCATTTTGATATCACAAACGACGAAGCAAAGGAAATTGCTAAAAAGGCTGTTGCAGCGGCAATGGAACGGGACCCAGGCTCTGGCAATGGAATAGATGTTTTAGTCATACCAAAATTGGTAGCAGCCGAACGTGTTGTATTATAAGGGGTAGGAGGATAATAACAAATGTCTGAAGATAATAATTCTGTAGGTTCTCCTTATAGTTTTGGAAATAACAATAGATATCCATACTATTATGGACAAGGTGGTCGCCTGGTATTAGTAGATAATGCTCTAGAGGCAGTAAATAAGGGTTCAACAACAATTGGGTTAAAAACTTCGGAATTCGCCCTCATTTCAAGCCATATCAAACCCACTTTACCCTTGGTAGATCCTAATGAAAAAATATTCGTAATTGATAAACACATAGGAGCGACTGGAGCAGGCTATATTGCAGACATAGAACATTTAATAGAAGAAATAAGACTGCAAGGACAGAAACATCGCATTTCATATGACAGCTCTATCGACATAAGATCTATCACAAAACATCTAAGTACGTATTTACACAATTACACAATTTATGCTGTAAGACCGCAAGCAGCTTCAATCATCATTGCTGGAGTAGATGAAAGTGGAATACATTTGTACCGAGTTGATCCTAGTGGAACTTATTTGAAAGGAGGTGGGTTTGCAATAGGTCATGCTTCCGATGGGGCACTAGACGTGATTCAAAAAGGATATGACACAAATATGAATATTGAACAAGCATTGAAATTGTCAAATGAAGCTATAGAAAAAGCAATCGGAGAAAAACCTGTGGTTGAGTCGGGGATAGTTACTTCAAAAGGATTTACAAAATTAAGGCAGAAACTATAACATAACGTGATAATGATGCCTTGGTATCAAACAATCCATTTCATGAAGCGATGATTCCTAAGTACATTTTTTTGATTTCCTATTAATTTACAAGAGGTCTATAATGTGCGAGAAAATATATTGATTGTTTGAATTTTTGTATCTTACAATATTCTTAATTCCCGTTTTAGGTGAAAGTCATAACAGACTGAGTTTTATATTTCTTCAATTATTCCTATCATGCGAAACTTTTATGTCATTAGCGTAAATGGGGGTATATTCTTTTTCTGGTTTTAGTTCTTCAAGTAAATTCTCTTGCAGAATTTTTATTATTTCCTCAATTATCCTGTTTGAGTAATGCATAGCTTCTACCTTCTCACCATCAGAAACGGCATCAGTCTCTACAATAATATATTCTGATAAAATACTAACATTAATCTGGAATATTTTATTGCTACTGTGTTTGTCTACTGCTATCCACTGAAGTCTAAAACCTGTTTCTTTTTTTATCAGGCCGAACCATCTTAAATTGCCAAACCATTTCCCGGCTAAATTATCCACTATGGGTTCGATGTTACTCTTTACGGGCATATAGATCTGGATTAATTGCTTATATTTTCTATGTTTTTTTGATTTATCTATTTCTATCTCTTCATTTAAAAGATTATCTTCCAATATTGGATTGAAGTTATACATATTTCTTTCAACCAACTTGTACCCCGATGATGTTTTCTCAATTAGGTCCAAATCCAAAAGTCTTTTTAAAGCCCTTGATAGACTTTGTTGGTGAATATCAAGTTTTCTCTCAAGAGCTTTAAATGAATATGTTGCCAACATTTCTTTTTGTAGCAATGATAGAATTTTCTTATCGTTATTACGAATATCATTGATAGACGTTGTAAGCTCCTCGTTATTTACATGAGGATCAGTTTTCTGTTTTGAATTTAATGAAAAGTCATTATAATATATTTTTAATTTAGTTGTCTTATTTTGAAAATTGTTGCCAGCGTGAAGAAGCTCCACATAGTTTTGGATGTTACCATAGTCCTTAGATTCATATTGTGGTAACAATAACTTTGTCATTTCCAACATTAATTCAACCCACTGCCTAGATACGGAAATAATTTTACAAGAGTTGATGCAGAAATTTTCCCAAACATATATTCTATTTCATTCATGGACAATTCTATCCTCAATTCCATATTCTATATATCGATTAATCCGCTTAAATACTTATTTCATGGACTTTTTTGTCTATTTGTCCAAGTCTTCGTACAGAAATTGATTAAGGGAAAGACAATTTCATCTCATTGTGACTAGCGTGATAAATGCCTAAATTCTATTTCTTGTTACTAAATTTCACTAATTGAGTCTCATTAATTTGATTCCATTTTTTTGTTACACGTACATTTGGAAATGGGTATGGCGTAAGAAGTCCCGACTTGTTACTGAGGAAAAGCTTTTCGCAACTGTATATATATCATCTGCTAATATATCTGACAGAAAATTTTTGTTCATGCCATGATTATTATTAATAAATCTAAATTTGGTAATAAAAAATACCAATGTCTGGTATCTATGTGAACTAACGAATAGGTAAGGAATTTATATTAGTATGTACTAATACAAAAAATGGATCTTGATCAGAATTTTACCCTAACAAGACTTGAAAGAAGATTTATCCTTTCTTTTAGTTTAACTATTTTTTTAGTAGTTGGAATGGTTATTTCGACCAGTAATGCTTCTGTTGCATATGGACAGATAGGGGATACTAAAGTCGGTGTATTCAATCATACTCAGACCGATTCTTCAGGAAACACAACCTGGATAAACTCTGGTAACTGGTCTATGAGTGGAATAAATTCATCATCTCCCAGCTTGACTGCCATTATTGAAATGGCCAAACCAAACGGAAGCGCAGGACACGAACATGAGATAAATAATTTTAAATTAATAGGATCACCCGTTGTTGAAAATCAAACGATTCACCTTAATGGTACCTCTACTATAACCATGAGGGACGGACCGGTTACAAGTGAACCCACCGTAATAGCCTTATCCCAGGAAAAAATTGATATTTACTTTGATCCTGAGAATATAAATAATCATTTTGAGAATCAGTCAATATCAGGAATAGTGAATTGAGTGCATCAAAATTTTGATATGTAACAAATATATCTCTTTTTTTGATATTTCAATAGTTTTAATTACTTCAGAACAATAATTTTTCTACAACTAAAAATCATTCCTTGAACCCTTTTATATATTGGGATAATGCTTGATTTTGAAGTTTTACATATAACTCTAACAAGTAGTGTTAATTAGTAGATAGCGTATCGTCTATTACTAAAGCCGTTTATGAAATGTCAACAGTTCTCTATATGCATAACACTGTTGTCAAGATTCTGCTCTTATACAAAATAAATCAATGATTTTATGGTATGAGATAACTTTGTAAAGGATAAATATTAGGTCCGTATTCTAAGGATTTTTGAAGAGTGTTCGACCTGTATATCACTTGCAGTTTTATGTTTTTAAATTAATTATGAAATATGTATACTACTTTGCATACAAACTCACTAAATATTAATAAAAGAACTCCCTTAAATTCTTATTATATTCTAGATATACTTTTAAGCAACAAACCATTTGAGTCCAACCTTGGCAGTTACTATATGATTCGTCTAGCGATGGCTGGTCTTCATTTATCCAGCCTGCCTCTGAAATCGTTACTAGTGTCATGTCATCTCCAAGCTGTTCAAAGTCTATCTCTACAGTCAAGCGATTAGATTCAACTGCACTAGCCCATTCAAAAACGATTTTCTGGTTCTTAATTGTCTGTTTTACATATACTGAAAAAGTACCGGGATAATCATGAAAATCCCACATGACCTCCGTTCCTTCATCGAGTGGCCCACTTGCTCCACCTGTGGTAAAATATCTGCTTAATTTCTTTGGATTATAGACTGCGTCATATACTTCCTCGACAGGCTTTTTTATCTTGGCTTGCACTCTAAATTTCAAATTCATGAATATACGCCGTTATAAGGTTTATTAGTAGTATATGTTATATAAATGTAACATGTATTCAGAAAGGGAGTATGACCATATCCTTAAGGCACTAGCTCATGCTGGCAGACGTGAAATCCTTGATTTGATAAAGGATAAACCACATACAACCTCAGAATTGTGTCTAATCTTAAAAAAAATGGATAGATGTACGGTAATGCAACATTTAAACGTCTTAGAAAAAGCTGATTTGATTCTAGTTAAACATAGCGGCAAATACCGATGGAATTACATTAACCTTCTTCCTATTCGAGAATTACATGATCGCTGGATATCCAAATTTTCTCTGGATGCCATAGACATACTTACAAAGTTGAAACAAGATATAGAATGAAATCCCTGAATACCGAAATCTGAATTCTGATTCAAAAGATGCTTTGAATTATTCCTGAGCGTATGTTAAATGGCTACTGCATTTGCATTTAGGTGTATTGATTTCTCGGATCAGATGGAAATCGAATTTAAAAAGAGGAACAGTATGATTATCCGTTTGTTTTGTTACTAATATGATCAAAAATTAGATATGCCAAATAATATTTTGTTTTTGAATGCTGACAACAGACATTATTTGGAAAATTAATAAGGCGTTTTAAAGAGGATTAAATTTAATGCTCGACGGCTAATTCGATACGGAGTTTCTATCAATTGAAAAATTCATGCTACTCTAGATGATAACATGTGATCCAAAACAGATTGTAAGGCACAATTCCAAGGTCCCTAAATACTCGGAATATCATTCCATAACCTTTATTTATTTTAACTATAAAGCAGTCATATGTGGTATCAAAAATACTTTTTATTTCTGTCAGTTCTTGCCATCATGTCACTAATATTGCCATTCAATGTACCAATTAAAGGTTCATTAGCTCAAAATTTTACCTCGAATATCGATGCTTCATTTCTCAGTGAAGAGGATAATAAATTATATCTTCTAAAAGGCGACCAATATGTTCGCCTTACATTTTACGTGGGTCAGGGTGCAACGATGGATAGTGGTTATCCACAACCAATCAGCAATTGGATTGGCCTTCCTATCAATTTTACCTCGAATATCGATGCTTCATTTCTCAGTGAAGAGGATAATAAATTATATCTTCTAAAAGGCGACCAATATGTTCGCCTTACATTTTACGTGGGTCAGGGTGCAACGATGGATAGTGGTTATCCACAACCAATCAGCAATTGGGTTGATCCCCCAGATTCTTAGGCTCAAATAAAGGATACATCTATATCCCTACAGAACTTTTATTTTTTCTCTTTCTCATAATGCCCTAGATATTTTTAAGCATTAATGAATTTAATTGGTTTACAGTTCGTGAATCGAAACTATACCTATTTTTTTTTGACTTGTGTGTTTTCCCTTTGTTGTTTTAATAGATTGTTTTCTTGAGTCATTACGTACTAATTACTGATAAAGTATTTTGAGTGAAAAAAATCAAATAATCAAACAGATCATTTTGTTATTTACTAATATTAAATATTGTCTGCCTTTACTAATATAGTATGAGTACTAATTTTTGGTTAGTTGTTAGATAGATGTGTTCTATGCACAGACCTTAAAAAGTTAAGTCATAGAATACTAATATTCATCATATAATATACAAAATACTACCATGAACAACAAGTTTGATATCTTACACGCCAACTTGAGATCCATACTAAACACCAAAATTTCATACAACTAATTTTAACTATTCATTGATACTACAAAGGCCATTTATGGGTCAATCAAGGCAACTATGAATGATTTAGTAACCTATACTAAATCAAATAAAAATAAAGATTTTCCCCTGATTATTAAGTACTTGAAAGTATCTGCAAGTCAAAAGCTTTTATCAAATTCGGATGAATCTGAGTATGAACGATCATCATTATATCAGTTGGTGGAACTTTGAATTCTATTGAATTTACAAGTTGCTTAATACCGCCTTCCAGATTAGTACTATATGTGGAAGTGCCGTTTTGGGATATTATTGGTTTAAGTTCTTTATTAAAAATATCCAATAGTTTTTCAGCCATGCCTTCTGCACTTTGATAATTTGCCATATTTACTATAGATTTATTAGTATTCCAATTGGTATCTGAATTATTAATTGATGGCGGCATATCCATCATCATGTTCATATCCATGTTACTATTGTTACTAGAATTATAGCTATTATTATTTTCAGCCATAGACCCTTTGTTCATATTTCCCATATTTCCCATATTTCCCATATTTCCCATATCGGTCATATCAAAGTCAACACTATAGGCATCACCATAATTCCTTAGTACTTCGTCTACTCCATCAGCAAATCTCATAGGATGGATTGAGCCATTGTTGTTATCCTTTTTTGGACTAAATATATTTGATATGAACATACTAACTTGATTTAGAAAGTTAGAATCTTCTGATTGTTTTTTAGCTTCCGTTAGAGTTATGACTTTATCTACATTCGTATTGATACTTGCAACTAATTGATCTGATTGTTCTAGTTTTTGTTTTTCACCTTGAATTGAAGAAGTGGTATTTGAAAATGAAGATGTCAAGTTGCGCAAATTTTCTACTGCTAATTTAAGATCATCTCCAATTTTTTTATCCTGTTTAACTATTTCTACCAACAAGTCCCAGTAAAAAATACTAACAGCTTCATCTGCATGTTTTTGAGCCAAAGTTACATTATTATTTACCAGATTTGACTGAACAAGATTCGATTCGGTCTGAAATTGATCTAAAGACGAGAGAAATGAAGCATAATTATTTGGAGGAAAATTGTGACCATACGCATTTTGGAAAAAAGTAGAATCCGGACTAATATTTGTATTACTATGGATGATTGTGCTAAATAAAATACCTAACACTAATAGAATAGATAGTGTATTTTTCCGATTCACAATGATAAAATTATGTTTAAATGTTATAATAATACTTCGTTTGATTACAATTAGCAACCTATGGTTTAATGGCAAATCATTTGTTGATATAATAAATGCTCTAATTTATCTACAATAAACCAAGATACAATAAAGTCCAATTGTTTTTTTTTACTAGTAGTAACTTCAACAGGTTATTCTCATTTAGCAATGAATACTTTGACTGAGACGTGTTTTTATTAAAGTAAAATGTTAATTTTCATATAGAGATACTACCAATATTATGAAGATATAATATTTTCATAATATATTAGGAGACAAGGAACATGGATATCCTCTTGTTAAAAGCATTTACAAATTCTTCAACTATTTGTACCTGTTCTTTGGTCAACCTTTCAGATTGTATCGAATTGGGATCCCTGTTTATCTTGTTGTCCATTATTTTTGCCACTTCTCTAATTGTTTTATTCATAGAGTGTTTATGAGCCTCAGATATTTATAGATATTGGTATCTATTGGCAATTTTAAACAATAATATTGTATTGGAGGTCAGCGCAATATAAAATGTTTTAACCGTTTTCCAAGTTATCCCCAAATAAACATAAAACAAGGATTTTTGAGTACACCTACAAAATTGAAAAGTCAGGATTTTGAATATTTTATCCATTCTGAAGTTTATAGTCATATATTAGAACACAATTTTCAGGAGGCCTGGGCGATTGAATTCTTTGTATTGATAGTTTTGACAAGTCATTGGTTAAAATTATGGTCTTTTATTCATATTCGGTCTATTCATAAGCAGTTTAACTCTTTTAACAATTAATATTTTAGAAAAGAATTCAATCTTGGGTTTCGATTTGTTGGGAAAATGAGAGTATATCCAAAAGTCAATGATTTTCTTCATCAGATTGGTGTAAAATCCTATGAATATTGATTCTACCCTTTAATTCAAATCTTTTCTATACTCAAAAATATCTATATTGAAGAGAGGTTATCTCCGTAGAAAAGAAATATTATATTCTGATTCGTTAGTAGATATGGATTTTAAGTCAGGACAATTGTTAAATACCCTATCTA
>Ga0310892_10000507_pt1 | contig 11376 bp, 10 predicted proteins | sample C0D1metaG_FD_203747 | JGI IMG/M metagenome (GOLD analysis project Ga0310892, IMG submission 203747) | Lab incubated soil microbial communities from West Virginia University Organic Research Farm, Morgantown, WV, United States - C8D2 | ecosystem: Environmental > Terrestrial > Soil > Agricultural...
CGCGGCATCACGGTGCAGAAGACCATCTACGTCGGCGCGCCGGTCGAGCGCGTGTACGGCTTCTGGACCGACTATCAGAACTTCCCGCGCTTCATGCACAACGTGCGGGAGGTGCTGCAGGTGGCGGAGAACCGCTCGCACTGGGTGGTGGCCGGGCCGGCCGGGGTGCCGGTGCAGTGGACCGCGGAGATCACGCGCGTCGTGCCGGGCCAGCTCATCCGCTGGCGCTCGGTGCGCGACTCCGACGTGCGCCACGAGGGCAACGTGACTTTCGAAGCCACCAGCGACGGCGGCACCCGCATCCGCGTGCGGCTGTCCTACATTCCGCTCGCCGGCGCCTTCGGCCACGCGGTGGCGTCGATCTTCGGCGCCGACCCGAAGAGCGAGATGGACGCCGACCTCATGCGCATGAAGAGCATGATCGAGACCGGCAACCCGCCGCACGACGCGGCGCGGCCGCCGCTGCCGCGGGAAAGCTAGGCGGCCGCTTTAGCCGACGCCGGGCCTGCGCTCATCAGCTCGCGCAGGACGAAGGGCAGGATGCCGCCATGGCGGTAGTAGTCCACCTCGATCGCGGTGTCGATGCGGCACTTCACCGTGATCTCAGCCTTGCTACCGTCGGCGCGCGTGATCTGCACCTTGAGCTCCTGCTGCGGCTGAATTCCCGAAAGGCCAAGGATGTCGATCGTCTCGTCGCCCTTGATGCCGAGCGATTGCGCCGAATCCGCCCCGACGAACTGCAGCGGCAGCACGCCCATGCCCACCAAATTGGCGCGGTGGATGCGCTCGAAGCTGCGCGCGATCACCGCCTTCACCCCGAGAAGCTGGGTTCCTTTGGCCGCCCAGTCGCGCGATGAGCCGGTGCCGTACTCTTCGCCGCCGAACACCACGGTCGGCGTGCCATCCGCGATGTACTTCATCGCGGCTTCATAGATCGGCAGCTTGTCGCTCTTGTACAGGGTCAGCCCGCCCTCGGTGCCGGGCAACATGAGGTTCTTGATCCGCACGTTGGCGAACGTGCCGCGCATCATCACCTCGTGGTTGCCGCGCCGCGCGCCGTAGCTGTTGAAGTCCGCCACCGCGACGTCGTTTTCCTGCAGAAAGATGCCGGCGGGCGAGGTCGGCTTGATCGAGCCGGCGGGCGAGATGTGGTCGGTGGTCACCGAATCGCCGAAAATGCCGAGCACCTTGGCGCCGACAATGTTGCCCACACCACCCGGCGTCATCGAGAAATCCTTGAAGAACGGCGGCTCGGCGATGTAGGTCGACTTCGGCCAGCTGTACACCTGGCCGGTGGGTGCCGAGACTTTCTTGAACATCGGGCTGGAATTCGCCAGGTCGCCGTACAGCCGGCGGAAGGTGGGCGCGTCCATCGCGAGCTTCATCAGGCTCTTGACCTCGTCCGCGCTCGGCCAGATGTGGCCGATGAACACATCCTTGCCGTCCTTGGATTTTCCGAGAGGTTGAGTTCTCAAATCAACCAGCATGGACCCGGCGAGCGCATACGCCACCACCAGCGGCGGCGAGGCGAGGAAGTTGGCGCGGATGTTCGGATGGATGCGCGCCTCGAAGTTCCGGTTGCCGGAGAGCACCGCGGCGCACACCAGGTCGTTCTTGACGATCGCCTCGTCGATCGGTTGCGCCAGCGGGCCGGCGTTGCCGATGCAGGTGGTGCAGCCATAGGCCGCGACATTGAAGCCCAGCTTCTCGAGGTAGGGCAGAAGCCCCGCCTTGGTCAGGTACTCGGTGACCACGCGCGATCCCGGTGCGAGCGAGGTCTTCACGCGGGGATTCACCGTGAGGCCGAGCTCGACCGCCTTCTTCGCCAGCAGGCCCGCGGCGAGCAGCACCCCGGGATTGGACGTGTTGGTGCAGGACGTGATCGCGGCGATCAGCACGTCGCCGTTCTTGATCTCCATGCCGTCAAACGTTTTGAATTTTTTATTTAGGTCATCGCTTTTCTTGGCGAAGCCATTTTCTTTCACCGGCGCGGTGAACAGCTTCTCGAAGGTGCCCTTCACCTTGTCCAGGTCGATGCGGTCCTGCGGGCGCTTCGGCCCGGCGAGCGACGGATAGATGGTCGAAAGATCGAGCTCGAGCACCTGCGAATAGTCGATGTCGCCGGCTTTCGGCATGCCGTACATGCCCTGCGCCTTGAAGTAGGCGACGAAGCGCTCGATTTCCTCGTCGGTGCGGCCGGTGCCGCGGAAGTACTCGACCGTGCGGTCGTCGACCGGGAAGAAGCCCATGGTCGCGCCGTACTCCGGCGCCATGTTGCCGAGCGTGGCGCGGTCGGTCGCGGCGAGCGAGGCCGCGCCTTCGCCGAAGAACTCGACGAACTTGCCGACCACCTTGGCCTTGCGCAGCATCTCGGTGACCGTCAGCACCAGGTCGGTTGCGGTGCAGGCGGGATGCAGCTTGCCCTTCACGTTTACGCCCACCACGTCGGGGGTGAGGAAGTAGACCGGCTGGCCGAGCATGCCGGCCTCGGCCTCGATGCCGCCCACGCCCCACGCCACCACGCCGATGCCGTTGATCATCGTGGTGTGGCTGTCGGTGCCGACCAGCGTGTCGGGATAGCAAATGTAGGAACCGCGGCCGTCCTCCTTCCTGTGCACGCCGCGCGCCAGGTACTCGAGGTTGACCTGGTGCACGATGCCGATGCCCGGCGGCACCACCTTGAAGGTGTCGAACGCCTGCATGCCCCATTTCATGAACTGGTAGCGCTCCTCGTTGCGCTTGAATTCCAGCTTCATGTTGAGGTCGAGCGCATTCTTGGTGCCGTAGTGGTCGATCTGCACCGAGTGGTCGACTACGAGATCCACCGGCACCAGCGGCTCGATGGTCTTCGGATTCTTGCCCATCTTCTGCGCCACGCTGCGCATCGCGGCCAGGTCGCAGAGCAGGGGCACGCCGGTGAAGTCCTGCAGCAGGATGCGCGCCAGCACGAACGGGATCTCCTCGGTGCGCTTGGCGTTGGGCTTCCAGCTGGCGAGCTCGCGGACGTGCGCCTCGGTCACTTTCTTGCCGTCGCAGTTGCGCAGCACCGACTCGAGCACGATCCGGATCGAGACCGGCAGCCGCTCGATTTTCAAATTCAATTTTTTTGAAAGAGCAGGCAACGAATAGAGCTTGCCGTGCTTGAACGATTGCAGCGTATTGAAGGAATCCATGATTACCCCTGATGATCAGACCGCGAACAGGTCGACGAACTCGTTGACGGGCATCGCCTCGAGTCTGGCCGGGTCCATGCAAACGTCGAGAATGGTTTTCTGCTGCTTCTGCGGGAAACGGCGCGCCAGGTTGATCTTGAACTTCTCCACCAGGACCGGCATCCCCTCGGCGCGCCGGCGCTTGTGCCCGATCGGGTACTCGCACACCACTTCCTTCAGCTTGGTGCCGTCCTTGAATTCCACCGTCAGTGCGTTGGCGATCGAGCGCTTCTTCGGGTCGTGGTAGTCCCGGGTGAAGCGCTTGTCTTCCACGCAGGTGATCTTGTTTCGCAGAGCGTCGATGCGCTTGTCTTTCGCCACGTCGTCTTCGTAGTCGGCCGCCGTCAGTCGCCCGAAGATCAGCGGCACCGCCACCATGTACTGGATGCAGTGGTCGCGGTCCGCGGGGTTCGACAGGGGGCCCTTCTTGTCGATTATGCGGATCGCCGCCTCGTGCGTCCGGATGCGGATTTTCTTAATGTCGTCAGCGCTTTTGCCGAGCTTTTTCATCTGCTGAAAAATGCTCATCGCGCACTCCACGGCGGTCTGCGAGTGGAACTCGGCGGGGAACGAGATCTTGAACAGCACGTTCTCCATCACGTAGCTGCCGAACTTGCGCTGGAACTTGAATTCCTTGCCCTTGAACAGCACGTCGTAGAAGCCCCAGCCCTTGGCGGTGAGCACCGAGGGATAGCCCATCTCGCCGGTCTTGCTGATCAGCGCGAGCCGCACCGCGCGCGAGGTCGCGTCGCCCGCCGCCCAGCTCTTGCGCGAGCCGGTGTTCGGCGCGTGGCGGTAGGTGCGCAGCGACTGGCCGTCGACCCACGCTTGCGAGACCGCGTTCACCACCTGGTCGTAAGTGCAGCCGAGCATGTTGGCGACCACCGCGGTCGAGGCCACCTTGACCAGCACCACGTGGTCGAGGCCGACGCGGTTGAAGCTGTTCTCCAGCGCGATCACGCCCTGGATTTCGTGGGCCTTGATCATCGCCGTCAGGACGTCCTTCATCCGCAGCGGGGTCTGGTTTCGGGACAGCCAGTCCGCCGTGGCCAGAATCCCGCCCAGGTTGTCGGACGGGTGGCCCCATTCCGCGGCGAGCCAGGTGTCGTTGAAGTCCAGCCAGCGGATCATCGCGCCGAGGCTCCACGCGGCCTGCACCGGGTCGAGCTGGAACTTGGTGCCCGGCACTCTGGCGCCGCGCGGCACCACGGTTTCGGGGTCGATCGGCCCCAACAGCTTGGTGCACGCCGGGTACTCGAGCGCCTCGAAGCCGCAGCCGAGAGTGTCCATCAGGCAGTAGCGCGCGGTTTCGTAGGCTTCGTCGCTGGCGATCTCGTACCGGGTCGCGTAGTCGGCGATGAGCGTAAGCACTTTGTCCGGCTTGGGCCGGACGTTCGAGATGTGGGCAGACATCGGAGCGGGCTAGCTGTCTTTCTTTTCGGAGTTGTCGTCGACGCCGAAGCTCCACTCGTAGCCGCCGGCGGGCTCGAAGGTGTGCTCGTTGCCGCCGGCGCGCGGCGCATGGCGCATGGAGGGCACCGGGGCGCGCTCGTCGCGCGTCTTGTCCCACCAGACGGCGCGGCCCTTGCGCTGCGACTCGACTTCCTCGGGATGCTGCTCGAGGAACTTGCGCATGAACTTGGTCAGATCCGATTCGTACATGGTCCTTATCTTTGATCCAGAGGGATCCATTGCATGTTCTCAGGCCCGGTGTAATTCGCCGCCGGACGGATGATCTTGCCGTCGGCGCGCTGCTCGATGACATGCGCCGACCAGCCGCTGGTGCGCGAGATCACGAACACCGGCGTGAACATCGCCGTCGGCACGCCGAGGCGGTGGTAGGACACGGCGCTGTACCAGTCGAGGTTGGCGAACATGTCTTTCTCGCGCCGCATCACGTGCTCGAGCCGCTCGGCGATGTCGAACAGCTTCATGTTCTTCGCCTGCTGCGAAAGGCGCTTGGCGACCCCCTTGATCACCTGGTTGCGCGGATCGCCGGTCGTGTATACCGGGTGCCCGAAACCGATCACGATCTCCTTCGCCTGCACGCGGCGGACGATGTCGGCTTCCGCCTGATTCGGATCTCTGTATCTGGACAGGACCTCGAACGCGAATTCGTTGGCCCCACCGTGCTTCGGGCCGCGCAGCGCGCCGATGCCGCCGCAGATCGCGCTGTACATGTCCGAGCCCGTTCCCGCGATCACGCGGCAGGCGAAGGTGCTGGCGTTGAACTCGTGCTCGGCGTACAGGATGAGCGACGTGTGCATTGCCCGGACTGCCGCCTCGCTCGGCTTCTTGCCGTGCAACAGCCTGAGAAAGTGGCCGCCGATGGAGTCGTCGTCGGTCTCGGTGTTGATGCGCTTGCCGTGGTGGCTGTAGTGGTACCAGTAGAGCAGCATCGAGCCCATCGAGGCCATCAGCCGGTCGGCGATCTTCTGCGCGCCCGCCTTGCTGTGGTCTTCCTTCTCCGCCTCGATCGTGCCCAGCACCGACACCCCGGTGCGCAGCACGTCCATCGGGTGCGCCTTCTTCGGCACCCGCTCCAGCGCGGCCTTGAGCGCCTTGGGCAGCCCGCGCATTTTTCGGAGCGAGCGCTTGTATTTCTTCAGCTCGTCGCGGGTCGGCAGCTTCTCGTGCACCAGCAGGTAGGCGACCTCCTCGAACTCGGCCTGCTCGGCGAAATCGAGGATGTCGTAGCCGCGGTAATGCAGGTCGTTGCCGCTGCGGCCGACGGTGCACAGCGCGGTGTTGCCCGCCGGAACGCCTGACAGCGCGACCGATTTCTTGGGTTTAGGAGCGGCCGCGGGTAAAGAGCTCATCCAGCTTTTTCTCGTAGGTGTGGTAGTTGATGATGTCGTAGAGCTCTTCGCGGGTCTGCATGTCCGCAATCGAGCCTTTCTGCGTGCCGGTCTTCCTCAGGTTCTCGTATACCTTGAGCGCGGCCTTGTTCATCGCGCGGAAGGCGGTGAGCGGGTAGAGGATCATGGCCACGTCCGCCGAGCGCAGCTCGTCCACCGTGAACAGCGGCGATTTTCCGAACTCGGTGATATTGGCGAGGATCGGCACCTTCACCGCGTCGGCGAATTTCTTGTACATCGGCAGGTCGGTGATCGCCTCGGGAAAGATCATGTCGGCGCCGGCCTCGACACAACGCACCGATCGTTCGATTGCTTTTTCCAGACCCTCATTGGCGAGGGCATCGGTGCGCGCCATGATCACGAAGCCCGGGTCGGTACGCGCATCCACAGCGGCCTTGATGCGGTCGGCCATCTCGTCCTTGGACACCAGCTCCTTGCCGGGGCGGTGGCCGCAGCGCTTGGCGCCGACCTGGTCCTCGATGTGCATGGCGGCGGCGCCGAACTTGATCAGCGAGCGCGTGGTGCGCGCCACGTTGAAGGCGCTCGCGCCGAAGCCGGTGTCGACGTCGACCAGCAGCGGCAGGTCGCATACGTCGGTGATGCGGCGGATGTCGGTGAGCACGTCGTCCAGATTGGAAATGCCGAGGTCCGGCATGCCGAGCGAGCCGGCGGCGACGCCGCCGCCGGAGAGGTAGATGGCGCGGTAGCCCACCCGCTTCGCCATCAGCGCGTGGTTCGCGTTGATCGTGCCGACGATCTGGAGCGGCCTTTCCTGCCGCACCGCTTCCCTGAACTTCTGCCCTGCGCTCATGAAAAGAGCTGCTTCACGCCGTCGCGTTCCTCGTGCAGCTCCTTGAGCGTGGCGTCGATCCGCTTGCGGCTGAACTCGCTCACCTCGATGCCCTTGACGACCTGGTACTGGCCGCCGCGGCAGGTCACCGGGTAGCCGAAGATCACGCCTTCCGGAATGCCGTAGCTGCCGTCGGAGGGCACGCCCATCGTCACCCAGTCGCCGTCCTTGCTGCCGGCAACCCAGTCGCGCACATGGTCGATGGCCGCATTCGCCGCGCTCGCCGCGGAGGACAGGCCGCGCGCGTCGATGATCGCCGCGCCGCGCTTCTGCACCGTCGGAATGAAGGTCTGCTCGAGCCAGGCCTGGTCGTTGATCATCGGCCAGACTTTTTTTCCGTCCACTTCGGCGTGAAACACGTCAGGGTACTGGGTCGCCGAATGGTTGCCCCAGACGATGACCTTGCGCAGGGCGGTCACCGGCTTTGAAATCTTCTGTGCGATCTGCGAAACAGCGCGATTGTGGTCGAGCCGCATCATGCCGGTGAACTGGCTCGGCTTCAGGCTGGGCGCGTTCTTCATCGCGATGAGGCAGTTGGTGTTGGCCGGATTGCCCACCACCAGCACCTTCACGTCGCGCTTGGCGACACGGTCGAGCGCCTTGCCCTGCGGTGCGAAGATCTTGCCGTTGGCCTCGAGCAGGTCCTTGCGCTCCATGCCCGGGCCGCGCGGGCGCGCGCCGACCAGCAGGGCGACGTCCACATCCTTGAATGCGACCATCGGATCCGACGCCGGCACCATCCCTTGCAGGAGCGGAAACGCGCAGTCGTCGAGCTCCATCATCACGCCCTTGAGCGCTTTCTGCGCTTTCTCGTCCGGGATCTCGAGCATCTGCAGGATCACCGGCTGGTCCTTGCCGAGCATTTCGCCGCTCGCAATGCGAAACAGCAAGGAGTAACCGATCTGGCCGGCGGCGCCGGTGACGGCGACGCGCATGGGCGCTTTGGGCATTTGGGATCTAAGCTCCGGGAACGAGAGTCGATTTCATTATAATTGCGGTTGCCCGGAATTAGGGGCCGGGCGGGTTCCATGGCCAGCGCGTCTGCGAAAAAGATTCGTCCGAAGTACCTCAGCCTGCCCGCGCTCCTGTTCGAGATCCGCCTGCCGGTGCCGGGCTGGGTTTCGATCTTTCACCGCATCTCGGGCGCGTGGCTGTTCTTCCCGTTCGCCGCCTGGCTGCTTTATCTGCTCGACACCAGCCTGCAGTCGGAGCAGGGCTTTCAGTATGTCAAGACGCACTACCTGACCCTGCCGTTGGTGAAGCTGGGCATGCTGGCGTTCATCTGGGCCTACTGCCATCACTTCTGCGCCGGCATCCGCTTCCTGTTCCTCGATCTCGACAAGGGCGTCGACCTGAGGACCGCGCGCATTACGAGCTGGATCGTCATCCTCGCGGGGCTTGCGCTCACCGCGATCTTCGGCGCGAGGCTCTGGTGAAAAGACTCGTGGTCGGTGCGCATTACGGGCTGCGCGACTGGCTCGCGCAGCGTATTACCGCCGCGATCATGGCCGTTTACACCGTGGTCATGGCCGTGGTGCTGCTCAACAACTCGTTTACCTACAATTCCTGGAAGGCTCTGTTCGCCCAGGGCTGGATGCGCGTCGCCACGCTGCTTTTCGCCGCGAGCCTCGCCTGGCACGCCTGGGTCGGCGTGCGCGACATCCTGATGGATTACATCAAGCCGGACGGGCTGAGGCTCACGCTGCAGGTCGGCACGCTCCTCCTGCTCGCGGTGTACGTGGGCTGGACTATCCAGATCCTGTGGCGATGAGCATCCCGATCCGCAAATTCGATGCGCTGGTCGTCGGCGCCGGCGGCTCCGGCATGCGCGCGGCATTGGAGCTCGCGCGTGCGAATTTGAAAGTAGCCGTCTTAAGTAAAGTCTTTCCTACGCGGTCGCACACGGTGGCGGCGCAGGGCGGGATCGCGGCGCCGCTCGCCAACTCGACCGAGGACAACTGGCACTGGCACATGTACGACACGGTCAAGGGCGCCGACTACCTCGGCGACCAGGACGCGATCGAATACATGTGCCGCCGCGCGATCGAAGTGGTGGTCGAGCTCGAGCACATGGGCATGCCGTTCGACCGGCTGGAGAACGGCAAGATCTACCAGCGCCCGTTCGGCGGCCACACGCAGAATTACGGCACGCCCAAGATGGCGATGCGCGCCTGCGCAGCCGCCGACCGCACCGGCCACGCCATGCTGCACACGCTCTACCAGCAGAACGTCCGCGCCAACACCCAGTTTTTCGTCGAATGGATGGCGCTCGACCTGATTCTCGATCCGCAGGACGGCGCGTGCGTAGGCATCGTCGCGCTGGAAATGGAAACAGGGGAATTATCGATTTTTCAATCAAAAGCCACCCTGTTGGCGACCGGCGGGGCGGGCCGTATCTACTGGGCCACGACCAATGCGTTCATCAACACCGGCGACGGCCTCGGCATGGTGGCGCGCGCCGGGCTGCCGCTCGAGGACATGGAGTTCTGGCAGTTCCATCCGACCGGCGTAGCCGGGGCGGGCGTGCTGATCACCGAAGGCGTGCGCGGCGAGGGCGGCTACCTGCTGAACAAGAACGGCGAGCGTTTCATGGAGCGCTACGCGCCGAACGCCAAGGACCTGGCGAGCCGCGACGTGGTGTCGCGCGCCATGACCACCGAGATCAAGGAAGGCCGCGGCTGCGGGCCCGACGGCGACCACGTGCTGCTCAAGCTCGATCACCTCGGGCCCGAGGTGATCAACCTGCGCCTGCCGGGCATCCGCGAGATCTCGATCAAGTTCGCCAACGCCGACCCGATCCGCGAGCCGGTCCCGGTGGTGCCGACGGTGCACTACCAGATGGGCGGCGTGCCGACCAACTACATGGGCCAGGTGGTCGCGCCGGAAGGCGCGAGCAAGGAAGCCATCGTGCCGGGCCTGTACGCGGCCGGCGAGTGCGCGTGCGTGTCGGTGCACGGCGCGAACCGCCTGGGGACGAATTCGCTGCTCGACCTGCTGGTGTTCGGCAAGGCGTCGGGCGAGCAGATGATCAAGGACATCCGCGGCCAGCCCAGCCCGCACCGCGCGCTGCCCAGGGGCGCCGGAGATCTCACCCGATCGAGGATTGCGAGGCTGGACAGCGCCGGCAGCGGTGAGCGGGTGGTCGACGTCCTGAACGACCTGCGGCGCGCCATGCAGGCGCACTGCGGCGTGTTCCGGTTTCCCGACGATCTGCATACCGGGGTGCACAAGATCCAGGACATCGCCGCGCGTGCCGCGCGCACCTTCATTGCCGACAAGTCCAAGGTGTTCAATACCGCGCGCGTCGAAGCGCTCGAGCTGGACAACCTGGTAGAGACCGCGATGTCGACCATGGTTTGCGCGGAAGCGCGCAAGGAGAGCCGCGGCGCCCAGGCGCGCGCGGATTTTCCGGAGCGCGACGACAAGAACTGGATGAAGCACACCCTGTGGTACAAGGAAGGCAACCGCCTCGATTACAAGCCGGTGCACCAGCGGCCGCTGTCGGTCGAGACGATGGAGCCCAAGGTCCGAACCTACTAATGAAACTCTCCATCTACCGGTACGACCCGGACAAGGACGCGAAGCCGTACATGAAGGACTACGAGGTCGCGCTCGAGGCCTCGGACCGCATGCTGCTCGACGCCCTGGTCAAGGTGAAGGCGCAGGACGACTCGATCGCCTTCCGCCGCTCGTGCCGCGAGGGGGTCTGCGGCTCGGACGCGGTCAACATCAACGGCAAGAACGGCCTCGCCTGCATCACCAAGGTCGCCGAGCTTCCCGACCACGTGACGATTCGCCCGCTGCCCGGCCTGCCGGTGATCCGCGACCTGATCGTCGACATGACGCAGTTCTTCAAGCAGTACCACTCGATCAAGCCGTACGTGATCAACAACGATCCGCCGCCCGAGCGCGAGCGCCTGCAGTCGCCGCAGGACCGCGAGGAGCTGAACGGGCTGTACGAGTGCATCCTGTGCGCCTGCTGCTCGACCTCCTGCCCGTCGTTCTGGTGGAACCCGGACAAGTTCGTCGGCCCGGCGGGCCTGCTGCAGGCTTACCGGTTCATCGCCGACACGCGCGACCAGGCGACCTCCGAGCGGCTCGACAACCTCGAGGATCCCTACCGCCTGTTCCGCTGCCACACCATCATGAACTGCGTCGATGTCTGCCCGAAGAACCTCAACCCGACCCGGGCGATCGGCAAGATCAAGGAAATCATGGTGAGGCGCGCGGTCTGATGGATCGCGTATCTCGCGACCGGCTGTACTGGAAATGCCGCCGCGGACTGCTCGAGCTCGACCTGGTTTTGCAGCGCTTCATCCCCACGTTGGCAGATGAAGACGTAAAGCCCCTTCATTCCCTGCTCGAGCTCCCGGACAACGACCTCTGGGACATCATTATCGGCCGGAGCGACCGCTACGACCCGCGATTGGAGCAAACTGTGGCACGGCTGCGAGCC
>Ga0310892_10000514_pt1 | contig 11308 bp, 6 predicted proteins | sample C0D1metaG_FD_203747 | JGI IMG/M metagenome (GOLD analysis project Ga0310892, IMG submission 203747) | Lab incubated soil microbial communities from West Virginia University Organic Research Farm, Morgantown, WV, United States - C8D2 | ecosystem: Environmental > Terrestrial > Soil > Agricultural...
GCGGATGCCCATCTCGCGCGAGCGCTGCGTGACCGCGTACGCCAGCATGCCGTAGAGGCCTACGACCGCCAGCAGCAGCGCCACCGCCGCGAATCCCGCGAGCAGCTGCGTGCGGAACCGCTCGCCCGACACCGATTCCGAGAGAATGTCCGCCATCGCCTGCGGCGACGAGAGCGGAACATCGGGCTCCAGCGTGCGGAGCACGTCACGCAGTGGCGAAACGAACCGTGACGGATCGCCGCGGACGCGCAGCGCGAGATTCATCGTTCCAGTGCCGAACCCCGCCGCTGGCTGGTCGTTGAAGAAGTACATCAGATCCGGCGCATCGGACGCCTGCCCATAGATGCGCACGTCGGCGACCACGCCGACGATCTCCGCCACGAACGGCTTCCCGAAATCCACGACCAGTCGCTTGCCGATCGGGCTCGCGTTCGCGAACAGCCGCCTCGCGAGCCCCTGATTGATGACGGTCACGCCAGCGCCATCGCCCCGATCGGTTCGCTCGAACACGCGGCCCGCGACGACGGGAATTCGCATTGTCGCGAAGTAGCCGTCGGTCACCGTCGAAATAGTCGCATTCATCTTCTCTGCGTCCGACGCTGGCGGCTGGCCCTCGATGTAGAAGTACGTATCGCCGCCCCCGCGCAGCGGCAGGAGCGTCGTGGCCGCCGCCGACTCCACGCCGGGGATGGTGCGGACCCGATCGAGGAGCTGGGTCCAGAACCGGTCCACCTCCTGCCTCGTCCTGTACCGCGTCGCAGGCAGCGACACTTCGGCCGTGAGCAGGCGCGAAGGATCGAAGCCGGTCTCGACGTGCTGCAGCTCCCAGAGGCTCCGCACGAGCAGTCCGGCGCCGATCAGCAGGACGAACGATAGGGCCACCTGGGCAACCACGAGCGCGTCACGCGTGTAGGCCCCCGCGCGTGTGGCAGACGTTCTGCCTAACGATTTCATCGTCGCCGCCAGGTCCGGACGCACCGCGTGCAGCGCCGGGACGGCGCCGAACACGAGACTCGTCGCCAGCGAGACCACGAAGGTGAACGCGAGCGCGACGCCATCCATCTCGACTTCCGCGAGCCGTGGCAACAGTCCATCGCCGACGGCACGGACGCCCGCGAGCAGGTAGTGGGCGAGCACGATCCCAACTACGCCCGACACGAGCCCGAGCACGACGCTTTCGGTCAGGAGCTGCCGCACGAGCCGCCCGCGCCCCGCGCCGAGTGCCGTGCGCACGGCCATCTCACCGCTGCGGGCCGATGCGCGCGCGAGCAGGAGACTCGCGACGTTGCCGCACGCGATGAGCAGCACGAGTCCCACGGCGCCGAGGAGAATGAACAGCACCGGCCCCACACTCCCGATCACGGCTTCGCGATACGGGACGAGGGCGAGATGCCACGATTCGTTTTCGGCGTAGGACGCGGCAAGCGTTCCGGCAATGTCATCCATGTGGCGCTGGGCCTGCGGGATCGTGACACCGAGCTTGAGCCGGCCGACGAGCCGCAGAAAGTGAAAGCGCCGCACCGACGTCTCCGGCGTATTGAACGGGATGGGCCGCCAGACCTGCACGTCCATCGTGCGGTCGAGCACGGGCGGCATGATACCGATGACGGTGTGCGGGCGGCCGTCGACGGCAATCGACTTGCCAATGATGTTGGCGTCGCCAGCGTACCGGCGCTGCCACAGGCCGTACGAGATGATCGCGACATCGCTCCCGCCATTCTCCTCTTCGGCCGAGAACACGCGGCCCCGGTACGGCTTGACTCCGAGGGTAGCGAAGAAGTTCGAGCTCGCAATCGAGGCGCGGACACGCTCCGGCTCCTCACCTCCACTCAGGACGGCCGAGCCGAAGATGGTCCGCGCCGCGAGCGACGAGAACACCGAATTCCGCGACCGGTAATCGAGGAAGTCCGGCGGCGACACCGACGCCCTGTCGTTCTGACTGAACGACCCGTACATGTACACGAGCTCGTCGGGGCGGTCGTACGGCAGCGGCTTGATCAGCACGGAATTCACGATGCTGAACATGGCGCTGTTGGCACCGATGCCTAACGACAGCGTCGCGATGACGAGCGCGGCGAACAGCGGGCGCTTGAGGATCCCCCGGAGCGCGTACTTGAGGTCCTGCAGCATCGGGTCGAGCCTCCATTCGTCGGTGAGCGTCCAGAGCGCGTGCGGGAATGCGCCGAGCGTGCGAAGGATCAACCGGTTGGCCTTGTAGCGGTCGATGGGGTGGGATCGGTCGAGCAGTGCGACACGGTACCACAGCTCGCCGATCCATTCATTCGTCCAGTCGTCGCGACGGCGCTCCGGCACGAGCATGCGCACCGTGCGGACGATGCGTCGGCATCGCTCGTAGAGTGCGCGAGCATCTGCGGAGAGCTCGCGGTCCATCATCCGGCGCTCGGCTTTCGCGTCACGAGCCCGAGTCGTTCGCCGAGCGTCCGGTAGTGTTCGACGGAAGTGGCGAGCGCGCGCGAGCCGGCGGCGGTGATCTCGTAGTAGCGGCGCGGCGGCCGCTTCTCGCGTTGTGCGACGGCGTGGGATTCCCACTTCGAGCGGACGTAGCCGTCGCGCTCGAGCCGGCCGAGCGCTGGATACACGGTGCCGCTCGGCAGATCGGTGGCATCCATGATGTCGAAGCCGTAGCGGACGGAGCGGCTGACGGCGCCGAGGACGGCGAGAGCCGAAAGGGAGAGAGGCTTCACGACGGGAGTTGGGAACCGGGAACCGAGCGTCACGACGCTACCTATGTAGCGATCGTACATTATTCGACAGGGCGGCCGTGTGCTTGGTTCAGTGCCGGAACGAAAAGAATGTGGGGCGGTCGGAATTCCGACCGCCCCACATTTCAGTGCTACTTCCCTTCGCGCCCGCTGGCGCGCGATGCCAGTGCTACTTGTTCTGGATGTTGAACGTGTTCGACAGCGTCTCCGGTCCGGCGAATCCGTCGAATACGATCTTGAAGGCGAGCCGGTGGGAGCCGGCTTTCGTGACCCTCACGTCGACGAACGACACGACGCCGTCCTTGACGTAGCGCGTGGCGGTCGGCGCCGGAGTGGCCCCGGAGTCGGAGAAGAACGCAATGACGCTGTTGTTCCCGACGATGGATGCAACCACCGGCGTTCCGTCCGGCGCCGCTCCTCCGCCCGTGACGTTCACGTTCAGCGTGACCGGTGGGTTGGTGGGCAGGGCCAGGTGGATCTGTTCGGAGTTCGTGCCGTCGGCGATCGTGCCCAGTCCGCTCAGTACGAACTGGGACAGATCCCACACGAAGCTCGGGCTCCAGTCATCCGGCGAGCCGGTAACGCTGCCACCGCCGAAGAACGCCGTCGCGGCGTAGAGCGATTGCGGCGAGAAGAAGCTCGCGGCACGCTTCGCCAGCATGATCGGGTTCATCGGTCCGAACGCAATCGAGCCAGTGGTCGGGGTGAACGTGGCTGGGTCGTCGCAGATCGGTTGGGTGATCGGGTTTGCGAGGGTCAGGAATTTCTTGCCGTGATTCACCCTCGGAAAACCCGTCACCTGGTTTTCGAGCTTGAAGCAGAGCCCGAGCGTCGTGGTCATCTTGAAAGTCGTCCCGTTCATCTTGGGGACGCTGAAGTGCTCGAACGAGCTCCCCAGTTGGCCAGTGGCGGTGTTGTTGGGGTCGCTGGTTCGGTAGCCGTAGATCAGCACGCGATCGGGAATCGCCGGGGTGAGATTCGATTCAATAGCGTCGGCCCATGTCCCGGTCTTCGGCCACGCGGCCCACCAGTTGTCTACGCCAGAGCCGCGTTCGTACGCGCCTTTGGTCAGATCGGAGGACGTCGAGGTCTGTCCGCGGACCTCGAAGACCCACTTTCCCTTGAGCGCGCTCTTGAACCCCGTATTCGGCGCAAATGGCGGGTTCGGCTCGACTGCGTCAGCCGTGACCACTGGCAGCGAGCACTTGAGGAAACCTCGCACGAGGCCGTCGAACGCGAGGCCCGTGGCTTCCGGATTCATGTCGGTAGTACCGCGGATGGCGGCCATGCGCGACAGCCCATCGAATGCCTTGTTCGTCGAGGCGACAGTAGTCCCGTTCTTCGTCAACGCGGCGAGGTCGCCGGCAATCGACACAAGGACGTCGTTCGCCTTCTTGGCGTAGACGCGAGCGTCTGCCTTGAGTTGATTGACGTCGCACACGCCCGTTAGAACGATCGGGTTTGCGGCTCGGGGAAGAGTGACGCGGGGGCCGTCGGGAGCTGTGGGCGCCGACGCAGGCTGATCGGTACACGCTGCAAGTACTGCAGACGCCGCGCACAGGGCGAGCGAGGTTCGCAGCAGGGATCGCATGACTCGGGTCCTTGGAAAAGGTGCGGTGCAAAAAGTCGGACGCGGCAGCCATAATAGCATGCTGCCGTCTCCGACCCGTCAGTATGGGACCAACCGGTTAACCCCCGGTTAGTTTGCTTTCACCAACGCCTGGTAGCGAGGATCCGATCGAAGGCTCCTCAGCCACCATGACTCATCCTTGGCCGCGAACGGGCGTTGTTGAGGATTCGCCGCCATTTGCCGTGCGAAGTACTGCAGTGCCCGGTCCTTGTCCCCCGTCTGGGCGTAGATGATGGACGCCAGGTTCGCGAGCTCCAGCCGCGGATCGAGCTGCGAGTCTCCCTGGTTCGCCTCGGCGAGCGCCTTCGCGCTGTCCGGCTGCCCCGCGCGGATATATGCGATTCCAACCATCAGGTTGCTCTTGAGTTTGTAGAAATCCACCCGGTTCGCGGGGACGTGCGCCACAACCGTGTCGCGCATCTTCCAAACCTCCGCCATGTTGGGCTTGGTCCCCTCCAGCGTGTAGAGCCACAGCTTGCACTCCACGAAGAGATGGTTCTGCGGGTACCGGGTTGCGCCCTCGTTGCAATACTTTGCCGCCTGGTCGCGCAGCCCCAGGTCCAGTGACGCGCCGAACAATCGGTAGATCGTGCGGTCGATGTCGACCAGGTACGGATCGGCCTTCTGCGCGTTCTCCGCCGCGAGCTTCGCCATCGAGTACTGCTTTTTGTTGATTAGCAGATGGCTCAGCGCGTTCCAGGCGCTCGCGCTCTGGCTATTCGCCGTCGTTACGGTGTTGAAGTCTCTCTCGGCAGACTCGATCACGGCCAGGGAATTCTCGTCCGGCACGACGTTCTGGAGCCACTGCCAGTAGTGCAACGACCCGCGCACCTCGATTGCCTCCGGATCGTTCGGTGAGAGCTTGAGCGCGCGATCCACGTGCGCGAGCCCGGCATCGAGCGTCTTCGCAAACTCGGGGTCCTTCGGAAGCAGGAGCCGAGCGGCGCGGAACGCCAGCCACCCGCGGTCGATGATGGGCTGCGCCCAGTTCTTGTCGATCGCCTCGACCTTCGCGAGCGCTGCATCGGCCTCGGAAATCTTCTGCATCGCCGCCGGGATGTCTCGCGCGCGGATGAGGACGTCGATCTCCCCAACGGTCTGCCGCGCTCGCTGCAGCGCGTCCCACGCGGCACTGTTCCGCGTGCCCGACTTGCTCACCAGCTCCTGGATCTCCTTGCCTACGTGCTGCCGCAGGAAGAGAGACATGTTATATGCGAGCGAGTCCTGGAGCTCGAGCAGCTTCTCCGGCGGCTGCTCGATCTTCGTGCTCGCCAGCTGATTCCCTGTCAGGGCGTCGACGACGTTGAGCTCCACCTTGAGCTTATTGCCTGCCGCCGGCGATACCGAGCCGGTCACGAGCGTCCCGATCTTGAGCGCACGCGCAATGCTGTCGGGAGTCAGGGTCTTGCCCTTGAACGGCGCGACACCGTTCCGCGAAATGACCTTGAGCTGCCTGACCGCCGTCAGCTCGTTGATCAGCGATTCGGTGATGCCGTCCGCGAGGTAGCCCATCTGCTTTCCAGGGCTTCGGTCCTCGAAGTAGGTGACGGCGATGTTCGTCTTGGCGAAGTCACCCGTGAGCCCCGCGGGCGTGGTGGCGCCCTGGCTTTGCTTCCAGGCGTACCACCCGCCGCCAGCGCCCAGTACCAGCACGGCCACCGCGGCGGCGATCAACGGTGTCTTCTTCTTACTGGGACCTAACGCCTCACGCTCGACCGTGTCGGCGGCGATCGCCTTCGCACGCAGACTGTCGCGCCGGCGGCGTGCCGCGCCCTCCGTGTCGAGCATCGCGGCGGCGAAGTCCGTGGCCGAGCGGAACCGGTCCGCGGGCACCTTCGCCATCGCCCTGACGATCGCGTCCTCGACCGCATCGGGGACGGTGCCGCGCACGATCTTGAGACTCGGCACGTTGTCGAGCGAGTGCCGTGCGAGCAGGGCCATCGCGGTCGGGCCGGTGAACGGCGGCTGACCAGCGAGCAGCTCGTACACCACGCACGCGAGGCTGTAGATGTCGCTCTCGGGCGTGACGTCCTTGCTGCCCATCGCCTGCTCGGGGGACATGTAGGTCGGTGTGCCGACCGCCATCCCGGTTCTCGTCAGCGTCTCGCCGCCCGCTACCGAGACGGCGCGCGCGATGCCGAAATCGGCCACCATCGCGCCGCCCTTCGCATCCAGCAGGATGTTCTCGGGCTTGATGTCGCGATGGATGACGCCCTTCGAGTGCGCGTAGGCGAGCGCGTCGGCGACCTGCTGCGCGAGCTCGATCGTTTCGTCGACCGGAAGCTGCTTCTCCTTGTTCAACCGGTCCCGGAGCGACATGCCTTCCACGAACGGCATCACGTAATACAGCACGCCGTCGGCGGAACCCGAGTCGAGCACGCCAACGATGCGCGGATGCTGCAGCGCGGTGCCGACGTCGATCTCGCGGAGGAAGCGTTCCATGCCGAGCGTGACCGCGAGCTCCGGCAACAACACTTTCACGGCCACATACCGTTCGCGCGTTAGGTCGCGCGCCAGGTACACGGTGGCCATTCCTCCACGCCCGAGCTCACGCTCGAACGCATAGCGCCCGGCGAGGGCATTCTGGAGGGTCGACAGCGAAATGTTGGAAGTCGTCGCTTCCACTGGAGCCTCACGGCCTTACGCAAACATATATTTCCACGGACATCACGAACCTTCCGTAACATCCGTCACATCGGCAAGTGTCTTAAGTCCTATTATATAGCGCTAAGGACGAACTGACTGCTAGGTATAACCCGAGGACGGCAGACCCAGCCGGGTACCGGCAAGCGAGCCGGACCGTTGCGCTCATCGCCGGAGCGTGGCACCCAAAGTCGTTGGCTCCCTGCGCCACTTCGTCGCCTGCTCGTACGAATACGCCAGTCGAATTAGAGTTTCCTCACTCCATGGTCGCCCGAAAAATTGTAACCCCGCCGGTAGCACAGCGCGAGTGTAACCCATGGGCACCGTGATGGCCGGATACCCCGTGCTCGGCGAGAAGAGTTGGTTGTTATCCCCATGCGGGGTATTCAGGTCGCCGATCAAGCGTGGAGGGTTGCTCCATGTCGGATAGACGAACGCGTCCAGCCGATTTTCATCCATGGCGCGCAGCACCGCCGCTCGCAGCGCTTCCCGAAACCGATCGCGCGCCGCACACCCCGGATTCCGCTCCGGTGGCAGCGACTCGGCCTGTGCCGTAGTCAGTCGCACCTCGACCGACGGGTGGAACCGGCGCGATCGTATCAGCTCGGCGAGCGTCTTCACCGGCAGCGTCGTGTCGTTGCGCGACGAGAGAAATCGCTCGAGATCGAACTTGAACGGGTTGCACCCGCCGCCGGCGGAGCGGCGGAGCGAGTCGAGCTCGGGGATAACGACGGAATCGAGGACCGTCGCTCCATCGCGGCGCAGCTCGGCGACGGCACGCGTGAAGACACGGACGACCTCCGTGTCCGTGGTCGCGGTGACGTATGCCTGGGGGAGCACGGCCAGGCGCGCGCCTTTCAGGCCGTCGCGCCGGAGTGCCTTCGCGTAATCGGGAATGGTGCGTGCCCGACTCGCTTCGGTGACGGCGTCGTTCGAGTCGTAGCCGGCGACGACCTGAAAGACGGCCACCGCATCGGTGACGGTCCGCGCCATCGGTCCGGCGATGTCGGACGCGAGGTTCAGCGGCACGACGCCGTCGCGACTCGTTAGGCCCATCGTGGAGCGGATGCCCACGAGCGCGTTGTGCGCCGACGGCCCACGGATGGAGTTGCCGGTGTCCGTGCCGAGTCCGACGACACCGAAGCTCGCCGCGACGGCGGCCCCCGTCCCGCCGCTGGAGCCCGCGGTGACGCGGTCGAGCGCGTACGGATTCTTCGTGTAGCCGGGAAGGATGGAGCTCACCGTCTCGTAGGGTGAGAACGCGAGCTCCGCCATGTTCGACTTCGCCAGGACGATGGCGCCGGCGTCCTTGAGCCGCTTCACCATCGTCGCGTCATCGCGCGGCGTCCAGCCGCGCAGCGCGAGCGTTCCCGCCGTGGTCTGCAGTCCCGCCGTTTGAAAGTTGTCCTTCACGATCACCGGGATGCAGTGCAGCGAGCCGACGAACGCGCGTGACGCCGCGAAGCGCCGATCGAGCGAGTCGGCGATGGCCAGCGCGTTCGGATTCGTGAGGACGATGGCGTTGAGCGCCGGCCCGCGCTTGTCGAACCGCTCGATTCGCGAGAGGTAGCCGGCCACGATCGCATGGCACGTCGTGCTGCGCTGGCGCAGCGCCGCGTGCACCTGGGCGACGGTCGCTTCCTCGAAGCGAAACGCCGGACGCGACTGTTGCGCGTCTGCCGTGCTCACGAGCATCGCGAGCGCGCCGGAGACGGCGAGAGAGCGGAGCGTGGGGGCTGTCACGCCTAACGCGCGATCACGGCGGGACGACGCGAAACACGCCGCACGCTACGCGCGCACCGCTGTTGCCGGGACCCGCGGGGCCCGTGTCGGTGCGCTCATCGTCGCGGTTCGCGTGAACGACGATGGCGCTTCCGTCGGCATCGAGCAGGGCCGTGAGCCCGTCCTGCAGGGTCAGCGACTCGACCACGGTCTTGATGCTGCCGCGGCCGGTCGCGCTGTCGACCACGATGTTCGGAAGGTCGCCGACATGCCAGCCGCTCGGGTTCAGGCGACCGTGCTGCTTCGCCGTCGGGTTGAAGTGTCCACCCGCGGACGAATACGCGACGGTCGTCGGACGGTCGCAGGCGCCGATGGCGTGGATGTGAATGCCGTGCGCTCCCGGGCTGATGCCGGCGACTCGCACGTCCAGCGCGACACCCTTCCCGTCCGCGCTCGTCGCGGCCGCGGTTCCAACCTCTCGGCCGGCCGTGTCGAACATGGTCGCGACGATCGCACTCTGGTGGCGGGTCGCACGCGGTGAACACGCGAAAGTGAACGCGAGGAGGGCAACGACGGCGGGTAAGCTGGAGCGCATTGTCATGGCCAGAATAGATATCGATCGCTGCCGCCGTCGCCAGTGAACGGGACGAGGACGTGTAAAGGCGGCGGATGAAAGCAGAACGCCCCGAGGCTGCGATCGCGGCCCGGGGCGTCAGCCGTTGTCAGTTGTCAGTGCCCGCTACCCATCACCCGCTCTCCCGTTTCCCTAGCTTCTTCCCAATCCACCGAACGTGTCGCACACGTTCGGATCGCCGCTCTCCATCCCGCGGCGGAACCACTGCGCGCGCTGGGCGGCCGAGCCGTGCGTGAACTTGTCGGGGCGAACGCTTCCCGTCATCTGCGCCTGGATCTTGTCGTCGCCGACCGCGGACGCCGCACCGAGCGCCTCGTCCACATCGCCGCTCTCGAGGAGGCGACGCTGGCTCGTACTGTTCGCCCACACGCCGGCGAAGCAGTCGGCCTGAAGCTCGAGCGCGACGGACATCTGGTTGGCCGAGCCGGGCCGCGACTCCTGCATCTGCCGCACGCGCTGCTCGATGCCCAGAAGATGCTGCACGTGATGCCCCAGCTCGTGCGCGACGACGTAGGCTTGGGCGAAGTCGCCCGGTGCGCCGAATCGGCGATCGAGCTCGTCGAAGAAGCTCAGGTCGAGGTACACTCGCTGGTCGACGGGGCAGTAGAACGGCCCGACTGCGGCTGGCGCATCGCCGCAACCGGTCGACACGCCGTCGCGGAAGACCGCCATCCGCGCGTCCTGGTACTGCTCTCCCGCCTTCGGAAGCAGCGTCGTCCAGGTCTGCTGCACGTCATCGAGGATGAACGACATGAACTGCATGCGCTCCTCCTCCTTCGGCGTGCTGGCGACCGGTTGGTCCACGCTGCCCGGCGACGTCTGCACCGGCCCACCACCGCCGCTTCCATCGAAGATGTTCACACCGAACACGAGACTGAGGATGAGCGCGATGATCGCGCCGCCAATCCCCATCCCGCGCCCGCCGATCATCCGGCCGCCTCCGGTCTGCCCGCGCAGATCGTCGAGATTTCGGCTACGCCCACCCGGTGTCCAACGCATCGTCGTTGCCTCGAATTGTTCACGGTTAGGTTGCCATAGTGCAGGAGCCGAGCCGCGCGCGCAGCGACGTTCGGTCGAGCTCGGTGCAACGTGGATGAGGAATCGCCGTCGTCCCGACCGAGGGCCTCTCTACCGGGATGACTGCGATTCCTCGCCTCCGCCGCTGCGCGGCTCCGCTCGGAATGACGATGGCCGGCGATTCGTCGCCTCCGCGCCTTCGTCGCTCCTCTCGCAATGACACCTGGGCCGGCGCGCCGGCTATTTGGCACGCCAAATGAAGCGACTCCGAGTCGGCGGAATCGGGTGACGGCTCGTCGGCGTTCGTCCGGACAAAATCGCGCCGTTCACGGCGCGTCGACACGACTCGCCCCGGACCGCTGGCGGACCGACACGCCTGCGCACCACGGTTCCCGTTTCGGTCGCTACGTAATGGGTTGACGGGTCACAATTCGCTGCCGTACGATAGCACGGCTAGGCAACGGTGGTGCGGTGGCCAACCGAACGTACTTGCACGCCGCGCGGCTCCAGGCGTCAGCGACGCCGACCGGTTGGCACTTCTCGAACGTCTGGGCGGAGGTAATCCCATGCGCGCGAATGCACGTCGGAGTTCTGCAGTACTCGGTTCCCTGCTGGCAATCGTCGGCATCGCCGCGATTGGCCAGCCACTCCATGGACAACAACAGCTCGGGGCGATCCGCGGCCGCGTCATCGTGGAAGGCGCCAACCGGCCCCTGGGCGCCGTGCAGGTCAGCGTCGTGGGGACGCAGATCGGCGCACAGACGAACGACAACGGCGAATACCGACTGAACAACGTGCCGCCCGGTCCGCGGACCGTGCGCGTGCAGCGGATCGGGTTCGCCGCCGCATCGAATCCGGTGACAGTCGTCGCCGGCGAAACGGCCACGCTCGACTTCACGATCCGCGAGGCGCCGGTCTCTCTCGAGCAGGTCGTCGTGA
>Ga0310892_10000526_pt1 | contig 11208 bp, 10 predicted proteins | sample C0D1metaG_FD_203747 | JGI IMG/M metagenome (GOLD analysis project Ga0310892, IMG submission 203747) | Lab incubated soil microbial communities from West Virginia University Organic Research Farm, Morgantown, WV, United States - C8D2 | ecosystem: Environmental > Terrestrial > Soil > Agricultural...
TGAACCGCAGTTCGCCAATCGAATGCGCGTCGCTGTCGAGCGCGAAAATACATCCTGCATCACGTGCGTGGCGAGCGAGCTCGAAGTCGATGTCCTGGCGGTGCCAGTTGCCATCGAGCTCAATGGCGACCCGGCGTTTTGCGGCGGCGGCGAAGACCCGAAGCCAGTCGGCTTTCACGCCAGGCCGGCTGTTGAAGACGCGGCCCCGCGGATGACCGAGGATCGCCACACCCGGGGCGTTCACCGCTGCAAGCATGCGCGCGGTCTGATCCTCGCTCCGACGAAGCAGCGAGTGGGGCGAGGCGACGACGAACTCGAACGTCGAGCGCTCGTCGGGCTGAAGATCGAGGTTGCCGTCGGCAAGAATATTCGCCTCGATCCCTTTAAAGACCCGAAACCGTCCCGCGAGGGTCTCGTTCAGTCGATCGATCTCACGGTGCTGCCGAACGACATCGGTCATGCTGATCCCGTGGGCAATGGGCAGCCCGTACGAATGATCGGTGATCCCAAGACACGAGTGCCCGAGGTCGGCGCACGCAGTCGCCAGCGTCGCGATCGACTCCCCGCCATCGCTCCAGGTCGAATGCATTTGGAAATCGCCGCGGTAATCGCCACGAGCGATCACATTTTTGCCGAGGGGTGCGGCAAGAGCGGACTGCATCGCAAAGTGACTCAGATACGCGCCTCTGAACTCGCGCCGCGAGGTCACCTCCGACGGCCTCGTCGACTTCCCAATGGCGGCTTCCACAGACGGGGACCCGCCCTGTTCAACCACTTCGGTAATGATTCGCGCGCTGGACGGTCCGATGAAATCGACGTCGCGGAGTGTTCCTGCCGCGACAAGGTCGGCGACCGATACTGGCAAGCCGACGACGACCTTCGCTGCGCGCTTGTATCCGAACTGACTTCGCTCGTTTGGTTGCAGCGCCGCCATATCGTACAGAAGCGCGGCAGCCGCCATGTTGAGATCGCCGTGGACGATCGAGTCGGCGAGATCGTCGGCGGGTGCACGGCGCTGCGCTTTCTTGCGAGCGCGCGATTGGGTAGTCAAAGTTACACTCTCCGCTTTTAACGGACAGTTGCGCGGTCAAACCGGCGTGATTCGGCCGTTTCACCCGCAAGTTCTCCGGCACTCCCCTTGCTATCAAGCCCATCGGTGAACATGATGCAGCCTTTCTGCCGACTGTTCGCGGCGCCAGCAATCCTGGTCGCTTCCCTGTGCGTCACCTCCTGCGCCCGGTTCACGTCGTCCGGGTCCGAAGGCGAAGCCCAGGCGCAGGCCGCGCTGCGACAGATCGTCGACGACAGCAAGCGTCCGGATTACGTGACGCGCGATCGCGACGGCACGCGGCTGTGGAAACTGGTTCGCAATTTTTATCAGCATCGTGAGTTCGCGCCTGCATGGATCGATGACGGCTCCCCCAGACCACAGATGGACGCCCTGATCCGCGCGATCCACACAGCGGACCGCGAAGGTCTCGATCCAGCACTGTACAGTGCGACTCTCCTTGACGAGCGCAAACAGGAATCATCGCGTGGATTCCTCACCAAGAAAGGGTTCAACCTGCAGGAAGCGACGGCGATGGACGTGTGGCTGACGTGGCTCTATATGAAGTTCGCGTCGGACCTCGCCGACGGCGTCTCGGATCTCGCCCATGCGGATCCGGCATGGAAGATCGAAGCGAAGTCGTTCGATTCACTTTCCCATCTCGAACGGGCGCTTCGCGACAATCGCGTTGCGGAATCCCTGTTCGAGCTGACACCGACGAGCCCTGATTATCGCGCACTGCAACGCGCGCTCGAAGACTACCGCTCGATTGCCGCCGACGGTGGCTGGCCGACAGTGCCCGCCAGCATTCGAATCAAGCCCGGTCAATGGAGCCCGGTCGCCAGCGCGTTGGCGCGGAGGCTGGTCGTCTCGGGCGATTACTCAGGAAGCGCGCCGGCGGCTGGCGCGTCGATCAAGTACGATCACGATCTCCAGGAAGCGGTCAAGCGATTCCAGCGTCGCCACGGGCTCCTCGACGACGCCGTGGTCGGACCGGCGCTTGCCGCCGAGATGAACGTGCCGGTCGAAGCGCGGATTCGGCAGATCGCCTTGAACATGGAACGATGGCGGTGGTTGCCTCGCGATCTCGGTGATCCGCACATTCTCGTCAACATTCCGGAAATGCGGCTCGACGTTTCTGAACACGGAACGACAGCCGTGACGATGCGGGTCGTCGTCGGAAAACCGGATACGCAAACTCCAATCTTCAACGACCAGATGACGTATCTGGTGTTTGCCCCGGTGTGGAACGTTCCCGACGACATCGCGGAGCAGGAGACGCTGCCGGCGGCACTGAACGATCCGGGGTTCCTGAGCCGGATGAACATGGAGGTCGTCGACGCCTCAGGCAATGCGGTGAATCCGGCGACCATGGATCTGTCCAGCCTGGAGAAGTACCGGTTCCGCCAGCGCCCCGGTGGATCGAACGCGCTCGGGCTCGTGAAATTCATGTTCCCGAATCAGTTCAATGTCTACCTGCACGACACGCCCACCGATTCGCTATTTGCGCGCGCGAGTCGATCGTTCAGTCATGGCTGCGTTCGCCTCGAACAGCCAGAGAAGCTCGCCGAGTACGTGCTGCGCGATCAGCCTGAATGGACGTCAGAACGGATCCGGGAGGCGATGCATGCGGGAGAAGAAGAGGTGGTCAAGCTGAAGGCGCCCATCCCGGTCTATCTCGGCTACTGGACTGCCCGTGTTACACCCGATCGGCAGGTGCAGTTTCGAAAGGACGTCTACGGAATCGATGGCAGCCAGTCGGCGAAACTGAGTGAACGCCTCAAGCGGATGAAGACGAGTGCACTGGCTGCGCAAACGGCCGTCGCGCCTGACAAGCCAGCTGCAAGCGGCAGCAGCCGGTGATCTTCGCAAGTGTTACGGGCGGCAGAACTGCGTGACGCAGCCGAGGAGCTCGTCGAGATCCACCGGCTTTGACAGATACGCGTCTGCGTGAATCTTCTCGAGTCGGTCGCGGCCCGCCGCCGATACCACAATGACCGGTATGTCGGCAAGCGCGGCGTCTCGGATTTGTGCCTGTCTGAATTGCCAGCCGTCCATCACCGGCATCATCAGATCGAGCAGGATGACACAGGGTCCGACACCGGAACCGAGCCGTTCCAGCGCGAGCTTCCCATTCGCCGCCGTCTCCACGCGATAGCCTTCGAGCTCCAGAAATCGCCCGAGCATCTCTCTCGTGTCGACGTCGTCTTCAACGATGAAAATTGTCGCACTCACGCGTTCTTCCTCCGCTGGGCGGCCTGCGCGATTACCTCGCTCACGATCGTCGCGAGCTCGTCGGGCATGCATGGCTTCTGAAGAATGCGGTCGCAACCGGCGGCGCGCGCGCGCTGTTCGTGTTCGTATCCACCATATCCACTCAAGCAGATGATTGGAATTGACTGCAGCTTCGCGTCGGCGCGGACGCGGGTGATCAATTCGAAGCCGTCCATTCCTGGAAGCGACAGATCGGTGACGATGAGATGCGGAACATCGGTCCGCATCCGCCTGAGCGCGTCCTCGCCATCAGTGGCCGTGATGACTTCGAATTCCATGCCGAGAAACTCGGCGTACATTTGGCGCGTATCGGCGTGATCCTCAACGAGAAGCACGCGCGAGATCTCTCTGCGATTCGCCTCGGCGCCCGGCATCAATGACGTCTGGAGCGCGGGCGGCGCTCGCGGCTCGCCGGCTGGCCTTTGAGATAGTGCCCGATCTCCTGAACGAGATCGGACGGCAAGCAGGGTTTGGCGATGAAGCCATCGCATCCGGCGGCGCGCGCACGCTCACCTTCAGCGGCCAGCGCGTGCGCGCTCAGCGCGACAATCAGGAGATGACTGGTATCAGGTTCGGCCTTCAATAACCGCGTCGCTTCCCATCCATCAATGCCAGGAAGGGACAGGTCCATCAGGATCAGATCGGGTTGCAACGTTCGCGCCTTGTCGATCGCCTCACGGCCATCGCGCGCCGTTTCCGCTCTGAAGCCGCTGAACTCGAGATAATCGCGATACATCTCGCGCGCATCGTCGAAGTCTTCGACGATGAGGATCAGCGGCTTGATCGAAGGGCCGGTCATGCTGGGCGCGCTACGCCTGGCGTGAGCGCTCGCGGATGAGACCACGGATTGCGGCCTCCAAATCTTCTGGAGAACACGGCTTCGACAGCACCGCGTCGCACCCGGCGCGGCGGGCGCGCTCAGGGTCGGACGCGAACGCCGCATAGCCGGTGACCGCGAGCACAGGCACATCCCGCGTTCGCGCATCGTGTTTGAGACGGCGCGTCAATTCGAAACCGTCGATCCCCGGAATGTTGAGGTCGGTCACCACGACGTCCGGACGGGAATCGAATGCCCGTTCGAGCGCCTGCAAACCGTTATGAGCCTGATCAACGCGGAAGCCGGCCTCACTCAACCAGTCGGCGTACATACGACGACCATCGAGATCGTCTTCGACAAGGAGCACGATCGGAACCGTAGCCGACGCGGTCACTGGTCTCTCCCGGACCAGTATATGGTGCCGTGGTCCGGGAGGCCAATGATACGCGAACAGCAGAGCTACGGGATGCGCAACACCTGGCCAGGCTTGATGAGATCCGGATTGCTCAGCTGGTCGCGGTTCGCTTCAAAGATCTTCATGTAGGCGTTGGCGTCCCCAAGCTCGTGCTTGGCGATTTTGCTGAGCGTATCGCCGGCCTTCACCGTGTAAGTCTTGCTGGTCGTTGCGGTGGCGGTCGCCGTCCCCCCAGAGCCGCCGCCGGTGACCTTGATATCGGCGACGACATCGTTCCTCCAGTCGGGGATTGTTTTGATCGCGCTCCAAATCTCGTTCTTTTCCTCTTCGCTCTTTACCGACCCGACGAAGTGGAGCTTACCGTCGCGCTCCTGGGCACTACCGTCGAACTTTCCCTTTGCGGTTGAGATCGCATAGGCGTATTTATCTCTCAAACTCATTGCGCCTCCTCGGAAGCTGAAGCTGCTGCAATGAATGTTCCTCACTTGGCTGAAGCGACAATCGCAATGCGATCACCTTTAGGCGAAATGGCGAGTCGTGTCACGGCGTGGAGTCCGAATGCCTCGAGGTTGGCCACAACGGTCCACGAGGTTTCGCCGCGACGCCAGCGATATAGCGTGGTATTGGCGGCGACAAGTGCCGAGCCATCAGGAAGCCACACCACGTATGGCTCACTTATTCCAGACGGCACGCCCGTGAGCGCCTCGGTGCGAAAACCCGTCAACCGTTGGAGCGTCGGTGCGCGTGAAGAATCGTTTGCCGTGTTGGACTGTCGCGAGACGAAACTGACATCGCCGGAGGGCATGCGCTGGATCGATCGGCCGATGTTGGTTGCTACCAGTCGCGAACTTCCGGTTTGGGTATCGGCGACGTGCAACGTCGAGGGCTCGCCCGGCGGACCGAGCACATACAGCGCAAGCGTTCTGTCGTCGATCCACGCGTAATACCCGACTGGTTTGATATCGCGAAGGATGATCGACGACTCGCCGGTGGTGTCACCGCTAGCGGGGATACGCCAGACGCGTTGCGTACCATCCGCTTCGACACGGACTACGGAAATGTTCCGGCCGTCTGGCATCACCGCGGGCGAAAACTCGCCTTCAGGCGTGTTCGTGATCCGCCAAATGCTCCGGGAGGCAATGTCGTAGCGAAAAATGTCGGTCGCGGGCGTACCCGATCCAGCGACGTTGCTTCGGTCTCGTGATGGCCCTCCTCCAGCACGGACCGACGCAAACAGGATCCGGTTGCCGTCGGGCGTGAATGACGGTTGATTATCGTAGCCGGGACTATTCGTAATATTCACCGGCGGTCCAAGTGCCAGCTTGTCGTCCTTCAGCAGCAGCGAAGCAAGAAAGATCTCCGTGTCGGCTGGAGCCGTTGTCGCCGGCTGGGTTTGTTGGACAGCTGTCCGCCTCGACGGATTCTCGACATCAATGGTGATCTCTTCCTCGTGCGCGAGTGTCACGCCCGGCAGGTCGGCGAGCGCGAACAAGAGATCCCGAAACGTCGACGGCGTCGACGCCAGCATTCCCATTTGCCTGCTGAACAGCGCCTGCTCGATATCGATGTCGAGCAATGTCACCCGATTCTGCTCGCGAAATGGGCTATTCGTCCGAATGATCGACGCCGTACTTTCAATGGCGATGCCGACGCGCGAACCGCGCAGAAGCTTGCGGAACTCCAGCATTTCCCTGGGCGAACCCGAAGCCCACGCCGAAGGCGGTTCACCCGCCGGGTCCATCGCAAATCGCGGGAATTGAAATGTCAGCCGCTGAAGCCTCTCGTCGATTGGCTCCAGCGTCGTGGTCAACCTCGTCGAGGCCCCCGCATCTTTCGCCGCAATTCCATAAAACCCTTGAAGACCGGGAATCTGCGGCAGCAGGTCCAGTCGCATTCCCGTCACGTCATCAAAATCGTAGGTGACCGCCCAACCAATCGTCTCCCCGGTATTGATCGGGCGGGTTGACCGCAGTCGAAGATTCCCGCCAACCAGCCAGCCCTGATTCGCCTTCTGGACGTCCTTCTGAAACTGGTTTGCGATGTCGGCAGGATTTTGTGCGTTGGCGGCGAGATCGGGAGAGGCGAGCCTGTCGAAGGCGAGCAGATCGGCCGGGCGGATCGTCGCCGTCTGCTCAACGGTTCCGGAACCGTCGGGTCGCACCGTAACGACCACGTTCGAGGTGAAGCAGCCGGAAAGTCCCGCGGCACAAAGGACGAGAAGAAACCGGGTCATGGATCAGCCACCCACGAGGCGCAGTTCGGCGACGGACCAATAGTAGGTCTCCTCAGTGCCGAGCTGCGTGAAACGCACGTATCTTGCCGGCCGCTTCTCGAACGAAAACGGAATCGGGATATTGAGTGGATCTTCCAGCGCTGCTGACATCGTGACGAGGGCCGCGTCGCCGGTCCAGGCAAGCGCCCAGGTTGCGCCATCGCCGGACGTTTCAATCGACAGCTTGCGCGGGAAATCGCCGACGAACCCGGCGATCAAGAGTTCGGCGCCCGCGAGCTGCCGCTCGGAGCCGAGATCGACAGTGAACGTGTCGCCCGGGCGCTGCTCCCGTCCACAATGCCATCGCGACATGATGTCGCCATCAACCATCTCGCGCGCGTGTGTTTCGCCGCATGTTGCCGTGATTGACGCAATCGCTAGCGCCTGCCCCTGCGGCCTCGGAATCGCCGGCGTGTAGGGCCCACGTTCCACTCTGAAGGCTGAATATCGATCGTCGCGATACACCAGCGATGTCTGCGGCGCTGACAAGAGAAACCGGCGCAATGCGGCGCCCGGATCCCAGTCGTGGTCGACAACGACTTCGAACGGGCCGTAAGACGAGAGGCGTGTGAGCACCGCGGGATCGTGCTGCTTGATCATGTATTGCATCGCCCAGTAGTGCGGAGCGAAATACCCGCTGTAGCCGTTGAACAATGGCCGCTTGTGTTCGGTCGCGCGGAACAGCGAGATGCTGTCGTGTGACGCCACCGGCGGCAGATCGAGACGAGCGACAACCCGCGAATGAACCGGGCGGGACGCCGGCCGCTTCTCCATGAACATGGGGCGCGGCCACCCGTCGGCGAGTATGCCGACGCAGGCGATCGCAGGAATCGCCCTGGCGAATCGGGGCCATCGCGCGGTGAGTTGGCGCAGCGCAAGCGCTGCGGCGACCGAAAGGCACAAGGCCGCGAGCATCCAGAAACGCGCCGGCACGCGAACGCCTTCGACGCCGGGAAGCATCATCAGCCAGGCGTAGGGCGCTTTATAGATGATCGGATGGTCCATCAGCGTCGGTTCCGGACCGAGACTGAGCAACCACATCGCCAGCGCCGCGAGCGCATAGAAGGTCATCGCCGATCGTCTGCTCCATGCGGTACGCACCGATGGATGCATCGCTCCCGCGACAATCAGGCAGGCAAACGCAAGAGACAACGGCTTGTGCGGCGTGCCGACCGACAGCAAGCGCAGTCCACCGATCTGCAGTTTCCATGGTCCGAAGTACAGCGGCGACGCGGCAATGAAGGAAAACAGCACGGCGAATGCGACCAACACGCGAGCGATCCTGAGCCGCCCGATTCGCGCCTTTGCAGCTTCCTGCCAACCCAGGGCGAGCCCAAGCACGATCAGAGTCACAACCGTGAGTCCGGGGAAGATATCGGCTTCCGGATGTTTGACCACGCTCAGCCAGCCCCAGAGCCAGAGATTGTCCGGGGCCTTCAAGACACTTCCAACATCGGCGCTGAACGAAATGATCTCGTCAATCCCGCGTCGCAACCCGTAGGCATGGTGAAATCGCCAATACCCATACAGCACAGGGGCGAGCATTGCGGTGACGATCGCCCAGGAGATCGCGACATACGCGAGCGCGCGTGTCCGATCTGGTCCCTTCGCAAACCACAGCAGCCAGAGCCCAATGAGGACGGACAAATAGAACAGGTAGTACCCGCAGGCGAGCGCCTGGAGAAACCACGCCACGGCAAATACCACCAACCAGTGCAATCGCCGGTTCTCGAAGTATCGGTGGAGTGCGGCCAACGCCACGGGCATCCAGTACGCCGAGAGCACCTGCACGTGCGCGAACTGCGCCATGCGATACGGGGCGAAGGCGAACGCCACCCCGGCGAGAAAGGCGCAGTCATGCCGGCGCGAAATCGTGTAGGCCAGAAAGTATGCCGCCAGCGCAGAGAGGACGAACGACAAGAAAAAGGCGACGTTGTGCGCAACCAGGGGCTCGCCGGTGAGCCAGATGATCGGAGTCGTGAAGATCGTCAAACCGAGCAGATGCTCTGAAAACGCGAGCGTTCCCGTCACCGGGTAAAACTGCGGACCGTTCCACCACGACGCTGTGAGTGGCAGCACGCGCGCGTTCCACGCGAGAATCCACGTGTTCAACAGCGGGTCCCCGAGATCGTTTGGGACCAGGCTGGCAGGGTGGATTGTGAGAGGCCAGGTGAGCGCGACCGTCAGAAGAACGTAGACAATGGCAGCGAGAAGAACAGGACTCAAGAACCGACGCATTTGCTGAACGAAGTATACGGAGGGAAAAGGCAAAATCGAAAAGGGAAAGGTTGGTCAAGCGGTCCGCGAACGTATGCGTGTGACTTTTTCTTCCCGCTCCCGCTCGAAGCGATCCAGATCGCGTCGGAACTCGCTCTCGCGTTGGTCGAGCTCCGCCGGGTCGAAGATACCGGCGATGGTTGACTGGTGCAGGATCCGGCGCTCGGCCACCTGGGCTTCGTAGACGCTTCGCACTTCCGCAATCGCTGCTCTCTGTGCGTCGGTCAATGCGGTCTGTTCGATACCGGCCTCGGCATCTTTTTTCCGCAGCCGTTCCATGACGATATCGATCGCGCTCTTTGGAGCATCCGACATGACTTTTCCCCTTCTCTCTTTTCCCTTTTGCCTTTTCCGTTTACTGTGCCGCCACTGCGTTGGCCGGTTGCGGCGCGGCGAGCCGGGCCCAGTCGCGAGGTTCGTCGGTCACCGGTTTCAAAATGACATAGCTCACCAGAATCAGCGCGAGCAACACGAGCACGCCGATTCCTTGGCCGACGTTTGGTGCCAACCCGAGACTGTTGATCGTCAGGCGGGTGACGATTGCCCAAATCAGTGGTCCGGTGACGGCAGAGAAACGACCGACCATTCCATACAGGCCATAGAACTCTCCGATACGCGTTGGCGGCGTCAGGCGGAGCATGTACGGGCGATCGGCTGCCCAGACGCCACCAAGCGCAATGCCGGCGGAACAGGCAACGATGTAGAGCGTAAACAGTGGCAGTCCAAGGATTCCCACGCTCGCGGCAAGCAGGAATACGCCGACCCACAGATAGAGCACATAGTTCAACGTCCGCTTGGGTCCCAATCGATCGACCGTCCATCCCCACGCAAAGCCGCCAACGACGGCGAAGCTGATTGCCGTCATCATGATCAGCTTCCCCGTGGCCTCGCCTTGATCGTGACTCAGGCCGGTATGCTCCGCCACGTTGATCGTATACAGCATCATGATCGAGATCACCGTATTGATCGGATCCGTGTAGAAAACTCGGCCAACGAGAAACCGCACGAGTCCTGGATACTGTCTTCCCGATTGGATGGTTCGCAACGTTTCAGCTGTCGACTCGCGAAGCATGGCGAGGCTGAAGACTTCTCGCGGGTTCGGGTTGCCTCGTTCCTTCACGAAGATGAAACAGGGCAACGCGAACAGCAGGAAAAACAAGGCGATCATCGTAAACAGGAACGGCTTGTTCGACGAGCCGAAGACCGCGTCCATCCCGAGACCGACGGCGATGTACGACCCGAGATAGCCGACCCCGACGCCAATGCCGCTGATTTTCCCGCGGTTGCCCTCGTGGCTGACCTCCGGGAGCATGGCATCGTAGAACTGCAGGCCGGCCTGATACGCCACGTTGGCGATCACGAAACAAAGCGCGGTGGCAAAGAAACCAAATCGCGCGAGCAGCGCCGTGAAACCGACGCAAACCAGTGTGCTGACGACCAGAAACGGCATTCGTCGCGGCGCTCGATCCGTCATCGCCCCGAGCAGCGGCGACGCCATGAAGATCAGGCCCATGGAAATCGCCGTGATGACGCCATACACCGAGTCGGCGCGGAGAGCGCCGACTTCATCGCGCACCCACGTGGAAAAATAGACAGAGACAACCCCCATCGAAAAGATGGTGTTCGCCAGGTCGTAGAGGACCCAGCTCACGACCGACCGGGTCGGGATCTTTCTTTGTTCCGTATTGTCGCGGCTCATGGCTGGACGTGTACGTAGGCAGCGCCGTTTTTCATCACGAAGCGCACACGCCGGAGCGCCGTGATGTCGTGAGTGGGGTCGCCGTCTACAGCCAGGATGTCGGCGAGAAGTCCTTCTTTCAGGCGGCCGATGCGATTCTCCATGTGGAGTACACGCGCCGCAACCGATGTCGCACTCTTCAGTGCCGCGTCAGCCTTCATGCCGTAGTTGACCATGAGCTCGAGTTCACGAACGTTGTCGCCATGACTGAACACGCCGACGTCGCTGCCGCTGAGAATCGTGACTCCGGCATCCAGCGCCGCTTTGAAGCTGGCCCGCTTGCGGGTGATGCCCGGTGGCTCTGGAGCAGATCCTTTCCTCCATCCCGCGTACTGCGCGGTGGCATCGCCGGCTGCGAGTGTCGCAC
>Ga0310892_10000527_pt1 | contig 11202 bp, 7 predicted proteins | sample C0D1metaG_FD_203747 | JGI IMG/M metagenome (GOLD analysis project Ga0310892, IMG submission 203747) | Lab incubated soil microbial communities from West Virginia University Organic Research Farm, Morgantown, WV, United States - C8D2 | ecosystem: Environmental > Terrestrial > Soil > Agricultural...
AGGAGCACGACGCTCGCACTGACGAAGGCCGGCGCCGCCTCGGTCACGGTGCGGATCGGAATGCCGTGGTGGCCTCTCGGATGCACGACGCGCATCCCGCAGCTCTGCAGGGAGCGTACGATCGACGCCGGTGGCGTGAGCGTCCAGGCGCGCGTCACGGAAGGCGGCGTGTGGAGCGACGCGCTCGATCCGATGCTCGCGCGCGTACCGCCATTCGTGCTGTTCCAAAGGAACGGCCGCGTGTACGTCGCGCCCGGCGCCCGAACCACGATCACCGCCAACGGTGCGGCGCTTCCGTCGGAAGCACGAGCGGCCGATGGGTCCATCGAGATCGGCCTCGGACGCGAGACGGCACGCCTTGGCCTTTCCGCCGACCGGCGCACGAACCGGATGCGCATCCTGTTCGGCGGCCGGCTTGTCGGTGAGCGCTGGCCGCTTCACGCCGGCGACGACCGAACCGTGCATCGTGTGTCGTACGGGGCGCCGGCTTCGCCCGGAACGTTGCCGCTGATCGATCTCGCCGGTACGCCGTTAGGCGCGTCCGCCACGGCGTACTCCGGCGCGCTGGAGTGGGGGCCGGACCAGTGGCGCTGGCATGCTGACGGCCGCTCATCTGTGCTGCCGGTGGGCCAGACCGTGCTCCTGCCAGGAACCGGCAACGCACGCGACGAACGCGGCCACCTCGTCAGACTCTCGGAGAGTGCCGGCGCAGTTGGTCCGCTCGCCAGTATCGGCCTGGTCTGGGTGCTCGGTGCACTCCTCCTCGTTACGTCTGCGGGAATGGCGACCGGTGCGATCCCGGCCCTCAGGATCGGTGTGCTGGGGCTGGCCTATACACTGGCGATGGTGCGAGCGACGATCGCGGTTCGTGTCGCGACGTCGGAGCCGTTCAATGCCGAAGCGGTTCCGACGACCCTCGTCTTCCTCATTGCGTTCCCGGTGCTCGTCTGGCTGCTGGAGCGTTTGCGCGAGGCGGACTGGGCGCGGCTTCGCAGCGGTATTGGGAGCGGGCTGCAGTGGCGGTTCGCGGGCCAGCTCATGGTTGTGCCGGCGGCTGCGATCGCGACGTACGTGCTGGCCGGGGGTATCGACCGGGCGCTGTTCGTCACGTTCATCGTCGTGGCTGGCACCGGCGGACTCCTGCTGCTCCAGTCGCTGCTCGTGCCGCGTGAGGCGCGGACGCTCGCGATCGCTGCGCCTCTTGGAATGTTCGAGATCGGTGCGGAGCGAGGCTTCTCGAGCCGGCACCTCATGCGCGCAGTGAGCACACTGCTCGTGCTCGTCGTCCTCTACATCGCGCTCGCGCTGTCGCTGCGCGGGGTACCGCCCTACCTCAGCATGGCGGCGTACGCGGTGGTGCTCGTGCTCGTGTACAGCGCGGCCGAGCTGCGCGGGCGGGTCTGGCCGCGTATTCCGCCTGCGCGCCACGTGCTGACTGTGCGCGTCATCGCCGCGTTCGGTGGCGTCGCCGGCGTGATGAGCGGACTCACGCTGCTTGGCGGACGACCTGTCGCGGCGATCATCGCCGGCGTCGTGGGCGCGCTCGCCGCGACACTGGCCGCGCGATTCGTGCTGGCGCCGCTCGTCGGGCCCGTCAAGCTCTGGCCATACCGTCGGCAGGACATCCTGCCGCCCCTGTGGTTCGCTTCGGCGCCCGTCATGCTGCTGCTCGTCGCACAGTGGGGTGCAGTCCGGCGGCTGGGGATCACGTTAGGCTTCGCGCTCGCGATCGCCGGCTTGCTGCTCGTCGTGCGCGTGTTCGCCGTGCTGTGGCATCGCGAGACGAAGGAGCGCATCGACGCGCACCTGCGCGGGACGACACCCGCCGGAGAGACCCCACGTCGAACGCCGATGTTCGTCCTGCTCGCGCTCACGGTCTATGCCGGGTACCTGGGCGCCGACCGCGGCTTGATGTTGCTGCTCGTGACGTCGGTCCTCGCGACGCTCGTGATGGCGATGGCCATGCTCGGTCGCAGGCGGCTGGCGGTGTCGGTGCTCGCGCTCGTCGTCACGCTGGGAAGTGTCGGCGCCTGGCTTCGCGTGTCGCCGACGGAGCTCGCGTCGCGACCGATGACGCTCGCGACGCCTCAGGTCCGGTTCGCTGCGGTGCGCCATCCACGGGCGCTCGAGCGACAGCTGCTCGTGGCTCGAAGCGGTGCCGCGCGCGAGATCGTCAGCACGCTCCAGCAGGATTGGGGCATGCGTGCGTACGCGGCATCCGGGCAGACGTGGGGCAACGGTCTGTACGGCACGACGTACACGCGCCGCGCCATCTCCGAGGACGTGGCGCTGACCGACAACGCGTTTGCCGTGTTCGTCTACCTCACACTTGCCCTGCTGCTGCTCGGGAGCGCGACCATCGCCGGCCGCGCCGTGAACGAAGTACCGCGTGGCATCCTGCTCGGCGGCCTCGCGATGTACGTGGCGGTACCGGCAGTGTACATGGCGGCGGCGAACGTCTCACTGCTGCCGCTCACCGGACAGAACCTCCCGCTCCTCGGCCTGCGGTCGGGTGCGGACGTCGCGTTCGCGTCGTGGACGCTCGCGCTCGCGGTCATCGCGCTGCCGCGCGCCGCTGGTGTGGCCCGCGGCGTCACGCATCGGGCCGAGATCAACAGCCGAGCGATGCGCCGGCTGGCGATGATTCTCGGTGCGGCGGCGGCGCTGATCGTGCTGGCCGGCGCGATCGTCATGCGATCGCTGTATCGGGCGACGCACCGTGAGGTCGCGCCATTCCAGCTTGCGGTGTTCGCGGCCGGGCTGCGCGGCGCGGTCGAGCGTGCCGACATCGTGCAGAACGGCGACTCGATCGTCGCCGGGCCAGCCGCGCGCGGAAAGCTCGGCTACCGCGATGGCGATTTCGTTCTGGCGACGCTGGATCGCGCAAACGCGTTCGCCGCGAACCGCGCGGAATACCGCTCCCATTGTGTGGAGCGTGCAGCGTGGCTGCGTGGCGACGCGTCGGGTGTGCAGGTGTCGGACGGGCCGTGCAAGGTGGACGCGCCGCTGGGAAGCGGCGGGGCGTGGACCGGGCGGCTCATTGGCGGCGCCACGCTCGCGACCTCGGATACGACGAGGCGGCACAGACTCGTCGACGTGGAATCCGACGTCGTGCTCGCTGGTGGTGCGAGCGGGATCCTGCTGGCGCCGGATGCTGTTGACGCGATTCGCGTCTCGTGTCGCGATACGACCGTCGCATTCGGCGCGAGCGCGGAGATCGCCTGCCTGCGCGACGCGCGCGTTCGGGCACGCCGCGCCGGGAAAGGGGCGGCGGTGGTAGACATCGTGGCGGCTGGCGCTGGCGTGACGAAGAACGGCCGCCCTCTGTCGTCGGGCGAGCGCCTCCGGTTCGGCGACATCGTGGCAATCGACAGCGCGGCGACATGGGTGGTGGATGCGACGCCCCGCGCATCGTTCGCCTATGCGCGTGAGCGCAACGGCCAGTTCGTGCGTGCCATCATGCCGACCACGCCGGCGCTTCTCGCCCGACTCGACTCGCTGCTGTCGGACGGTCTGCTGCTGCGTGCTCGCGAAACAACGTCGGACGTCGCGCTGACGGTCGATCGCGCTGCCCTCGATGCGGTGCAGCACGGCCTCGACCGACGGTGCGCCGACGCCGCGTCAGGCGGCGTGCGCCAATGCTCGGCGATGTTGGTCGATGCGGAGACCGGCGACATCCTTGTCTTCGCAGACTGGGCCAAGCCCGGCCGTCGCGTCGGCCGGTATGCGGCGCTGGACCACAACTTCCGCAACCATCGGGCAGCGTCCACGGTGAAGCCGTTCATCGCGGCGGCGGTGCTCAACGAGTACCCGGCGCTCACGTCGCTCGTCGTGGATCACCCCGGCGAGCGGTTCACGAGCGCGGCCGGCTGGCCACTCGGATCCACGACGCCGATGAAGTCCGAGCGGCATGGGTGTCCGCGAGCGCAAATCGCGTGGGACTGCTTCCTCCCGAATTCCAACAATCTTTACGCGGTTACCCTCGGGTTCCTCGGTGCTGCGGAACGGGGCACGGGCGGCATGCCGGCGTTAGGTGGAGTGGTCGAGGGTCCGTCCTACTCGCTGGACGGTCATCGCATGCCGCAGCGGCCGCGGTTCGCGGTACGGAACGGGCGACGCGTCGTCGCGGAGTCTCCACTCGCCCAGCAGCTGGGCACGCTGTTCGACGCGCGCATCGGTCGTCAGGCCGGCGCGTTCGACGAGAGCCTGTGGCGTCCCGTCGCCAATCGACAGCTGCTGCGCACAAATCCGCAGTGGCAGCTCGTCTCACCGGATGTGCCGACGCTCCCGCTCGATGCGCCGCAGTTCTCGGATCTGCGCTACCTCGCTGGCTTCATGATCGGCGAGAACGAGAACGACTGGAGCAACGCGGCACTGGTCCGCGCGCTCGCCCGGTTGATGAACGGCCGAGGGACGGAGCTCAGGCTCATCCAGCGCGTGGGTGACTCGGTGATCGCGCCGGTCGAGCGACCCGGTGTGCGGTTCAACGCGGGCCGCGACGCGGTGTTGAATGGCATGCGCGGCGTCGTGCGCGGGACGGGCACGGCCGCGCGCACGACGGCGTCGATGTTCGACGCGCCGGGGTTCGACTTCTTCGGGAAGACGGGGACGCTCGAGAGTCAGCGGTTCGAGCCGCTGTCGTTGTTCCTCTTCGGAGGCCGGGACGCGCGTGTGAAAGCGCATGGGTGTCCGGTGGTCGGTATCGTATTCGTGGAATCGGAGCGCGGGGCGCCGGAGCGCCTGACGGGCGTGTCGTTGTTCGCCGACGTCATCGCGCCGGTGCTGCGCGAACGCTACGGATGGGGAGACAAGCCATGTGTGATTGCGCGCCCGGTGGTGGGGGAGACCCCGTGAGTCATTCCGAGCGGAGCACCGAAGGTGCGGAGGCGAGGAATCGCCGTCGTCCCGACCGAGGGGCTCGTCCCTCTACCGGGAGGATGGCGATTCCTCGCCTGCGCCGCTGCGCGGCTCCGCTCGGAATGACAATGATCGCCGTACTGTTGCTCGCGACCACGGCGTGCGACCGCGGCGTCGAGATCGTGCGCGAACAGTTCATGCGACGCTCGCGCGCCACGATCGATTCGCTCACCACCCAGAACGTCACCCTGCAGCGGCAGGTGGCCGTGTTCGAGCGCATCTCGGCCGAGAAGGACACGCTGCTCCGTGAGGTGCGCGACGCGCACATTCTGATCGAGGCCGTCGCCGAGCAGCTTCGACGCATGGACGGGTCGGCGGTCGAAGTGGAATCGCTGGACTCGGCTGCGGCAGGGGACGCCTCCGGATACTATGCCGCGACCGGTGAGGTGGCCGTCGATCCGGCCGGCGAGATTCCGGCGGGGCCGGGCACGTATCGGGACGCCATGCTCCGCAAGCTCGAGATGGTGCGCCGTCGTCTTTCGAATGTGGAGGACAGCTCGCGCGTACGTGGCGAGCGGCTGCTCGAGGCGGCGCGCGACAACGATCGGCTGCGGATGGAGGTCGAGGAGCACCTGCGCACGATCGAGGGGCAGAAGGACATGATCTCGACCTATCTCGTGCGGATCGCGGAGCTCGAGACGCAGGTCACCGCGCTGACGGACTCGACGCGGAAGCTGACGGAGGCGAACGAGATTCTGGCGGACTCGCTGCGCCGGGTCACCACGCGCGCGAACGCGGCCTGGTATGTCGTGGGGACGCGCCAGCAACTCGTGCGCGCGGGAGTGCTGACGGAAGAAGGCGGCGTGCTCGGCTTCGGAAAGAGTCTGGCCCCGTCACGGGCGATGGCGCGGAGCACCTTCACCCGGATCGACCGGTTGAGGGACACGCTCATCGCCATGCCGGGCGCGAAGGAATATCGGATCATCTCGCGCCACGATCCGGGGCTCGTGTCCGTGGACGTCTCGCCGGCGTTAGGCGGGTCGATGCACATCAAGGACCCCGAGCGATTCTGGAGCGCGTCGGGGTGGTTGATCATAGTCTATGAATAGCAGAGAGGCTTGATAGGTACCGCACTGCCAAACTGCGCAGCACCCAAAAGGCGCGAAATGCCAGACGGCGCGAAATGCCAGACGGCGCGAAATGCCAGACGGCGCGGATGCCAGACGGCGCGGATGCCGAACGGCGCGGATGCCAGACGGCGCGAAATGCCGAACGGCGCGGATGCCAGACGGCGCGAAATGCCGAACGGCGCGGATGCCAGACGGCGCGAAATGCCGAACGGCGCGAATGCAGAACGGCGCGCATGCCAGACGGCGCCAAAATGCCAGACGGCGCCAATCGCGACACTGCGCGTAAACGGCGGTGCACCACCGCGATCGGCCGTCGAGTAGCGAGCGTGGTCCGGCAGATGCGCCGTAAAGCGCCCTTTGGCATGTCGCGTCGTTCGGCATTCGCGCCGTTCGGCATCCGCGCCGTCTGGCATCCGCGCCGTCTGGCATCCGCGTCGTTCGGCATTCGCGCCGTCTGGCATCCGCGCCGTCTGGCATCCGCGCCGTCTGGCATCCGCGCCGTTCGGCATTTCGCGCCGTCTGGCATCCGCGCCGTCTGGCATTTGGCGCCGTTTCGGTGTGCGTAGTTTCCTCTCAATTCTCGGTCTTGAACACTTTGATTAGGTACCACAACGAGGGGATCAGCATTACGCCGCCGACCGCGAGCACGGCCAGCGTGTCGGTGAGGACCCGCGTCGGAGCTGCCGCGGCATCGATTGTTAGGCTCGGCGGGATGATCAACGGGAACTGCGCCATGACCCATCCCCACAGGACGAGCGTCACCCACGCACCGGCGCCAAGCCTGGCCAACCGATAGCGCCGCTGGAGAAGCGCGACGATCGAGGCGACGCACGCGAGCCCGGACGCGATCAGCAGCGGCAGGGACCAGCCGATCCCCGCAAGGCGCGCCATGACGCCACCGCGCGTGGCGCCCAGCACGAGCGCGATCGTCGCCGCGACCATCGATGACACCGCCGATCCCAGCGCCCGTCGCCGGAAGTCATCCTGAAGCTCCGCGTCGCCCTCGGCTTCGACAGTCAGGTACGTCGCGCCGAGGAACGAGAACAGCGCGAGCGCCATGGCACCCACGGCGATGGTGAACGGCGAGAGCCATGGCACGACGTAGAGCGACGAGAAGCTCGCGCGCGGCGTACCAAGGGAAACGGAGCTCGCCGAGCTCGGGAGCACCGCCGCCGGAGCGTGTCCGATGGCCGCGAGTGCGTCACCGACGCGCCCCGATGCCACGGCACCCACGCACATGCCGAGCACGACGGGCGTCACGAGGCTCGAGATGGCGAATACCTGGCCCCACCGGCGCTGCTCGGTACGCGGGCCGTAGGAATATGCGCGAAAAACGAACGCCGACCCACGCAGCACGATCCCGATGAGCATGAGTGAGAGCGGGATGTGCAGCACCGTGCCGAACGCAGCGAACGCGGGCGGGAAGCAGACAAAGAGCACGACGACCACGACGATCAGCCAGACGTGATTCGCCTCCCAGATCGGGCCGATCGCGTGCGAGATCAGCTCGCGCTGCTCGCGGCGCCGCGGGCCCGATGCGAACAGGTCCCAGACACCGCCGCCGAAGTCGGCGCCGGCGAACAGCATGTACGCATTCAGCGCCACCACCACGACCCACGCGGTCCACTCAGCCGCCGTCAGACCCTGCAGGAAAGCGATCATCGGCTGTCTCCGGGCCGTACGTCATCGGCCGGAGCGCGAGCGATCTGCTGCCTGAGCATGTACACGACGATCGCACCGAGCAGCAGGTAGAGCAGCGAGAACACGAGGAACGGTACGACCAGCCCCGGCATCGGCGTGACGGCGTCGGCAGTGCGGAGAATCCCGTAGACGATCCACGGCTGTCGGCCAACCTCCGTGACCGTCCATCCCGCTTCGATGGCGATGAAGCCCATCGGGGTCGCAAGCGCGAGCGCCCGGAGCAGCGCCGGATGGTCCGTGATGCCGGTTGTATCGCGGGCACGCCACCAACGCCACAGCGCCCACACGCTCACGAGTGCCATGCACCCGCCTAACGCTACCATGATCTGAAACGCGACGTGAACGATGGCGACAGGGGGCCACGTATCACGCGGGAACTCGCTCAGTCCGGAGACCTCGGCGTCGGGGTCGTGAAAGGCGAGCAGCGAGAGGCCGTACGGCACCTTGATCGCCCACCGTGTCTCACGTCGTTCGACGTCGGGCCATCCGCCGATGTGCAGCGGAGCGCCGCGCTGCGTCGTGAAGTGGGCCTCGAGCGCGGCGAGCTTCACGGGCTGCTCGCGCGCGACGTACCGCGCACTGATATCGCCGGACAGCGGTTGCAGGATCGCTGCTGGCGCGCCGACCACGAGTGCCACGGCCAGCCCGTAGCGATGGAACGTCGTCGTGTTGCCGCGCAGGATCATGATGGCGTGAATGCCGGCGACCCCGAGGCCCGTCGCGGCATACGCGGCCAGCGTCATGTGCAGCGTCTGCGAGAATGCGGCCGAGTTGGCCATGGCCGCGAACGGCCTGACGTCGACGGCGGTGTTGTCGACCATGGTGAACCCGGTCGGCGCGTTCATCCACGCGTTCGCGATGACGACGAAGATGCCGGAGAGCACGCCGCTGAGCGCGACGATGATGCCGGCAAAGAGGTGGGCGCCACGGCTGACGCGGTCCCAGCCGTAGAGGTAGAGCCCCAGGAAGATCGCCTCGGTGAAGAACGCGAACCCCTCGAGCGAGAAGGGCATGCCCATGATGGGGCCGGCGAACCGCATGAAGTTTGGCCAGAGCAGGCCGAGCTCGAACGACAGGACCGTACCCGACACGGCGCCGACGGCGAACAGAATGGCGGCGCCTTTCGCCCAGCGCTTGGCGAGCTCGAGGTACACCGCGTCCCCGGTGCGCAGCCAGCGCCACTCGGCGATCACCATGAGGAGCGGCAGACCGATCCCGATCACCGAGAAGATGATGTGGAACGCGAGCGACATGGCCATCTGACTTCGCGCGGCGAACAGGTCGGTCATAGGAATGACAAAGTAGCCTTGACAGCCGACCGGGGTCGATGCTAGAGTGCGCCCCCTGGGAGTCGCGTCCCGATGTTCACGGCACTTCGCCGCCTCTAGTGGCGGAGCTGCCACCTCGACCGGACACCGCACGGTCGAGCGAGCATCGAGGCGCGACTTCGTATTTGGGGTAGTTCGATGTGACCCATGTGATGGTGAAGGGGTCTGGCTCGTCACCTGCGGACCGCGCGCGATTACGCGCAGCGATCCCCAGTGAATCCATAGAAGTGAACCATCGTAGTGAACCAAATAGCTGACTGTGCCACGAGGACCTTCGATGAAGCCCACCGTTTACCTCAGACTTGCTGACCTGCGTCCGGCTGGCGTTTGCCCGTCGAGCGCGAGCTCGCCAGCGCAATTCAGCGCCGGGCGCATCGCGACGCGCCGTCTCTGGATCGAGGCGGAAGGCCGTCAGGTCGGCATGAACGATCACAGAAACCAGAGTGCAGGTGGCACGGGGCACGGGCGTACCGGATAGGTACCACCCGCGTTCCGACCGAAGGAGCGACCCGATCGCCCCGCCTGCACCCGTTCGCAGGCGGGGCGATTCGCATCTGCGCCAGGAGCGCACGCTGTTTGATAACCGATCGTGAAAGGAGAACACCGAGACTCTGTCGTCGTCCGGCGGGAGCGTGGCGCTCGAGGCGTTAGGCGAACGCGACTCCCTGGGCCGAGAGTGATGCTGCTCCCGTCGCACGATGGCGGAGTCATGCGGTGTGACAGGAACGATGGATCGTGACGCACGTCACGAGAGACCGAAGCTCCGGCGCGTATGGGCCTTTGCCGCGCGTCGTCCGGGGATCGTGGTGCAGCGAGCACGCGTCACCGCCGCAGGAATCCTTTGCCCGACGAGGGCCGATGAACGCGGAGCACGGTGGCGAGATGCGGGTCTCACTCCCGCCGATCGCCGGTGGTCTTCTCGCGCGATGCACACATGCACGTGGCCGCCGCGAACGCGACGGCACTCACCCGCCACACTCGACCAGGAGGCGAGCTATGATGGCACTCAACAAGCAGCACCCGACTCGCCTGACGCGTCTCGTGACGCCGCAGGCCGAGCGCAACCCGGGCACCCGGCTGGTCGTTCGTACGCCGAACACGCCCGTGTGGCCCGCGAACGAATGGGAGCGGTTCGACCGCTTCCTGATCTACGGCACCGAGCGCGGCACCTACTTCATCCGGAAGCGCAAGCTCTCGATGGAGCAGGCGACGAATGCGCGCGCGCGACTCGTGGAGGACGGCCCGCGCGCGGTGCGGCGCATCGTCGAGCTCAGTGTGGCAGGCCGTGTCATGACCAACGAGACGTGTCTGTTCGCGCTGGCGATGTGCGTCGCGTTCGGCAACGAGGCGGCGCGCACCATGGCGCTCGACGCGGTGTCGGAGGTTGCACGGACGCCGGGCGAGGCGGAAGCCTTCGCGACGTACCTGCAGGATCTGGAGCCAGCGTGCGGCGCGACCCATGACGCCGCGCAAGGAGTCCAGCGCGGAAGTGGTTGCGAGGCGGTCGCATTGCTGTGCGCGGCCGCCTCGCACACGCTGGTGTGTGCCCTCGCGGTAGCGAGGTAACTTCCCGAGTGCCTTCGACCACGACCCGATTTACCGCAACGCTCTTTCGCTATCCGGGGAAAGGCGGCTGGACCTTCGCCATCGTCCCGTCTCGCCACGCGCCACCGGTGATGCACGGGTTCGGTCGGTCCACCGTGACCGCAACCGTCGACGGAGTCCGGTGGAAGACGAGCGTCTGGCGTGAGAAGTCCGGCCGTACTCTGCTTGCGGTGCCGAAGGCGGTGCGCGGCGGCAAGGGGGATGGAGATACCGTGAAGGTCACGCTCGAGTTCAATCTCTGAGCCGAAAGAGATCACGTGCAGACCGCGATCGAGACGTCCGCGCCCGCTGCGACGAGTCGTTGTGTGCCCCGCTGGTGGTGGCTCGCGGCGTTCCTGGTCGTTGCCATCGCCGGGTACTCGCTCCGCTACGTGTTCCTCGGGGAGCGCGCGTACGTGCCCGAGCTCGCGGCGTCATTCCGCTCGCGGCCGCTGACGCTGTTGGCACATACGCTGTTCGGCCCGATCGCGCTCGTGCTTGGATTGGTGAACCTGCTGCCGGCCATGCGAAAGAGTCCACGGTGGGCGGCACACCGATGGATGGGCAGAGTGTATCTGATCTCGGCGCTCGCGCTCGGAAGC
>Ga0310892_10000531_pt1 | contig 11184 bp, 14 predicted proteins | sample C0D1metaG_FD_203747 | JGI IMG/M metagenome (GOLD analysis project Ga0310892, IMG submission 203747) | Lab incubated soil microbial communities from West Virginia University Organic Research Farm, Morgantown, WV, United States - C8D2 | ecosystem: Environmental > Terrestrial > Soil > Agricultural...
GATCAGGCGCCGCCGCCGGGGCGGCGGCCGTCCTCAGCTCGGCGCCCGCCGGGTAGAACATGTAGAGAATCGCTGCGCGCAGCTCGGTATCGGTGAGGTTCGCCATGCCGCCGCGCGCGGGCATGACGCCGTGGCCATTGATCGCGGAGCGCACGGTGGCGTCCACGCCGTATTTCATGCGCGGGATCCAGGCCGCGCGATCATCGATCTTCGGCGCGCCGTGCAAGCCCGCCTCGTGGCACTTGACGCACTGCGCTTTGACGACTTCCGGCCCGCTGCGCTCGCGCGGCTGCGCGTGCGAGAGGCTCGCCAGCAGCAATACCGCCGACGCCGGTATCAGGACTGCGGTCAATGTCTGGGAGAACATGAAAGCCTCCTTTCCCCGACTACCCGGAATACTGGGCGCCTCCGCGCGGCGCGGCTTGACCCAGGTCAACCCCATGCGCTGGTTTCTGCAACAATCGCCCCGTGCTGGAGGCGCGAGACCTGGAGTGCGAGCGCGGCGGAAAAGTCCTTTTCCGCCACCTCGGATTTGCGCTCTCGCCGGGGGAGACGCTGCGCATCGCCGGCGCGAACGGCAGCGGCAAGACCAGCCTGCTGCGCATCCTGTGCGGCCTGCTCACGCCCAGTGCGGGCGAGGTGCTGTGGAACGGCGCGCGCATCCAGTCGCTGAAGGAGGAATACGCGCGCCATGTGCTGTACGTCGGCCATGCGCCGGCGGTGAAGGACGAGCTCACCGGCGCCGAAAACCTGCGCGCGGCTTGCGTGCTGGCCGGGCTTTCGCCTTCGGCCGAGCAGACGCGCGACGCGCTCGCGCGCTTCGGCGTGCCGGTGGACAAGCCGGTGCGCCAGCTCTCGCAGGGGCAGCGGCGCCGGGCGGCGCTCGCGCGCCTGAGCGTGAGCTGGAAGGCGCCGGTCTGGCTGCTCGACGAGCCGTTCACCGCGCTCGACGCCGCGGCGGCGGACCTGACGCGCACGCTGCTCGGCGAGCACGCGCAGCGCGGCGGCAGCGTGGCTTACAGCACCCACCAGGACGCCGGCCTGCGCGACAGCCGCGTGATCGAGCTCTAGCGTGCTCGCCGCCGCGCGCATCGTGGTGTGGCGCGAGCTGCTGGTCGCGATGCGGCGGCGCAGCGACGTGGCGACCGCGCTGCTCTTCTTCGTCATCGTAACGAGCCTGTTCCCGCTCGGCATCGGCGCCGAGCCGAACAAGCTGCGCGCCATCGCGCCCGGCGTGATCTGGGTCGCGGCGCTGCTCTCTTCGATGCTCTCCCTCGGCCGCCTGTTCGCCGCCGACCATGCCGACGGCACGCTCGAGCAGATGGTGCTCGGCGCCGCGCCGCTCGGCGTCACTGCGGCGGCCAAGGCCTTTGCCCACTGGCTGGTGTCGGGATTGCCGCTGGTGGCGATCGCGCCGCTGCTCGCGCTGCAATACGACCTCGATGCCGGGCTCTACGGCGTGCTTGCCTTATCATTGCTGCTGGGCACGCCGGTGCTCAGCCTGGTCGGCGGCATCGGCGCCGCGCTCACTCTGGGGGTGCGCGGCGGGGGCGTGCTGCTCGCGCTGCTCGTGCTGCCGCTGTACGTGCCGGTACTCGTGATGGGCGCCGGCGCGGTCGAGATGGCCTCGGCGGGCCTGGGCGGCCAGGGGCAGCTGCTGATTCTCGGCGCCATGCTGATCGTCGCCGTCGCGTTCGCGCCCTGGGCGACCGCCGCGGCCCTGAGGATTTCATCGGAATGAGGTGGTTCTGGTACGCGTCGCCGCAGACTTTCTACCCGCTCGCCGGCAAGCTGGCGGTCGCCGGCGGGCTTGCGGCCGCGGTGCTTGCGGTCGTCGGCCTCTATGTCGGCCTGCTGGTCGCGCCCACCGACGCGCAGCAGGGCGAGGCCTACCGCATCATCTTCATCCACGTGCCGGCGGCGTGGATGTCGATGTTCATCTATGTGGTGATGGCGTTCTGGGCCGGGCTCGGCCTTGCGTTCAACACGCGCCTCTCGGGGATGATGGCGAGCGCGCTCGCCCCGACCGGGGCGTTGTTCACTTTCATCGCGCTGTGGACCGGCGCGCTGTGGGGGCGGCCGACCTGGGGCACCTACTGGGTGTGGGGCGACGCGCGCCTGATGTCGGAGCTGATCCTGCTGTTCCTCTACTTCGGCTTCATGGCGCTGCACGCGTCGATCGAGGACCCGCGGCGCGCGGACCGGGCCGCCGCGTTGCTGGCCCTGGTGGGCGTGGTGAACATCCCGATCATCTATTACTCGGTGAAGTGGTGGAACACGCTGCACCAGGGCGCCTCGGTGAGCATGACCGCGGCGCCGAAGATGGCTGCCACCATGCTCGCCGGCATGCTGGTGATGGCGCTCGCGTTCTGGGCGTACAGCATCGCGGCGGCGATGCTTCGCGTCCGCAGCCTGATTCGCGAGAGAGCGGCGTGAGCGATTTCTTCCACATGGGCGGCTATGCGTGGTACGTGTGGGGATCGTATGGAGTGACCTTTTTGTGCCTGGCAATCGAGATCATCGTGCTGGTGAAACGTGAAACCAAGACATAAGCGGCTGCTCGCCATCCTCGGCGGCCTGGCGGCGCTCGGCGCGGCCACCGCGCTGGTGCTGAGCGCGTTCCAGGAGAACCTGGTGTTCTTCTTCACCCCGACGCAGGTGGCGGCGAACGAGGCGCCGAAAGGGCGCCTGTTCCGCATCGGCGGCATGGTGGAGAAGGGCAGCGTGCGGCGCGAAGGCGTCGAAGTGCGCTTCGTGGTCACCGATACGGCGCGGACCATCCCCGTGGTCTATCGCGGCCCGCTGCCCGACCTGTTCCGCGAAGGCAAGGGCGTGGTGGCGCAGGGCGTGCTGAATGCCGACGGCGTGTTCCAGGCGCGCGAGGTGCTCGCCAAGCACGACGAGAACTACATGCCGCCGGAAGCGGCCCACGCAGTGGAAGCCGCGCAAAAGGCGCAGAAGACGGTGGTGAAATGATTCCCGAGCTCGGACAGCTGGCGCTTTGCCTGGCCCTCGCGGTTGCGCTGGTCCAGGGAATTTTCCCTCTGATGAACCCCACCCTGAGCGGCCTTGCGCGCTCGGCCGCGCAGGCGCACGCGCTGCTGGTGGCGTTTGCCTTCGGCTGCCTCGCCTGGTCGTTCGTCAACAACGACTTCTCGGTGTCGTACGTGGCGATGCATTCGAACAGCGCGCTGCCGGCGCACTACCGCTTCGCCGGCGTGTGGGGCGGGCACGAGGGCTCGTTCCTGCTGTGGTGCCTGATCCTCGGCGTGTGGATGGTGGCGGTGAGCCTGTTCAGCGCGCACCTGCCCGACGAGATGGTGGCGCGCGTGCTCGGCATCATGGGCCTGCTCGGCGCCGGCTTCATCGCCTTCATGCTGTTCACCTCGAATCCGTTCGAGCGCCTGCTGCCCGCGGCGCCCGACGGCCGCGACCTGAACCCGCTGCTGCAGGACCCGGGCATGGTGCTGCACCCGCCGATGCTCTACATGGGCTACGTCGGCTTCTCGGTCGCGTTCTGCTTCGCGGTCGCCGCGCTGCTCTCCGGCCGGCTCGACGCCGCCTGGGCGCGCTGGTCGCGCCCGTGGACCACGGTGGCGTGGTGCTTCCTCACCCTCGGCATCGCGCTCGGCAGCGCGTGGGCCTATTACGAGCTCGGCTGGGGCGGCTGGTGGTTCTGGGACCCGGTGGAGAACGCGTCCTTCATGCCGTGGCTGGTCGGCACCGCCCTGATCCACTCGCTCGCGGTGACGGAGAAGCGCGGTGCGTTCCGCAGCTGGACCGTGCTGCTCGCGATCGTCGCGTTCGCGCTGAGCCTGCTCGGCACCTTCCTGGTGCGCTCGGGCGTGCTCACCTCGGTGCACGCCTTCGCGGTCGACCCGAAGCGGGGGATCTTCATCCTGGGCTTGTTTGCCGTCTTTATCGGCGGCGCCCTGCTGCTGTACGCATGGCGCACCTCGCGCATCGGCCTCGGTGGCTCGTTCGAGCCGGTGTCGCGCGAGAGCTTCCTGCTCGGCAACAACGTGCTGCTCGCCGCCGCCGCCGGCACGGTATTCCTCGGCACGCTCTATCCTCTGGTGATCGACGCCCTGGGCGCGGGCAAGATCTCGGTCGGGCCGCAGTACTTCGAGGCGGTATTCGCGCCGATCATGGCGCCGGCGCTGTTCCTCATGGGCGTCGGGCCGCTCGCGCGCTGGAAGCGCGCCAGCCTGCCCGAGCTCGCGCTCCTGCTGCGCTGGGCGCTCGCGATCAGCCTGGCGGTCGGAATGCTGCTACCCATCGCGCTAGGAGAGTGGCGTCCGCTGGTCGGTTTCGGGCTGGCACTGGCGATCTGGATCGTGCTTTCCGCGGCGCTCACGCTGAAGCGCTGGAAACAGACCCGCTCGCATTACGGCATGGTCGTGGCGCACATCGGCGTCGCCGTGTTCGTGGTCGGCGTCACGCTGGTCAAAGGCTATGAAAGCCACGAGGACGTGCGCCTCAAGCCCGGCGAGAGCGCCGCGCTCGCCGGCTACGCCTTCCGCCTCGATGACGTCACGACCGAGCGCGGGCCGAACTACGTCGCCGCTCGCGGCCACGTCCGCGTCACGCGCGACGGCAAGGCGGTCACCATGCTCTATCCCGAGCGCCGTATCTACACGGTGCAGGAGCAGGTGATGACCGAGGCGGCGATCGATCCGGGGCTGACGCGCGACCTGTATGTGTCGCTCGGCGACCCGCTCGAGGGCGGCGCCTGGCTGATCAAGCTCCAGCACAAGCCGTTCGTCGACTGGATCTGGGGCGGCTGCCTGGTGATGGCGCTCGGCGGGCTGCTGGCGGCGAGCGACCGCAGGTACCGGTTTTCCAGGAGGGAACAGCACTCCCCCGCAGGGATACCGGCTTGAAGAAGCTGTGGCTGCCGCTCGGCTTCATCGGGCTGATCGTGCTGCTCGGCGTCGGTCTCACCCTCAACCCGCGCCAGGTGCCCTCACCGCTGATCGGCAAGGCGGCGCCGCCGTTCGAGCTGCCGCGCCTCGACCAGCCGGCGCAGACCTTCACGCAGAAGGAAATGCTCGGCAACGTCTGGGTGCTCAACGTGTGGGCGTCGTGGTGCCCGCCGTGCCTGGTCGAGCACCCGGTGGTCACCGAGCTCGCGAAGAGCGTGCCGGTCGTCGGGCTGAACTACAAGGATGCGCGCGAGGACGCGCTGCCCTGGCTCGCCCGCAACGGCAATCCTTACCAGCTCTCGGTGTACGACGCCAACGGGCGCATCGCGATCGACTACGGCGTCTACGGCGTGCCCGAGACCTACGTGATCGACCGCAAGGGCGTGATCCGGTACAAGCACATCGGTCCGCTCACGCCCGAGGTCGCGCAGAAGAAGCTCGCGCCGCTGGTGAAGGAGCTTCGGGGTGGGTAGGGCCGTCATCATCTTGTGCGTTTGGGCTGGTGCCGCAACGGCGGCCGAAGACCTCGATAAGCGCACCGCCGCCCTCGCGGAAGAGCTGCGCTGCCTGGTGTGCCAGAACCAGACGCTCGCCGAGTCGAACGCGCCGCTCGCGGTCGACCTGCGCAACCAGATGCGCGAGCAGCTCGCGAAAGGCGCGAGCGAGCGCGAGGTGCGCGAGTTCATGGTGGCGCGCTACGGCGACTTCGTGCTCTACAAGCCGCCGTTCAAGGCGAGCACCGCCGCGCTCTGGCTCGGCCCGTTCGCGCTGCTCCTCATCGGCATCGTGCTGCTGGTGCGCCGCGTGCGGCGCCCGCGCGCGCCGGAGCCGGCGCTGTCGAGCGCCGAGCGCGAGCGCGCGGCGAAGCTGCTCGAATGACCGCGTTCTGGACCATCAGCGCGGCGCTCGCCGCGCTCGCCCTCGTGCTGCTGCTGCGGCCGCTGCTCTTTCCGAGGAAAGCCGGCGAGGTCAGGCGCGAAGCCGCGAACGTCTCCATCTACAAGGATCAGCTGCGCGAGCTCGACGCCGACCTGGCGGCGGGCAAGCTCGCCCCGGCCGACCACGCGCGCTCGCGCGCCGAGCTCGAGGCGCGCCTGCTCGCCGACGTGGCCGCCGCCGGGCCCGCGGCGCAAACGCCCGCGGCGCGCCCGGGCGGCCGGCGTTTCGCGCTCGCGCTTGGCGCCGCGGTGCCGCTGCTCGCGCTGGCGCTCTATCTCGCGGTCGGCAACCCGGCCGCGCTCGGACCGCGCGAGGATCCGCACGCGTTCGACGCGCAGCAGCTCACCGCCCTGGTCGAGCGGCTGGCCGCGAAGATGCGCGACAACCCGGACGATGCGGAAGGCTGGAGGCTGCTCGGACGCTCGTACGCCGCGCTCGGCCGCTTTCCCGAGGCGCTCGATGCGTACGCGAAGGCCGCGGCGCGCAAGCCGCGCGATGCCGATCTCCTGGCGGACATGGCCGACGTGCTCGCCACCACGCGCAAGGAGCGGCTGCAGGGCGAGCCCGAGAAGCTGGTGCTGCGCGCGCTCGAGATCGATCCGCAGAACCTGAAAGCGCTGGCGCTCGCCGGCACCGCGGCGTTCGACCGCAAGGACTTTGACGCCGCGGCGCGCTACTGGCAGCGCATGCTGCCGCTGGTCGACCCGGGCTCGGACGACGCGCGGCAGATCCAGGCGAGCATCGCCGAGGCGCGGACCTTGGGCGGCGCCGCCTCGTCGGCCTTGAAAGGACAAGTTCGACTTTCGCCGAAACTCGCAGGCAAGGCCGCGCCGGACGACGTGGTGTTCATCTTCGCGCGCGCGGTCGAAGGACCGCCGATGCCGCTCGCGGTCAAGCGCGCGCGGGTGCGCGACCTGCCGGTCGAATTCGCGCTCGACGACTCGATGGCGATGGCTCCCGGCATGAACCTGTCGGCGCATGCGCGCGTGGTGGTCGGCGCGCGCGTCTCGAAGAGCGGCCAGCCCACCCCGCAGGCCGGCGACCTGCAGGGATTCTCGGCGCCGGTGGCCAACGACGCGCGCGGCGTCAGCGTGACGATCGATTCAGTAGTTCGCTGAAGCCGACGCGGGTCCAGGACACGACCGGCGAGCCCCACACCTCGATGCGCCGCACGCCCGGCAGCGGCTCGTCGTCGCGGTAAAGGTGGGTATCGCCGTGGATCAGCACCACCCGTCCGGGCATCCGGGCACCCAGCTGCGTGAGCTCCTCCCGGAGCGACGCGAAGCCATCGCGGGGAAAGGTGAGGAAAGGGTTGGCATGCATGAAGACCACCAGCCCGCTTTTTCCCTCGGCTTCGCGCGCAGCGTCGCTCAACAGCGAAAGAACGGCCTGCATGCGCGGCGCGTGCTCGGCATGGCGCACGTTGTTGTCGTGTCCGGGAACGTTGAGCGCGACGAACACCCAGCCGTTCGCGTGCCAGCGGCGGTGCTCGCACAGCTCGCCCGGCGTCTCGCAGAAGATCTCGCGCCAGCGCTCCAGGCGCGCGAGCGGGTCCTTGCAGTCTTTCCATTCGTTGTCGCCCGGCAGCAGGATGAAGCGATGGCGGAGGCGCGCGAACTGCGCCCGGCGCTGCTCCAGCCAGTGGTCGGTGCAGGCGAGCCTGCTCGCGCCGATGTCGCCGACGTGCACCACGAAGTCGAGCGGCTGCGCGTTGATCTGGTCGATCACCGCGTCGAGGCGCGCGACTTCGGCCTCGGTATAGGGCGCGTCGCCCAGCACCGCGAAGGACGGCTCGGGCGGCTGCGCGTGCGCGCAGCTGCCGAGCAGCACGACCAGCGCTAGATGCCGTAGGCCTTGCGTAGAAGGGCCAGCGGGTGGGCCTTCTCGGCGCTGCCGCCTTCGGCGGCCATGCCCTGCAGGATGTGGCGCGCGGCGATCGGGCAATCCGAGCTGACGTAATCCGGCTGGGGAGCGGCCATCTGGCGGAACACCGGGCGGCCGATCTTCATCGAATTGTCGAAGTACTCGGCCTTCACGCCCCAGGTGCCGTCGTGGCCCGAGCAGCGCTCGACCGTAGTCACCTCGCTGCCGGGAATCGCTTCCAGCAGCTCGCGCGTCTTCTGTCCCATGTTCTGCACGCGCGAGTGGCAGGGGATGTGGTACGAGATTTTTCCCAGCCGATTCACGAAATTATTTTTTAGAAGGCCATCTTTCCTGCGCAGCACGAAGTACTCGAACGGGTCGAACATCGCGTCGCGCACCGCGACGACTTCGGCGTCGTCGGGGTACATGAGCGGAATCTCCTGCTTGAACATCAGCGTGCAGGAGGGCACCGGCGTCAGGATCGCGTAGCCCGCCTTCGCGAGCGGCGCAAGCACCGGCATGTTCTTCTTCTTCAGCGCGTCGACCCCGTCGAGGTCGCCGAGCTCGAGCTTCGGCATGCCGCAGCACGCCTCCCGCTCGACCAGCAGGTACGGGATCTCGTTGTGCTCGAGGATCGCGAGCAGGTCGTGGCCCATGCCCGGCTCGTTGTAGTTCACGTAGCAGGTGGAGAAGATCGCCACCTTGCCCGGCGTGTTCTTGCCGTCGCGAACCGGGAAGTCTTTCGACTTTTCAGCAGTGCTTCTGAACTTGCGGGCGGCATAGGGGGGCAGCTCGCGGTCCTTGTGCACGCCCAGGACCGCCTGCATCGCGCTCCTGGCGACCGGATTTCCATTCACGGCATTGACGGTCTGAGCGACCACCGGGATGGCCGCGAGCTTGCCCATGGCGTCGGTGGAGGAGAGCAGGCGATCCCTGAACTTGATTCCCTTTTTGAACTTGATCGCCTTCGCGCGCAGCATGACGTGGGGGAAGTCGACGTTCCACGGGTGCGGCGGAACGTACGGACACTTCGTCATGTAGCACAGGTCGCAGAGATAGCACTGGTCGACGACCTTCGAGTAGTCCGTCTTCTTGACCCCGTCGACCTCCAGCGTTTCCGAAGCATCGACCAGGTCGAACAGCGTCGGAAACGTCGTGCACAGGCTGACGCAGCGGCGGCAGCCGTGGCAGATGTCGAAGATGCGCTCGAGCTCCTTCTCGGCCTCCGCCGGGTCCCAGAACTGCGGGCTCTTCCAGGCGAGCGGGTGCCGGGTCGGGGCTTCGAGCGATCCTTCCTTCATGCCCTAGTCGGAAAGGGCATCCAGGGCTTTTTGGAAGCGGTTCGCATGGCTGCGCTCCGCCTTCGCGAGCGTCTCGAACCAGTCGGCGATCTCGCTGAAGCCTTCGTCGCGCGCCTGCTTCGCCATGCCCGGGTACATGTCGGTGTACTCGTGCGTCTCGCCGGCGACCGCGGCCTTCAGGTTCTCGCGCGTGCGCCCGATCGGCAGGTTGGTCGCCGGGTCGCCCACCGCTTCCATGTACTCGAGGTGGCCGTGCGCGTGGCCGGTCTCGCCTTCGGCGGTGGAGCGGAACAGCGCGGAGACGTCGTTATGGCCTTCGACGTCGGCTTTCGCGGCGAAATACAGATAACGCCGGTTCGCCTGCGACTCGCCGGCGAACGCGGCCTTCAGGTTGTCGTGGGTCTTGCTGCCTTTGAGCGCTTTTGGCATAGGGCCTCCTGTGGGGGAAGGCCAGCCTAAGCCCCGGCGCTCAATAGATCAAATCAAAAAAGGCAATCCAACCGATGGATTGCCTCAATTGAGTTTATTTCCTCGGGGTGGTGGCGTCTCGCACCGCGTCGCCGGTTTTCTCGACCGCGCGGTCGATCTTGCGGCCGGCTTTCTCGGCGGGACCTTCCTGGCAGCCGGTGAGGGCGAGCCCGAAGAGGAGGGCGGCGCACACGACGCCGAAGACGGTATAGGCATGGTTCATGGGAAAGCAGGCTACCGCTCGCGCTGCAGCATTCCGTCGCGCGCAGATTAGTCCGGTCGAGGCACGTTAGTTGCTGACATTAAGACGCTACTCCCGGATGCGGTCGCGCCACCGGCGATGCCGCGGATTTTTTGCAGTACTTGCAGTGCTGATTTGAAAAGGACGTAACTATGACCAAGCGATCGAACTTCCCCGCGGTCCGTCTGAGCGTCGCTCTTGTCGCCGCCGCTCTGTGCGGTACCGCACTCGCGCAGACCACCACGGCTCCGCGCGCCCTTCCAGGCTATGTCACTTCTTCCAGCGGCCAGGTGGTGCTGAGCGGGTACGGCCAATGCGTACGCAGCCAGTTCTGGGTGCCCGCCAACGCCGCCGAGCCCTGCGACCGCGTCGCGCGCGCCGAGCTGGCGCCGCCGCCGCCCGTCGCCGAGGCACCCGCCCCCGCGCCGGCGCCCGTGGTGCTTGCGGCCGTCGAGCCGCCGCGCCCCGTGATCCAGAAGCTGACGCTGTCGACCGACGTGCTGTTCGACTTCGGCAAGGCCGAGCTCAAGGACTCGGGCAAGGCGCGCCTGGACCAGCTCGCCGGCGAGATCAAGGGCGCGGACGTCGACGAGATCATCGCGGTGGGCCACGCCGACCGTATCGCGTCGGAGGATTACAACCAGAAGCTCTCCGAGGCACGCGCGCAGGCGGTGAAGGACTACCTTGCCCAGCAGGGCGCAAAGTCCAATGTCATCACCGCGCAGGGCAAAGGCGAGTCGCAGCCGGTGACCGGGGACGCCTGCAAGAAGCTCGGCGCCGAGCGCAGCAACAACAAGAAGCTGGTGGAATGCCTGCAGCCGGACCGGCGCGTGGAAATCGAAGTCCTGGGCAGCCGCCAGGTGGCGGGCGGCGCGCCAGCGGCGGGGACCGGGTCGTCGGCCCCGTCGGGTAGCGGATCGACTACAAACCGTTAAATGCGGACGGCGGCGGCGGGCAGTGGCCTGCTGCCGCCATACGCGGCCGCGAGCTCCCATTCACCCGTGGTCGAGTGCTGGCGCAGTACGAAGCGCCGGCCGTCCTCGACGCGCACCAGAAAACAGCGGCACGGCTCCTCGAACCACTCGCTGATGACGGCCACCACCGGGTGCCGGCGCTGGCCGAGGTGAAACACATAGGGGCCGCTATGGCCGCCCCGTCCGGTCCTGCTGAGTACGCAAATCTTCATGGCACGCTCCTGATAAACGCAAGAGCGAGCAAGATGCCGACCGACCGCCATGCGCCGTCCGGCGGATGCGGCGGGCGGGGCTAGCGCTGGGCGCCGATCCGGCGCAGGACCTCGGCCTCGGCCTGGATCCAGTCTTCCATTTCGTGGCCCGGCGTGAAGCCGCGTTGCTTGGCGCGGTAATAAGCGGCTTCCGACACCAGCTTGCGCAGCTCGTCAGGGGAGACCTCGGCGCGCGCGTTGCCGCTGATCGTGCTCTTCATT
>Ga0310892_10000534_pt1 | contig 11165 bp, 8 predicted proteins | sample C0D1metaG_FD_203747 | JGI IMG/M metagenome (GOLD analysis project Ga0310892, IMG submission 203747) | Lab incubated soil microbial communities from West Virginia University Organic Research Farm, Morgantown, WV, United States - C8D2 | ecosystem: Environmental > Terrestrial > Soil > Agricultural...
GCGGTCTGGCCGCCACGCAGGCTGGGGATCAAGCGTTAGAGCAACTGCTGCAAAAGTTCGCTGATGCGTGGAACGGTCATGATGTCAATGCACTCATGTCCATGATGACGGAGGACGGTGTATTCGAGGCTTCGGCGGGCAACAACGTCAACGGAGAACGGTACGAAGGGCAGCAAGCCGTGCGCGCCGCCTACGAGGCAGTGTTCGCACAGTATCCCGATGCACACTGGGGCAGCGCTCGGCACTTTGTGAAGGGGAACCGCGGTGTATCCGAGTGGACTTTCACCGGCACACTGAAAGATGGCACGCGGGTCGAGATCACGGGTTGCGACCTGTTTACGTTTCGGAACGGCAAAATCGCCGTCAAGAACTCGTTCCGAAAGAATCGACCACCTATACGGTAATCAGCGCCTCACGTTCGCGCCCGCCGTCTAACCGGCGCTTGAGCGGCTTTGCATTAGGTCATGGTGATTTTTCCGACACGAGCTGTCGGAATCGCGGATGGTCTCTGAGCGGCTTGAACGTCGAATCGATTCGGAACCACGCGCGTGTGAAGAAATCGCGCCGCCGCAACGTCTCTTCGAGCTGCTCCACGGCTTGATCGTGCTTGCCGGCAAGGACGCAGATACGCGCAAAGATGAACGGCATATACGCGTCCCGCAGTCCAAGTTGACGTTCCAGCGCGAGCGCACGCTCGGCTTCGGCGATCGCACTCCCCGACTGGCCGGCGTACGCCAGCGCAAACGCGTGCAGGACCATGACCTGCTCGCGCTCCGCGGCTTTTCCCCAGCCCTCGAGGAGCCGTACGTACTCGGCAGCCGCGGTTTCGCCATACGATCGGGAGCGAGCCACGTCTCCGCGAAGCCATGACGTTTCTGCCAGCGCGAGTGCCCAGTCCGCCTTCCCGCCATCGAGATCGGCCGGCGTGAGGTCGAGAATCGTGCGCTGGTGCTCGTCGTCGAGCGCGAAGAGCGTCGCCTCGCGCAGTGCTGCGAATCCCATCAGCCGGCGCCGGCCCACGACCGGCTCCAGGGCTCGTATTTCTTGTCGCACCGCGTTCAGATCGCCGCGTGCGGCAGCGAGCCTCGTGCGCATGTGACTGATCGCCAGGTTGGACGGACGCAGTGCTTGGGCACGATCGAACGCTGCCTCTGCTTCCGCGTAACGCCCGAGCCTGCCGTACACGACCCCCAGCGAATAGTGACCGGTCGGTGAACGGGGATCCAAGCGGACGACGTGCTCGAGCCGGACGACGGCCTCGTCGATCATTCCGAGCTTCATTTCGAGGCTCGCCGTCGCCGTCAGCAAATCTCCGGAGTTCGGCGCGAGCGCCAGACCGGCGCGGTACTCTGCCAGAGCGGCCGACTGGTTGCCGAGGGCCACATCCTGGTACAGCGCGGACACGCGATGCGTCTCGGGCGACTCTGGTGCGAGACGAACGGCTGTTTCCACCGCGCGCTGTGCAGCTTGTAAATCGGAGGCCATTAATCCGCCGCTTCGAAAGGCCGATATTCGCGTCGCCCCGAGCTGGGCCCATGCCGCGGCAAATGACGGATCGAGTGCGATCGCCTGCTCGAATTCCGCGATCGTTTTCCGGATGGTGTCCGGAGACGCATCACCCTCGTGCAGGTCTCTGCCGCGCAGGTAGTGCATGTATGCATCCGGATTGTTCGTGAGTCTTGTTGCCAGCTGCTGGCGTGCGACGTCCCCGAGCTTGACGTTGAGGGCCTCGACCACCCTGTCGGCAATGTCCGCCTGAACCTGGAATACGTCGTCGACCGCGGTATCGAACGATTGTCGCCATCGTGTCACGCCGCTCTGTGCGTCGACCAGTTCCGGACTGACCCGGACGCGGGCGGCAGCGCCGGCGCGTTTCTCCCATCGAACGGTGCCGGTCAGGATGTAGTTGACGCGGAGCTCGTCACGAATCTTCTGCGGTGAAATGGGCGTGCGCGCGTACTGACTCGAGCTCATTCGTGCAATCACTTCGAGCCCCGGTACGTCGGCGAGCTTCCCGCGGACCTCGTCCGCCATGCCGTCCGCGAAGTACGCGTCGGCGGCATCGCCCTGATGGTCGAACGGCAGCACCGCGAGTCGTCGGACGGAACCGTCCGCCGAAGCCGCGCCGCTGTCGGCCGCCGGCGACGAGCGGCCGCGAAGATTCAACAGGAAGGCAGTCAGTGCGGCGATTGCGCCGAGCAGAATGACACCTGCGGCCCAGATCGCGATCGATCGACGCCTTGTCAATTGCCGCGAACGTTCGGGCACGGGCGACGTCACCGCACCCGTCGCGCCCGCTTGAAGCACCCTGGCAAACTCGCCGACTGAAGGAAAGCGCGATTCAGGATCCAGACTGAGGGCCCGCTCGAGCGTTCGCTCCACTTCGGGCGGGACGTCCGTGCGCCCGGTTCGAAGGCTCCGCAACCGGTCGCCAGCCAGCATTTCGAAACACATTGCGGCGAGGGCGTATTGATCGACGCGCTCGTCCATGACGCCCGTCAGTTGTTCCGGCGCCATGTATTTCGGCGTACCGACAGCAACGCCCGTGAAGGTGAGGTCCTGGTCCCCGCCACCGTCCAGCGCCCGCGCGATGCCGAAGTCGGCAACGAGTGTGGACCCGTCTTCGGTCAGAAGAATGTTTTCCGGTTTGACGTCTCGGTGAATAATCCGCTGTTTGTGGGCGTGGGCGAGACCCTGGGCGGCCTCGAGCGTGATCCGAATCGCGTCGGGGACCGGGAGCTGGCCCTGCCGTCGCAGGCGCTGGCGCAGGCTTTCTCCCCGCACGTACGGCATCGTGAACCAGAGCCGGCCTGCCGTCTCGCCGGAGTCGTACACGGACAGCACGTGCGGATGCTGCAGAGAGGCGGCGAGCCGGATCTCACGCTGAAACCGTTCGCGACCGAGCGAGATCGCGAGTTCGGGATTCAGGATTTTCAGCGCGACCGGGCGCTCGTGCTTCACGTCGCGTGCGAGATACACGATGGCCATCCCGCCGCGTCCAAGCTCGCGCTCGAGAACATAGCGATCGCGCAGCGAGTCCGCAAACTCTTCCATCGTGAGCATAGGGTCGCAGCTCATTCTAGCGGAGACTCCTGGCCGCTCGAGTAGTCAGCGCCGTATGAGGTCGAGACCGCTTGCCGCAGAAATTATGTGTCGCGACGGACTAGCCGGCGCATACAATGCCGAACCAATCACACAGCCTGCGGTTCTTGGTAGGGGAGGGTCGTGTCGGAGCGCACCATCTCACACTATCGGCTTCTCGAAGTTCTGGGCGAAGGCGGTATGGGCGTGGTCTACAAGGCTCATGAGATTTTCAGGCGCGACCGTGGGAAACTTCCGATGGTCGCCCGACGGATCGAAACTCGCCGTCGGTCGCCAGCGCATCGATTCGGATGTCGTGCTCCTGCGTGACCAGGCTAAGAGCACTGATTAGACCGGCATGATGGACGGTGCGATCATCGATCCTGCCCGCGCGTTTACCGATGCTGAAAGCAGCTCAGTGTTTTCGTTGGACGGCACTCGCTCTCGGCCTCGCGATCCTCGCCGCCGCCCTCCGCGCATTCTGGTGGGAACCGGCAGGTCTCATCGTCACTGAAGAACGAATTCCCCTGCCCTTGGCAGCACGCCGGGCGATGCGCATCGCGATCCTCACCGACCTGCACGTCGGCTCGCCGTTCAACGGTCCAGCAAAACTGCACGACCTCGTCGAACGCACCAACGTGGCACGCGTCGACCTCATCTGCATCCTTGGCGATCTCGTCATTCAGGGCGTTGTCGGTGGACGGTTCGTGCCTCCCGAACAGATCGCCAGTGAACTGAAGGCGCTCAGAGCTCCCGCAGGAGTCTTTGCTGTCCTCGGCAATCATGACGGCTGGCTCGATCACGATCGCGTCAAGCGGGCGCTCGAGCAAAACGGGATACAGGTCATAGAGGAATCAGCCGTCCGGACTCAAACGCCCGCGGGCCCTTTGTGGATCGCTGGCATCAGTGATCTATGGACAGGTGTTCACGATGTGCGAGCGGCGCTTGCGGCAGTAAAAGACGATGAGCCGGTGATCCTGATGACACACAATCCCGACGTATTTCCGGGCGTCCCGGTGCGCGTCGCGCTCACGCTCGCTGGACACACACATGGCGGTCAGGTTCGTCTCCCGTTTGTCGGCCGGCCTGTCGTTCCGTCACAATTCGGGCAACGGTATGCGGCGGGCCACGTGATTGAAGAAGGGCGGCACCTGTTCGTGGCGACAGGAATAGGCACCAGCATTCTGCCTGTCCGCTTTCGAGTTCCGCCTTCGGTGACGGTGCTTACGATCGAACCTGAGTAGTGATCGATCCAGCTAGCAAATAGGGCTCACTTCTGCGAAAGCACATCGTCAAATGAAGATGACCGCAGTACTTTCTGACCGGACCGTCGGCGTCATGGGTTCGGGAACCGAGACGCTGGATGACGTCGCGCGATTCCTGGAGCAGCATCTTCGGGCCTGTGACTGAAAGTAGTATCTAACGGTCGTGTGGGAAACGTCCCGAAACCGTCTGCAGTTGATTCTTCCATTTTTATTGGGACTAGTGTTGACGGCTTCATCGCTCGAGCCAACGGGGATCTGGACTTCCTGTCCCCATCCGTATCTCGATGGACTGGCGGAGGCACCACCGCCGCCGCCGACGCCGGAGGAGCTGATCATCGCCTCCTTTTTTATGACCGGGGGCTTCCAATCGGGCTAGCCGCGCGCGGAAGGCGCGGCTGAGCGCTCCGTTGGCGGCTCGTGGCGGAGGTGCCTTGTGACGAGCAGAGTCAATCGACGCACGGTAGATCTCGCGGGGTATCCCGATCTCGTAGTGATCTATCTCGGGATGCGCGTCAACCGGCTGCAGGGGCTAAAAACTGTATTCGGCTTCGGCCCCCGCATTGCGAATTCTGTCGACGCGCGGCCGGACGGCTTGCTGCTTCATGAGAATTTTCTGTTTTCGATGTTTCCACCGCATGCTGGCATGCGGCAGTACTGGCGCGATTTCGATGCGCTGGAGCGGTGGGCGCGCTCGGACCCGCATCGCGAATGGTGGCGCCGGTTCCTGAGAGACTCCGGCGGGACCGGTTTCTGGCACGAAGCGTACTTCATGCGCGGCGGGATGGAGGCCGTCTACGACGACATGGTCAAGGCGACTGGATTTCTCGCCTTTGCCCCTGCGGCTCCCGCGCGGGGCGCGATGTTCTCGGCACGCGGACGCGCCGCCATACCGGGATCGCCGGTTGCCGAACCGCCGATCGGAGAGTGGGACCTTTAGTACCTGCGCGATATTTCGCCAGGACGGGTGGCGACATCTGGAAAGGTTCTCAGCAGCGCGGCATCGAATGTGGCCAGCGGAAGCTGTTCACGAACCGCCAGTTCCACGAACAGCGTGTCGTAGACCGGCGTGTTCGTCTGGTGAGCTCTGACCAGCGCTCCTTGCCAGAGCGTGCGGTCGGAGACAGGGTGAACTCCCAGGCCATCAGCCAACGTCAGTCGCTTGGCGGCCTCGTCGAGGCTCAGAACTCTGTGGCGCGTGGCCATCCAGAGCACGTTCGCAAGCTCGGCCTGCCAGACGGCCGGCGCCCATCCCTCCCGGAGCGCCATCATGAAATCTCGCGTTTCGTCGATAAACCGAGCTGTGCCGAGCAGGAAATAGGCGATCACGTTCGTGTCGACCACCGCGTTCACGGTCGGCCGACTCCAATCCAGGCATCGACTTCGGCGGCCGTCGGACGGCGCACCTGCCGGCCCCATCCCGCCTCGATCTGCTCGAGCACTGAGCGCCGTTCGGCGACATGAGCCTCCAGCAACTCCCGGATCTCCTGCTCCATCGAACGTCGCCGGCGTCGAGCGAGCGCCTTGAGCGAGCGAACGACTTTGGCGGGTACGTTCCGAATGGTCAGGGTGGGCATATTTGCTCCAGTGCTAGCACAATGCTAGCATTCAGCCGGGCAGGCGAACAAGCTTTGCCGCCGACGGTGGCCAGTGCGATCATGGTCCGCCGCGGCGGCACGCGGACGCGGCAGTACGGCGTCGATGGGCTGGATCAAACATTCGATCAGCAGATCGTGCAGAACTACGATACGTGCACGTTTTGAGGCGAGGTTTCTCCCGGCTACAGGCGAGCTCGCGGGATCGTGTCATGATCCCGCGCTGCCTGCGTGGCGTTCGCGCGTCGGAGTCGCTTATCTCGCGGCCGGGCCCAGATAGCGATCAAACCACTGCAGCGTTTCCGTGATCAAGTCCCTTCTTGGGATGGAGTGTCCCGAGTCGAAGAGCAGATGACGCTTGTCGGATTCCGATGTTCCGAGCAGCCGGAACATTGGAACCTGCGAGGTCTCAACTGGAAAGACGAAATCGTATTTGCCGTTCAGCATGAGGACGGGGCTCTTCACACGAGGCGCGAAGTTGATATCTTCGACCTCCGGAGGTCCCTGCTGCTGCCAGAACCCGCCAATGATGAGCACCGATGCCTTGATGCGTTCTTCTAGAGCGAGCACGATGGGCGCGATCGTCGATCCCCAGCTGTATCCGCAGTAGCCGAGTCGCTCAAGGTTCATGTCCTTGCGGGTAGCTAGGTAATCTGTGGTTCGGGCCACATCCTTGTACCAGGCGATAACGTGTTCCCGATAGCCGCTCGTGAGATTCGGACGATCGTAAAGCAGGCCGTCGCCGCGCTCGTACGTGGATTTGTAAATGGGGTAGATCAGTGCCCGTCCGCTTCTCACAATGAAATCCACCTCGAGGCCGTTTTGTTGCACGACTTGGGAGAAGGAGCGGGCGCGAAGCGCTCCCGACCCAGGAAAATAGAGAATGGGCTGATACGGCGCATTGGCGTTGCGGGGAAGAAAAACGTACACCGTTAGTCGCTCGTTCCCGTACGCGGCATTGAAGCTGATTTTTTCCATCTTCCAATGCGGCGGGTTGTCATCGCTCGACTCGACGACGGGATCGAGCTTGTTTCGATCGTACTGGTAGAAGCTGCGGTAAATGCGGTACGACTCGTCCTTGACGGGGGTCTCGGTGTCGTAGTTGCGCCGGGCGGCAAACAGCGGTCGACGCAATGTGTCGTTGGACGTGGAAATATTCTTGACACAACGAAATCCGTAGTTCGCGAGCCGGCTGAAGCCCGGCTGAGCGTCGGGATCGTTGTACATGTAGACAGGTTCGTTCCAGGCGCCGCCCAGGATGTAGCGGGTCGCGCCTCCCGGATCGGCAGCGTTCCAGGTCCATTCCTTCACATTGCCAGCGAGATCGTAGGTGCCGAACGGATTCATGCCTGCGTTCGTCCCGACGGACGCAGGTCCGCGGCCGCCGAAATTACTCGACAGCACGATAGGCGTTGCCCCTCCCACACCCGCCTGTGACCAGGCGGCGCGATTCCAGTGGTAGATCGTCGGCAGGGTCTTGCCCGCAAACTCGGCGTAGGCGGCGGCTTCGTACCAGCTCACACCCGTCACTGGAAAGTCGTCCTGTCCGGCAGGATAAGCACCACCTTCCCACGTTGCCGGTCCAGGTCTGCCGGTGGAATCGCGAAACGCGGAGACCGCTTCCTGCCAGTCCAGCGTGCGGCCATCTTTCACGAAGGGATGTTTCCAGAATCCTCGTGTTCGATAACCACCTTTGGCTACGAACTCAGCGAACTGCTTGTTCGTAACCTCGTACTTGTCGATGAGGAAATCGTCCAGTGGCGGGGGAGCCAGGTGATCGAGACCGGTTATCCAGATCTGGAACTCTCCGCCGGGCACCCGCACCATGCCCGCCGGAAGGCTGCCGTCCTTGTCCAGCGTGAATTGAAGTGTCGATCGCAAGATCGGTCTCGCGGATTCTACCGAAGCCGCGGCTTCGACCGTCTGAAACCCTGTTTTCACGATCTGCCATCGCTTGAGACCCCGTGGTACTCGGGCGTCTGTTATCGGCGAGCGCCCAAGGAACTGCCACTGACTGTCGCCGGTGTACTCACGGAAGCGCACGTCCGCGCCGGGCACGCTGGTCGTGATCGACAGCGTGGCGGAAATCTCCGGCCAGAGCTCTGCCAGCCTGCGGTTTGTGGGGATGTAGGCTTGTGCCTCGTTGGCGATTCGGAATGCCGTCGCGTAGTCGCGTTTGTCCAGGAGGCGCTGGATCTCGGGCAGGGCAACGTCGAGTGCCCATGTGACCCGTCTGCTTTTTTGCCAGAACGACCCGAGCGCAGCAAGGGCGGCAAGCAGTATCACGGCGGCGGGAACGACAATGCGTGGTCGACGCAGGAGCGACTTCGCGCCGATCTCACCAGCCTCGTGCCGCATCTGGCACGTGCGGAGGTCGCGATGAAGCTCCACGGCAGAGGAATAGCGAGCCTCTCGATTCTTCTCCAAGCAGCGATTGAGCACGCGTTCGAGATCCGCCGGCACATCGGTTCGAACAGTTCGTAAGGCCGTGGGCGAATCGCGCAGAATCGCCGACATTGTCGAGATCGCCGAGTGCCCCTGAAACGCGCGTCGTCCCGTCAGCAGCTCGTAGAGCACCGCGCCGAAGCTGAAGACGTCCGATCGCGCGTCCACCGGCTGCCCCTCGACTTGCTCCGGGGACATGTATGCCGCGGTGCCGACGACGACACCCTCGGCGGTTTGCGGTGTCACGGATCGCGTCGATGCCGCCGGCTGAAGTTGAGCGGACTCTGTCAGCTTGGCCAGGCCGAAATCGAGGACTTTGATAAGTCCCTGGCCGTTGACCATGACGTTAGCCGGTTTCAGGTCGCGATGAGTGATGCCGGCGCGGTGGGCGGCAGCCAGTGCGTCGCTGATCTCAACGGCGTAGGTCAAGGCCTCGTGGATGTCCGGCCGATTCTCGGCGAGGCGCTGCGCGAGTGTCTGGCCGTCGACGTACTCCATCGCGATGAAGTCGACGCCGTCCACGTTGTCGATATCGTGTATGGTGACGATGTGAGGGTGGTTGAGCGCCGAGGCGGCTCTCGCTTCGTGCACGAAGCGCCGCCGGCGCTCGGGATCGGCAACGGTGTGCGTCGGCAGCACCTTGATTGCAACGATGCGGTCCAGATGCGCGTCGCGGGCCTTGTACACGACGCCCATGCCGCCCTCGCCCAGTTTTTCGAGCACGGTATAATGCGCAAGCGATCGGCCAGCTATCATGGGAAGTCGAAGTGTATCCTTGCGGCTGGCGCGATGTCACGCGACGGATCCACGGGCGCTTGAGGTTTGTACGGCGGCTACGGTAGTACCCGGTCATGATCATGAGCACAACTTCCGTCCTCGACGGCTGATGCTGAGCTGCAGCGGCACCGCCGTCGTGTGTGAGCGTCGTTCCTCGACGCTGCGGCGGCCGGCGGCGCGCTGGTGTTACTGGCGAATTCGATGTCGGATCCGAAGACGGAAGGGACTACTTCGTCATGGAGCTTCTCGCGGGTGAAACCTTGGCGGAGCGGCTCCGACGCGGCCCACTCTCCCTCGGACAAACCATGGAGTGGGAGGTCAGATCGCCGGCGCGCTCGAGACCTCCCATCGCGCGGGTCTCGTGCATCGGGACTTGAAACCGGCAAACGTGATGCTGACACCCTCGGGCGTGAAGCTGCTCGATTTCGGCATCGGCGATTCGCACCTCTCGCAGCGATGTCGTTTCGCGACACAGCGACGGCGGCAACACAGACGATCCCTGGCGCGTTCGCCGGCACGCTGGAGTACATGTCGCCGGAGCAGCTCGAAGGCAAAGAGGCCGACGCGCGCTCCGATCTCTTCAGCTTCGGCGCGGTCCTGTATGCGATGGTGACCGGCCGCCGGGCGTTCGCGGGAGAAACGTCGGCCCGCGTGACCGCGGCTATCCTCAGCCAGGAGCCGGTATCCCTTGAATCGGGGACGTCGCGCACCGGGTCGGAGGTCGATTTTTGACGGTGGTCAGGCCTTTTGCATCTACGATCGAGCGGCGACGATCACGACCTCAGCCGTTCACCCGGTTCTCTTGCCACAGGGGGCACCCATGCAGCGCGATCCGGAATTGTCGGCAATCCTCGATCAGGCCGCGCACAATCTAGATAGCCTCGAGCTGCTCGTCCGCACCGCCAGTGAAGACGATCTCAGCGCCATCGCTCCGCTTCGGCAGCGCCTCGAGGCGCTGCAAACCGCTTACAGGAATGAGACGAACGCGCTCACGCGCCAGGTGATTAAGCGTGCAATCGATCGGCGCACGACCGGCCGTAGACGGCGTGGGGAGGTGGGCACAGCCTAACTTTGACGATCAGTACGGACGTGGGCACTCAGCCGAGGCGAGCAAGAGTGTGGTACAGGGACGTTTACACTCGCCCTCGCTGACCTGCTCGCTCCCAGCAGTGTCGTCCACGCAATCGACAGTGATGCCTCGGCGCTGCGCAAGATTCCGTCGGCGCACAAAAGCATCAGGACCAGTACCTTGACGAAAGGAGCGTACGAGGTGCTGTTCGTCAGCGAGCGTGTCGGCATTCTTGATCGCAACCACCGTGCTCAGTTGAGCCCGTTAAAGACTCCGAACAAGCCGACTGCGTACGACTGCCAATCCATCGCATGGGTCCTCTGGCTCCGCAGGATTACCCATTAGCTCGGCGAGGCGCATGACCGCTGAGCTACTCGGGAAGTCCCATCCGGCGCAGCAGCTCCGTGTAACGCGGATCGGATCTGAGCGAATCGATCCGCGGGTCCACCTTCAGGAACATCATCTCGGACGGCCGTTCGCCGTACCCCTCGTCCAGGTAGCAAGTGCCGCCGCCGACGAGTCCAGCCTCTGTTAGGCGGTGTCGAACTCGTGTTCTTCGACCTGACGAAAACGATTGCAAATAGCATGGCGTACGTCAGCGTCGTCACAGACCACGTCCCACCACGAACTGTCGACGGCCTCACAAAAACCCAGGGAGATTCGCGGTCTGACTCGGTCGCCACGAATTCACCATCTATCACTTGGAGCAGTTCCGCAAGCCCGGCGGCTAGGTCTCGGCCGTTCACGGCGCGGCGCTGGGAGAGCGGGACCGCGCGTTCCGCCGAGCTAGCTGTGAACAATGGGCGCCGCCGCCTTCGCGCTGAAGCACAGGACGTTAGGCGGACAAATCGGTGAACATGAGGATCCTGCTCGTCGCGGTCGCTGTCTGGTTACTCTGCGGCGCGCCGCCGGTCGGACTATTGATTCGGGTAGAAG
>Ga0310892_10000535_pt1 | contig 11157 bp, 8 predicted proteins | sample C0D1metaG_FD_203747 | JGI IMG/M metagenome (GOLD analysis project Ga0310892, IMG submission 203747) | Lab incubated soil microbial communities from West Virginia University Organic Research Farm, Morgantown, WV, United States - C8D2 | ecosystem: Environmental > Terrestrial > Soil > Agricultural...
TCCGCTTCACCGTCTCCGCCAGCTCGCCGATCGACAGGTCCTCACCGGTACCGACGTTGATGTGCATCTCGTCGCTGTAATTCTTCATCAGGAACGCGCATGCGTCCGCCAGGTCGTCGACGTGGAGGAACTCACGGCGGGCTTTCCCTGTCCCCCACACCACGACCTCCTGCCGGCCTTCTTCGCGGGCATCGTGGAATTTCCGGATCATCGCAGGCAGGACATGCGAGCTGTTCAGATCGAAGTTGTCGTTCGTGCCGTAAAGATTGGTCGGCATCGCCGACACGAAGTCGCAGCCGTACTGCTTCCGATATGACTGACAGAGCTTGATGCCGGCGATTTTCGCGATCGCATAGGCCTCGTTCGTCGGCTCGAGCGGTCCGCTGAGGAGCGACTCTTCCTTGATCGGCTGCGCCGCTTCGCGCGGGTAGATGCAGGAACTGCCGAGATATAACAGCTTCTTGGCGCCAAACAAGTGTGCGGATTGCACCACCGTGGCGTGGATCATCATGTTGTCGTAGATGAACTCGGCGGGCCGCGTCGAGTTCGCCATGATGCCGCCGACGGTGCCGGCGACGAGATACACGTACTCCGGTCGATTGGCGCGGAACCAATAGTTGACCGCCGCCTGATCGCGGAGATCGAGCTGCTCGCGCGTCGCAGTGAGAATGTTCTCGAAGCCAAGTTGCTCGAGACGGCGAACGATCGCTGAGCCAACGAGGCCCCGGTGACCGGCGACGAAGATTCTTGATTCCAACATGTCCCAGGCCTAATCGATGTCCGTCGGATCAAGATGAACGTCGGCCGGTAGATCGCGTTGCGCCTTCCTGCCCAGCAACGACTCGTATTGTTCGGCCGGAATCGGGCCGGTTCCCGGGCGCTTCACCCAGAGATTCTTCTTGCTCAGCGTCTCGCCCGCCCTGATCGGCGCAATCGTCACGACGGTCGCGAACGCAAAATCCATCGTCACCTGCTCTTCTTTCGCAGGGCCCTTGGTGCCACCGAGCTCACTGTGCAGTCTGGCGCTCGATTGGATCAGCTCGCGGCAGGCCTTCTCATCCATTGAACAGACGATGTCGGGTCCCGGTCGGAACATGTGATCGGTGAAGTGACGCTCGAGGATCGACGCGCCGAGGGCGACGGCGCCGAGGCACGCGACGTTGTCGGTCGTGTGATCGGAGAGGCCAATCACGGCGGCCGGAAATGCCTTGCCGAGCTCGACCATCGCTCCGAGGCGGACCAGATGCGGTGGCGTCGGATAGAGGTTCGTCGTGTGCATCAAGGCGTACGGAACGCGCGCGCCCTGGAAAATCTCGACGGCTTTTCGCACGCTGTCGATCGTGTTCATGCCGGTACTGAGGATGATCGGCTTGCCGAAGCCGGCGATGTGTTTCAGCAGCGGATAATTGTTGCACTCGCCTGATCCGACCTTGTAGGCCGGCACATTCATGCCATGCAGCCGGTCGGCCGCGGCGCGCGAGAAGGGCGTGCTGATGAAGGTCATCCCCTTCAATTCGACGTATTTTTGCAACAGCTTCTCGTCCGACTCCGACAACGAGCAGCGCTGCATGATCTCGTAGATCGAAACGATGGCGTTACCCGGCACCACCCTCCTGGCGGCGCCGCTCATCTCGTCCTCGACGATGTGTGTTTGATGCTTGACGACTTCGACGCCTGCGCGAGCGGCGGCATCGACCATCTCTTTCGCGACGGCGAGGCTGCCCTCGTGGTTGATGCCGATTTCGGCGACAACCAGCGGCGGGTAGGCCGGCCCGATCTTCCTTCCGTTGATGCTGATTTCAGGCGACGACATTGAGAAGGAAGAAGTTTTCGATCAGGTTCTGAAGTTCGGCGATTGACTTCGCGGAATTTACGCCGATTCGGAACTGTGCTCCACCTTCGAATCCCTTGGTATACCAGCTGCACAAGGCGCGAATCTTGTTGATGACCCACCGCTCGCGGCCAACCGCCTCGCGCTGATTCAGCGGGCTTTCGGGCTCGCGGGCTTGCGGGCTGATGGAATGCCTGAAACCGTCGGCTTCATCTACATTTTCGCTGAGTAGCAGCCGCATGTAGTCGAGCAGGAACTGGCCACGCTCTTCGTGCGTGATCGATCGGGCGGGCTTCCCCTCCATGAGATCGCGCGCTTGCGCGAGGATCCAGGGATTGCGGAGGACACCCCGGCCGACGTAGACACCGCTTACGCCGGAGCGCATCCGCGCGATGATGTCCTCAGGTTCGATGCAATCGCCGGAGCCGAAGACCGGAATCGACACTGTCTTTGCGACCTCGGTGACAAAATTCCAGTCGGCAGATCCGCCGTAGCTCTGTTTCGCGGTGCGGCCATGGATGGCGATCGCTTTCGCACCCGCGTCCTCGACACGCCTCGCTAACTCGCCCGCATTCACCTCGCCGTCGTCCCAGCCCTTGCGCATCTTGACTGTCACGGGGATCCTCACCGCCCTCGTCATCGCTGCGATGATCTCGGCCGCATGTGCGGGCTCGCGCATCAGGCTGCAGCCGGCATTGTGCTTCGCGATCTTTGGCACCGGGCAACCCATGTTGACGTCGACGATGTTGGCGCCCATCTGTTCGACGACACGCGCGGCTTCGGCCATTTTTGCGGGTTCGCCGCCGAAGATCTGGATGGAAACCGGCCGCTCTTCCTCGGTGTACTCGGCGTACTCGAGCGTCCGATCGATGCCGCGAACCAGGCCTTCGCTGCTCACCATTTCCGACACGACGAGGCCGCATCCCCCCTGGCGCTTGACCAGACGGCGGAATGCCGTATCGGTCATGCCCGCCATGGGCGAAACGACGAACGGCGACGCGAGCTCGATATTGCCGATCTTCATGGTGGTTAGTGGTTAGTGGTTGGTTGTTAGGAGGCGCTAACCTCTAACCTCTAATATCTAATATGCCTTTACGTCTGCCGCGTCCACTTCAACAGAAACCGCCTGCCCAATCAAATCCACTGACAGGATCAGGCGCGCATGCGCTCCTTTGCGAATCAGGCGTCCGACGACGCCCTTGAGCGGCCCATGCGCAACGCGCACCATCTCGCCTTCCTTGATCAGCGGCACCGGATCGTAGGCGAGCTCGCTTTCGACCAGCGTACGAATGCTGTCGATCTCCTCCTCGGGGATCGGCGACAGGATGCCATTGTTGCTGATGATCTGCACGACGCCGTCGACCTTCAGGATGCCGATGCGCTCATCGGGCACGAAGCGCGCGAACACGTAGCCGGGAAACAGCGGCCAGTCGATCTTCTTCTTGCGATCCTTCCAGCGGCTCCACTTGCCGAAGGTCGGGAGGAAAACGTCGACGCCGCCCTTCTTCTCTAACTGGTCGCGAACGATTTTCTCGTGACGCGAGCGCGTCCAGATGGCGTACCAGTTCGAATCCACTCGCTACCGCGAAGGCTTTTCAGCCTCTGTCGCTTCCTGTTGCAGGCCGACCTCGTACGCCTTCTTGATCTCGTCGTTCTTCCAGTCGATGATCGCTTCGGTGCGCAGCTTGGCAATGAACTTCCGGTATTCACCCTGGCGCTTGCCGTTCGCGATCTTGTCGGCGATCTCGCCTCGCGCTTCCTCGAAGGGCTTGGTGGTCGAGTCGGAGAGGTTTTCGATCTTGATGATCTGATAGCCGCGCCCCGTGCGCAGCACCGGGGTCACGCCCCCGGTCTTGAGGCCGGCGATCGCCTTCTGCAGATCCTCGGAGAGGTCGCTCTTGGCGAGGGGACCGACCAGGCCGCCGTTGGCCTTCGATCCTGAATCGGAATAGTCGCCGGCCAGCCGCGCGAAGGGCTCGCCCGCGATGATCTTCGCCCGGATGTCCTCGGCCTTCGCCTTCGCGTCATCGTCCTGCGCCACGTTGACGCCCTGCGCGGTGACCGGCACGTTGATCGTGATTTCGCGCAGCGTGACTTGCGGAACGGTGCCGAATTCATCCTTGTGTGCGTCGTAGTAGGTCTTGAGCTCAGTGTCGGTGACCTGCAGCTTCTGCATGATCTCCGTCTGCTGCACCTGCTGCACCATCATCGTCCGCTCGAGCTGCCGGCGCAGATCGGCCATCGTCATGTTTTCCTGCTTGAGGGCGGCCTGCAGCTGTTCGTCGGATTCGATCTTGTTTTCCTTCTTGATGTTCTCGACGATGCTGTTGAAGCGCTCGGTGCTCATCGTGTAACCGAGCTCCTTGCCGCGCTGCACCATCAGCATCTCGTCGACCGCGTCCACGATGACGGCCGGCGTGACCTCGACGAGGGCCGCCTTCAATGCCGCATCGCTTTCAGGACGCAGGTTCGGATTCTTCTGACGCAGCGCTGCGATTTGGCGCGCTTCGAGATCGGTCTTGGTGATGATCTCGCCGTTCACCTTCACCAGGACCTGTTCGATGATGTCGGCGCGCGGCGACGCGATTGCCAGCACGACCATGACCGCCGCGATGACGATGTTTCTTACGTTCATGTGAATCTCTAATTATAGAGCTACGGGCCTACCGGGCTAGGGGCGTACGCTCGGCTCAGATGCTGCCGCAAGCCCGTTGACCGCAAGCCCGAGGGTCCCGTCAGCTACCGAGCTCTTCCAGCAACTCCGTCACCCTGTTTAGGACTCCATCCGGCGCCCGCGGGTCTTCGGGCGCTTGCTTCAGAATCTCGGCTTTCGTGAAGCCGGGCGTCACTTCGCCAGCCGTCGCCCTCGCGGTCCACCACGACGGTTTTCGCTGTAGCTTCGCCTTCGGCCTGAGGGCTTGGGTCTTGGGACTTGGGACGTGGGCCACGATCTTTTCCGGCTCCCGATTCCCGATTCCAGGTTCCCGACGCTTCAGTTCGAGCTTGAGCGAATTCGGAGGCACCAACTGCAAATCGCCTCGCTCTTGCACCAAGGCGATTACCTGCGTCAGGTCCACCTTCGTCTTCTGGCGGAACTTGATCACGATGGTTGAATCGGCTCGATCGATCGTCTCCACGCCGAGCCCGTCCGCCAGCACACGAATGCGGGCAAAGTCGGCGAGATTCAAGACCGCGGTGGGCGGGGGACCGTAGCGATCGCGCACTTCGTCGACGAGGCGGCCGATCTCGTCCTCGCTTCTCGCGCCCGCCATGCGGCGGTAGATCATCAGTCGCTGATTCATGTCGGGCACATAGGACTCGTCGAGCCTGAAGTCGACCTTCAGGTTCACGGTCGCGCGAACATCGTCTTCGAGATCCTCGCCCTTCAGCTCGCGGATCGTCTCCTCGAGGAGCTTCATGTACATTTCGAAGCCGACGGCATCGATGGTGCCGCTCTGCTCGCCGCCGAGCAGGTTTCCGGCGCCGCGGATCTCGAGGTCGAGCGCGGCGACGCGGAAGCCGCTTCCGAGATCGCTGAACTCCTTCATCGCCGACAGCCGTTTGCGCGCGACCGGCGAGAGCGACTCTTCGGGAGGAATCAGCAGGTAGGCGTACGCCGGGCGATCGCTGCGCCCGACCCGGCCGCGCAACTGATAGAGCTGCGCCAGGCCGTAACGATCAGCGCGATTGATGACGATCGTGTTGGCGTTCGGAATGTCGAGGCCGTTTTCGACGATCGTCGTCGCGAGCAGGATGTCGGCCTTGTGAGACATGAAATCGAGCATGGCGCGCTCGAGCGCGTCCTCCGCCATCTGGCCGTGGCCGATGACGATGCGCGCGTCGGGGACGAGGCGCTGCAGGAGATTGCCCATCGAGTAGATCGACTCGACACGGTTGTGCACGAAGAAGATCTGGCCGCCGCGCGCGATTTCTGACCTGATGGCGCGGACGATCACGGCCGAATCGAATTTGACGACGTTGGTCTGGATCGCCAGCCGATCCTTCGGCGGCGTCTCGATCACCGACATGTCGCGAATGCCGACGAGGGACATGTTCAGCGTGCGCGGAATCGGCGTCGCCGTCATGGTCAGGACGTCGACCTTCTTGCGCATCTGTTTGATGCGCTCTTTGTGGGCCACCCCGAAGCGTTGCTCTTCATCGACGACCAGCAGGCCCAGGTCCTTGAAGTTGACGTCCTTCGAAAGCAGGCGGTGCGTGCCGACGATGACGTCGAGGCGTCCCGCCGCGAGTGCGTCGAGCGATTCCTTGATCTCCTGCCGGGTGCGGAAGCGGCTGACCATCTCGATCTTCGCGGGAAACGCCGCGAAGCGCTCACGGAGCGTCTTCAAATGCTGCGCCGCCAGCACCGTGGTCGGCGCCAGAAAGGCGACCTGCTTGCCTTCCATCACCGCCTTGAAGGCGGCGCGCATCGACACTTCGGTCTTGCCATAGCCGACGTCGCCGCACAGCAGGCGGTCCATCGGCGTCGGCGTTTCCATGTCGCGCTTGATGTCGGCGATCGCGGTGGACTGATCCGGGGTGAGATCGAATTCGAATGCGTCCTCGAACTCTTCTTGCCAGTGCGTGTCGGGGGCGAACGCGTGGCCCGGCACCGCTTTGCGCGCCGCGTAGAGCTTGAGGAGCTCTTCCGCCATGTCGCGCATGGCTTTCTTGACTTTGGTTTTGGCTTTTTCCCAGGTCGTGCCGCCCAGGCGATCGAGCGGCGGCTTCGAGCCGCCGGTGTATTTCTGAATCAGGTCGAGGCGCTCGACCGGCACGAACAGCTTGGCGTCGCCGTGATAGCGGAGCTCGAGGAACTCCTGCACGATGTCGCCGCCGGCGACGGAAATCTGCTTGAGCCCGGCGAACTGACCGATGCCATGATCAACGTGAACGATCAGATCGTTGACCCTGAGATCCCGAAGATCGGAGAGGAACGCAGCGGAGGGCGAGCGCTTCTTGCCGCTTCCGGTCTTGCGGCGCTCCTCGTCAAAGACGTCCGTCTCGGCGTAAACAAGAAACGCGGGAGGTCTTGAAGTCTTGAGGTCTTGAGGCCCTGAATCGTCAGCGAACTTGTCCCGCCGAAGCTCGTCGTGATCCGCCGAGCGAAGGCGGAATCCCTTCGACAACCACCCTTCGGCAACGATCACCGCGTCGCGAATGACATCGCCACTGTCCGACGCCATCACGGCGCGGACGTCGTAATCCTTCAGGAGCTCGACGGCGCGCTCCGCGCGGCCGTGCGAGCCGGCGACAAAGACCACGTGATCGCCGCTCGCTTGCGCCGCCTTGACGTCATTGATCCAGTCGGGGATACGTCCATGAAAGGTTGCGGTCGGTTGAACCGACAGCGCCAGGACCCCTGGGCCCTGATCCCCTATCCCTGGTCCCTGATCACCAATCGCCAGCTCTTCGAGAACGATCGCGGTCGCAAGCTCCGCGTCGACATCGTCCGCGGCGACGAGAAGGTCCGTCGGTTGCGGCGGATCGGGACCTTTCGACCTTTCTACCGCATCTGCGTAGGACGTCGCGATCTGCTCCCAGGCGCCCTTGATGTGGTTTTCCACATCGGTTGGCTCGGAGATCCACACCTGCGCATCGTGGGTACGCAAAAACTGAAACAGATTTGATGGGAGCGATGTCAGTCCCGGGGACAATTCGCGGACTGGAACGATGCCGAAACGGTCCAGGGTCTCGACCGACCGCTGCGTACCAGGGTCGAAACGGCGGACTGATTCCACGGTGTCGCCGATGAACTCGATCCTGATTGGCAGCTCTTCACCGGCAGGAAAGACATCGAAGATGTTGCCGCGGCGCCCGAACTCACCGTGCGCATCCACGGGATCCGCAGGTTCATAGCCGCCGAGCACGAGTGTGCTCGCGAGCTCATGAGGATCGATATCGACGCCCGGCTTGATCTCGCAGGACGACAGGAGGATCGACGCCGGCTCCGGAAGCTTGCTGAGGAGCGCGGCGGCCGACGCGACCACGACACGCGCGGTATTGGTCGCGAGCGCGTGGAGAACGCGGGCGCGAGCAGACGCAACTTTCAGGTGAGGTTGAAATCCGCGATACGGGTCGACCTGCGTCGACGGGAACGGCAGCACTTGCCGCTCAACCACCGTCGCCGCGGAGCCTTCGAGAACGGACAGAAAAAACGAGATGTCGCCACAGAGCGCGTCGATTTCAGCGTCGGTCAGGACAACGACGAGGATTGTGGTATCCGGCAGCCGCTTTGCCGCAGCCGCCACCGCCATCGCGCGTACAGGAGAAGTCGCGCCACTGATGCGTTTGAGGGGGGATAACAGCCCCGTTTCTCGAAGAACGCCAGTCAGCAGCGACCGTAACGCGAGTGACGGTGCGCTTGCCATACGCTTGCGCGGCCGATTCGTACCAGCCGAGCCTTCTATTGTCTCATGTCCTCCCGATATCCGAGCCTGGGCCGGCGCGCATAGCCGCGCCGGCGCTTAGCGGCGTATTCGCTCGATGATGTTGGTCGTCGAATAGCCTTCGGCGAGTGCGATGCGAACGACGCGGCCGCCGCGGGCTTCGACGACGTCGCGGCCGACGATGGCATTCTCACCCCAGTCGGCGCCTTTGACGAGAACATCTGGCTGCAAGGCGGAGATGATCGCGTGCGGCGTGTCCTCGTCGAAAATCACGACCGCATCGACGGACCCGAGCGCCCCAAGCACCTCGGCTCGCTCCGCTTCGCCATTGACCGGTCGATTCGGCGCCTTCGCCAGCGCCCTCACCGATCGATCGCTGTTGATACCGACGATCAGCATTTCGCCGAGCGCCCTGGCGTCGCGAAGATAGCGGACGTGACCCGGGTGCAAGATATCGAATACCCCGTTCGTAAAGACGATTCGCTTGCCTTGAGCGCGAGCGCGCTCCACGGATGCAACGGCTTCTGCCTGCGTCATCAGGACCTCACGGCCTCAAGTCCTCAAGACCTCTGAAACTTGATTCCGCCGCCGAAGGTCCACCTGTGGTCCGGACGATAGATGCCGACGTCGCGGATCCGGGACTTCACGCGAAAGGTGTAAAGCAGGCGGTGATAGTCGTACGGATAACCGTCAGCCTTGTGGGCTGCCAGGTCGAGACGGTATGTCCCTTCGACGAGATCGAGCTTGTCGATGCTGAACGTCACGACGCCGGCGCCGTCGATCTCCGTCGGTTGGAACTCTTCGAGATTGGTGTTGGTGCCGTAGACGCAGACGTTGTCGGCATTGAAAAGTCCGAGACCGAACACAAAGTCGGTGATTTTTTCTTTCGACGTCACGTCCATGCGCACCTGGATCGCTTCACCGCTCTGGAACACATGGCCGGCTTCGCCGCCCGGTCCGGCGATCGTGACGTTGGTGATCTCCACCTCGCGCGTGCCCCAGCGGCCTTCGTCGGCTTTGAACCCGTCCTTGGGGCCTTGCGGCTCTTCGGCGGCCGGGCCTTCTCCGGTTTCGGTCGGCGTGCTGGGCAAGGCGGTGTCGTGCGCCCCGGACACTTCCTTCGCGGACGCGGCCACGCGCACGGCTTCCGCCTTCGCGAGCTCGTTCTCTTCGGTGTCCTCGACGTCGATGACGTAGGCGGCAACGACGCGCTTGGGATCGCCTTCGCCTTTGGTGAGGCCGTGATCGAGCCAGTGAGCCGTGTCGCAGAACTTCTCGACGAGATCGAGCGAGTGCGTCACGAGCAGGATTGACTTGTTGCGCCGCCTGAACTCCGCGAACTTGTCCAGGCACTTGTGCGTAAAGCCCTGATCGCCGACGGCCAGCACTTCATCGACGAGCAGCACCTCGGGATCGACGTGCACCGCGACCGCGAAGCCGAGGCGCATGTACATGCCCGACGAATACGTCTTCACCGGCGCGTCGATGAAGTCTCGCATCTCCGCGAACTCGACGATCTCGTCGAAGCGGCGCAGAATCTCCTTTTTCGTGAGACCCAGCATGATGCCGTTGATGAAAATGTTCTCGCGGCCGGAAATCTCCGGATGGAAGCCGGCGCCGAGCTCGATGAGCGCCGAGATGCGGCCGTCGACCTTGACTTCGCCCTGCGTGGGACGCGTGATGCCGGCCACGCACTTGAGCAGCGTGCTCTTGCCGGAGCCGTTGCGGCCGATCACGCCGTAGGTGCAGCCCTTCGGCACGGAGAACGACACGCCCTTCAGTGCCTGGAAGGTTTCATCCGGATTCAAATCGCCGAGCAGGCTGCCATCGAGGATCGCCGATTTCAGCGTCGCGAACTGCCGCTTCCGCGCGTATCGGCGGTAGACCTTGGAGACGTTGAGAACGTCAATCGCCGGCGTCATACTTCTTCAGCAAAGCTATCTCTCAGCCGGTCGAATACAAAATAGCCGGCGAGGAACAGGCCGATCGACAGCACGCCGACGCCGACCAACGCCTTTTGGTGGCCGAGCGGCCCCTCGAAGAACAGCACCTGCTGATACGAGCGCATGATGTGCGTCATCGGGTTGAGGTTCAGCAGCCACGCCATGTTTGGCGGCGCGAGGTGCATCGGATAGATGATCGGCGTCGCGAAGAACCACAGCTGGACGACGTTGCCGAGCAGGTCCTTCAGATCGCGAAAGTGCACCGTCAGCGCCGACAGGAAGAGCGCGAGCCCAATCGTGAAGATCAACTGCACCAGGACGATGACGGGAAACCACAGCAGTTCGACGGGATCGACCGGCCGCTGGTAATAGATGAGGAAACCTACCAGCACCGGCAAGCCGAGGAAGAAGTGCACCATGTTCGCCAGCACGGTGACGATCGGCAACACTTCGGCTGGGAACAACACCTTCTTGATCAGGTTGCCGCCGGCGATCAGGGTGTTGGACGATTCGAGAACCGAGGAGGAGAACCACGTCCACGGCAAGATGCCGCAGAACATGAACAGCGCGTACGGCTCCATGTCGGGATCGTGCGCGCCCACCAGGACCTGGGTGAACACGAACGAATAAATCAGGAGCAGTAACAGCGGGTTGAAGAAGGACCAGAAGAACCCGAGAACCGAGCCGCGATAGCGGGCTTTGAGATCACGAACGACGAGCGTCTGAATCAGCCCGCGATATCGAAATAGCGCCCTGAGATTTCTAAACGTGACCACCGCCTCTGCGGCTTTCCGCCTGCAGCTGCTGGAGCGTGCGCAGCATGGCGATCCGTGCGCGTTCGAAGTCGATTTCGTGCGGGGCGACGCTCATCACCTCTTCAGCGCGCTTCATGCCGGCTTCGGCGCGTGCCTGATCGAGATCCTCGGCCCGCTCGGCCACCTGCGCGAGCACCGTCACCGAGTCCGGCAGCACTTCGACGAAACCGACCGAGACC
>Ga0310892_10000536_pt1 | contig 11154 bp, 8 predicted proteins | sample C0D1metaG_FD_203747 | JGI IMG/M metagenome (GOLD analysis project Ga0310892, IMG submission 203747) | Lab incubated soil microbial communities from West Virginia University Organic Research Farm, Morgantown, WV, United States - C8D2 | ecosystem: Environmental > Terrestrial > Soil > Agricultural...
AAGAATCCATACGACTCGCGCAGGCGATTCTCGAGAAAGCGCTCGTACGAAAAATGCAGCTTCCCTTCCGCATTCGTAAACAGCACGAACGTCGGCGGCGCGACGCTGGTCTGCGACGCATACATCACCCGCATGTTGCGCTTGCCCGAGGTCACGGGCGGCGAGGCGGTCGTGATCTTTTCGATGAAGCGATTGAGCTCGCCGGTCGGCACGCGCGTGCGGGCGGCGGCCGCGACCTTGTCGACGACCTCGAGGAGCTTCGGCGTGCGCTCGCCGGTGACGGCGGAGATGTGAATGATCGGCGCGTAGTCGAGAAACTTCAGCTGGTAGCGCAGGTTCTCGTCGAAGGCCTTGGTCGCATCCACGCCCTCGATCAATTTGATCAGGTCCCACTTATTCGCGGCGACGATGATGCCCTTCCCCGCTTCCTTCGCGGCGCCGGCGATCGCGCCATCCTGATCGGTCGGGCCGACGGTGGCGTCGATCACGAGCACGACCACGTCAGCGCGTTCGATGGCGCGTTTCGCGAGCAGCACGCTGACCGATTCGACCTGTGACTTCGACACCTTTCCGGGCTTGCGGATGCCGGCGGTGTCGACGATGCGGAAGGTGCGGCGATGCCATTGCAGCAGTGAATCCACCGAGTCTCGCGTGGTCCCGGGGACCTCGGACACGATCATGCGATCTTCCTGCAGCAGCCGGTTCACCAACGAGGACTTGCCGGCGTTGGGACGGCCGACGATCGCGATTGCGGTCTCCGGTTTCTCCGGCTCCTCAGGTTCATCGACCGCGGAATCCGACGGCGCCGCCCGGGTGAGCTCGAGTTTCTCCACCATCACCTCGAGGAGATCGCCGACACCGTCGCCGTGCTCGGCGCTGATGTGGACGACGTGCTCGAAGCCGAGCCGGTACAGTTCGAGCGCTCCAGCGCGGGCGCGGCGGTCGTCGTTCTTGTTGATCGCGAGAATCACCGGTACGCCGGCATCCCGCGTGGCCTTGGCAATATCTTCGTCACCGGGTATCAGCCCCTCACGGCCATCGACCACCATGACGATCAAATCCGCCGATGCCAAAGCGCGGCCGCCCTGCTCCATCACCAGCGCATGCAGTGGATCTTCGCTGGCGCCAAACAGACCGCCGGTGTCCGTCAAATTGAATTGGTATCCCTCCCAAGTGACGGGATGCGTGATGACGTCGCGGGTCGTCCCGGCGATCGAGGTGACGATCGATCGGCGCGCTCCGCTCAATTTATTGAACAGCGTCGACTTACCCACGTTGGGGCGGCCGACCAATACCACCTGCCTTAATGCCTTGCGCGCCACGATGGCTCTATATTACTGGCCGAAAAGGGCTTGCGGCTTCGAAAGCGATCGGAAATGCACAGGCCTGCTGATAAATACAGCCATACAAAGCACTTATCCGTTTGACAGCGTAAGTCCTCTGATTTAAGCTATTTAGACAGATCGGGGCAAATCAGAGGCAATGATCAAGGTCGACATCGTGAACGAGGTCTCACGGGTGGCTGACGTCACCAAAGTGAAGGCCGAGCTGGCCGTCGATGCCGTCTTCGAAGCGATGCGCCACTCGATGCAGCGCGGCGAACGCATTGAGCTGCGCGGCTTTGGCGTGTTCCAGGTGAAGCCCCGCAAGCGCGGGATCGGCCGCAACCCGCGCACCGGCAAGGAAGTGCGCATCCCGCCCGGCCGCACGATTCGCTTCAAGCCCGGCAAGGAACTGCAGAACATCGGATAAGCTCGGGAAGGGTGCCTCCTTCCGACGAGCCAATCGATCCAATCGATCCAATCGATCCAGTCGATCAGTACGAGCAGTTCATCCCGCAACCGCTGCCGGATCCGCATGGCAAGTTACGATTCCAGCTCCTCCTGCTGGCGCTGACCCTCGTCACCACCACGCTCGCCGGCGGCTGTCACTACGACAGCTTCGTCGTCGACATGTCGACGATCGTGCCATCCGCGGTCGATCCGAACCTGACTTTCGCGCAGGAGGTGCTGCTGGTCTTCCGCGCGCTCGGCCTGCGCATGGTCGATCCGCTCTTCTGGGTCCACGGGCTTTGGTACAGCCTCACTATCCTTCTCATACTCGGCTGCCACGAGATGGGCCACTACGTGATGTGCCTGCGCTACAACGTCGAAGCGACGCGGCCGTATTTTCTTCCGGTGCCCTTGCCGTTGACCGGCACGCTCGGCGCGTTCATCCGGCTGCGCTCACGAATTCCGAGCAAGATCGCGCTGTTCGATATCGGCGTTGCCGGACCGATCGCGGGATTCGTGATCGCCGTGCCCGCGCTCTTCCTCGGACTCTGGCTCTCACGGATCGATCGTTTGCCTGAGGACATGTCGAGTTTCAAGGAGCTGGGCGAGCCGCTGCTCTTTCAGTTCGCCGCGTCGGCGGTCTGGGGACCAATCGCCGACGGCTACTCGCTCAACCTGCATCCGATGGCGTTTGCCGCGTGGTTCGGCTTGCTGGCCACGGCGCTCAACCTGGTTCCGATCGGCCAGCTCGATGGCGGTCACATCTCGTTTGCCGTGCTCGGCCGCCGCTCGACGGCCCTGACGCTGGTCATGCTCGCCGCGGCCATCGTGTGGACGTTCTTCTCGACGAGTTGGATCGTGTGGACGATCTTGATGACCGTGATGATCGTCCTGTTGGGACCGCGACATCCGCCGACGTTGAACGATGACATCAATCTCGGGCCGGGAAGGCTGGCGATCGCACTCTTCGCGTTGCTGATGCTGATCGTCTGCTTCACCCCGGCGCCGATCGCCGACCTGATCGGCTCGCCCTAAAGCATCGATAGCGGATCGACGTCGATCGAGATCCGTTTCGCGAGCGACGGCGTGCGCGAGACGGCGAGCTGCAGCGCTTCGCGCATCGACTTGCGGCTGGTTCCCTTGAGGAAGAACTGCACCCGATGTTCGCCGCGCAGCTTGGTCAGCGGCGCCGGCGCGGGTCCCAGGATCACGAAGCCCTTCGGGCCGCGCGCGGCATCGGCGAGATCGCGGGCGCCGTCCATCGCCTCGCCAAACGATCGGCCGCGCACGACCACGTTCACCATGGTCACCTGCGGCGGATAGCGCATCGCGCGGCGATACTTGATCTCGGTGTCGTAGAAATCGCGATAGTTCTGCGTGCACGCCAGCGTGATCGCGTAGTGGTTCGGCAGCAACGACTGGACGATGGCTTCACCGGGGCGCTCGCCGCGGCCGGCGCGGCCCGCGACCTGCGTCAGCAGCTGAAACGTCCGCTCGCTGGCGCGGAAATCGGCGAGGCCGAGACCGACGTCCGCGGAGATCACGCCGACCAGCGTCACCTCCGGAAAATCGTGCCCCTTCGCGATCATCTGCGTGCCGATCAGGATGTCGACATCGCGGCTGGCGACCTTTTCGAGGATCTCGACGAGACTGCCCTTCCGCCGCACCGTGTCGCGATCGACGCGCGCGATGCGCGCCTTCGGAAACAGTTTCCTGATCTCGGCCTCGACGCGTTCGGTGCCGAAGCCGACGCGCTCCATATACGGCGCGGCGCACTTCTCACACACCTTCGGGACCGGCTTCGAAAAGTTGCAGTAGTGACACCGCGCGTTCCAGCCTTCGCCCTCCGGGCTTCGGCTGGGCAAGCCAGAGTGTCGGCGATGCACCGTAAGCGAAATGCTGCAGTTGGGGCACTCGAGCGTCGCCGTGCATTGCCGGCAGACGACGGCCGTCGCAAACCCGCGCCGGTTGAGCAGAATCAGTGACTGCTCGCCGCGATCCAGGCGCTCCTGTATCGCCGTAACGAGCGGGCGGCTCAGCACCACGTCGTCACCAGCTTCCGCCATCTCCTCGCGCATGTTGACCACGGTCACGCTTGCCATCGGCCGCTCGAGCACACGCGTCGCCATCTTCACCAGCGTGTAGCGGCCCTCGAGCGCGTTGGTGTAGGACTCGATCGTCGGCGTGGCCGATCCGATCACGACCAGCGCATTGGCGAACTTGCCGCGCATGATCGCCACGTCGCGCCCGTGATAGCGCGGCGTCTCGTCCTGCTTGTACGACGTGTCGTGTTCCTCGTCGACGATGATGAGGCCGGGATTGGCGAGCGGGGCGAACACCGCCGAGCGCGTGCCGATGACGACGTCGACGTCGCCGCGGCGGATGCGGTGCCATTGATCGTGGCGCTCGCCGTCGGACAGGCCGCTGTGTTGAATCGCGACCGCAGTACCGAAGCGCGCCCGGAACAGCGCCGCCACTTGCGGCGTCAGCGCGATCTCGGGCACGAGCATGAGCACACCGCGGCCGCTCTTGCGCACCGCATCGGCCAGGCGCAAGTAGACCTCGGTCTTGCCGCTGCCGGTGACGCCGTGAATCAGCGCAACGTGAAAGGCGTTCGCCGCCGCCAGCGGCAGGAGCGTCGCGAGCGCCGTGTCCTGATCGGGGGTCGCGTCGCGGAGAACCTGCGGCTTGATCGCGGAAACGGCGTGCTCGAACGGATCGCGATCGATCCGTTCTTCGCGAATGGCCACGAGCCCGAGGGCCTTCAAACGCGACAGCGCCGCGCCGGTGATGCCGCGCCCGGTGAGCACCGGCGCCGCGAGGCCGTCGGGCGCGCCCTTCAGCAGATGGAGCGCCTCGGCCTGCCGCTTGCCGAGCCGGGGTCCCCACGACGCGGACTTTGCGTCGTGGGGTGGAAGCTTCGGCCCTTCGGCGGGCTCCGCACTATGGGCGGCCAGCCGTTCCGCCGCGTCGATACCGGCCGCGGTGAGCGCCGCGATGCGAATGGTCTTGAATCGATCGGTCCTCGCGGTGAGTCCATGCGGCGGCAGCGCCGCTGAGAGCGTCGCGCCCGGACCCGCGAGGTAATACTCCGACACCCACTCGGTCAGCTTCACCACGTCCGGCGGTACGAACGCGTGATCGTCGAGCACCTGCTTGATCGGCTTGATGGTGTAGGCGGTGTCGGCGGCCGCGGCCTCGCCGAGCACGACGCCGGTCAGCGTGCGCGGCCCGACCGGCACGACGACGCGCGCGCCGGCGCGCGGCATGGCGTGGTCCGCGGGCACTCGATACGTGAGGACGCCGAGCGCGGGCACCGGCACGGCGACGGACACCAGTCGATCTCGGATTGCGGATTGCGGATCTCGGATTGCCCTACGCCTCTGATTGGAGGATAGCGCGAACGTTCTTCATGTCGTCCCACACTTCGCGCTTGGCCGACGGGTTGCGCAGCAGGTAGGCCGGATGGAAGGTCGGGATCAGCACCGCGCCGCGATAGTCGAAGCGCCGCCCGCGCAGCCGTGTGATCGGATCCATCGTCTTCAGCAGCGACTGCGCCGCGAACTTGCCGAGCGGCACGATCACCTTCGGCTGGATGGCGTCGATCTGCCGGAACAGGAACGGCTCGCACGTGGCGACTTCGTCGGGCTCCGGATTGCGATTGCCGGGCGGACGGCACTTGATCACGTTGGCGATGTAGACCTGCTCGCGCGTGAGGCCAATCGCCTCGATGATCTTCGTGAGCAGCTGTCCGGCGCGGCCGACGAACGGCTCGCCTTTCTTGTCTTCGTCTTCGCCCGGCGCCTCGCCGACGAACATCAGGCGGGCCTTCGGGTTGCCGACACCGAACACGGTCTGCGATCGGCCCAGGTTGCACAACTTGCACCGCATGCACAGCGGGCCGATTTCGATCTTGATGTCGTCGAGGGATTCCGCGAGGGTGCCAGGCACCGTCGCGGCAATCTCTACGGTGCCTGGCACCATCTCACGCTTCCGCCACTTCGGATCCCGGCTGACGCCGGTCACACCGATCTCTTCGAAGTACTTGAGGTGATCCGCCAGCTCGCGCGACATCGACTACGCTTTCGCGGCGGCGTTCTTGTTCGGAACGGCGATCAGCAATTGCTCGACGCGATCGAGGATGCGCGCGGCGATGGCCGTCTTGGACTGCAGCGGAATGTCTTCGGCGCCCGCCGCCGTCACCAGCGTCACCGCGTTGGTATCGACGTCGAAGCCGGCGTCGCTGCGCGACACGTCGTTGGCGACGATCAGATCGGCGGCCTTTTCCTTCAGCTTCGACTTCGCGTACGCCACCACGTCGTTGGTCTCGGCGGCGAAGCCGACGAGCACGGGCAGGCCTTGCTTCCGGGTCGGCAGTCTGCCCAGCTCACCGAGGATATCTTTCGTGCGGTTGAGCGTGATCGTCATCGGGCCGGCGCCCTTCTTCATTTTTTTCTTCGCCGGCTCCGCCGGCGAGTAATCAGCGACGGCGGCCGACATGACGATCGCGTCCTGGCCGTTCGTGCGTTCCATCACGGCGGCATGCATGTCGGCGGCACTACGCACCTTGACGACGTTCGCGCCATGCGGCGCGGCCAGGTGCGTCGGCCCGGTGACGAGCGTCACCGCGGCGCCGCGGCGCAGCGCTTCGGCGGCGAGGGCGTAGCCCATCCGGCCGCTCGATCGGTTGCCGACGAAACGCACCGGATCGATGTCCTCGAACGTCGGTCCCGCGGTGATCAGGATGCTGCGGCCCGCCAGCGTCGAAGATGACTTCGACTTGAGCAGCTGCTCCGCCGCGTTGACGACATCTTCGGGCTCGGCGAGACGGCCCTTGCCGATCCAGCCGCACGCCAGGTAGCCGGAGCCGGGATCGACAACGTGCACGCCGCGGGCGATCAGGGTCTCGAGATTCTTCGCGACCGCCGGGTGATCGAACATGTTCGAGTTCATCGCCGGCGCGATCATCACCGGCGCGCGCGTCGCGGTGTAGAGCGACGACAGGAAATCGTCGGCGAGGCCGTTGGCAAACTTGCCGATGGTGTTGGCGGTGGCCGGCGCGACCAGCAGCAGATCGATGTTCGACGCGATCGCGATATGCTCGATGTCGGCGTTGGCGCCGGGCTGCCACTGGTCGGTGATCACCTCGCGACGCGTGATGGCTTCGAACGTCAACGGTCCGACGAACTGCGTCGCCGACCTCGTCATGATCGCCACGACGTCGTGCCCGTTCTTCTGCAGGCCGCGCGCAATCTCGACGGCCTTGTAGGCGCCAATTCCGCCGGTCACCCCGAGAGCGATAAGTGCCATGATGTTTAAAGTTTAAAGTTTCAAGTTTAAACTACGGGTTCTTAAACGTCTGAATGATGTCTTCCGCCACCGGTGTCATCCGGTGCATGCGCGATCGCTCCGCCGCGATGATTTCCTGCAGCCGCACCACGGTCGGCTCGAGCTGATCGTTGATCACGACGTAGTCGTAATCGACGTAGCAGCCGGCCTCGGCGCGGGCCGCCGCGAGGCGCTTCTGCATCGCCGTCTCGCTGTCGGCGCTGCGGCCGCGCAGCCGGCGCTCGAGAATCTCGAACGAGGGCGGCAGGACGAAGATCGACGTGTGATCGATCCCGCTCCGCTTCACCTGGGCCGCGCCCTGCACGTCGATGACGAGCACCACGTCCTGCCCCGACGCCTGCAGCTGCTCCGCGTCAGGCCGCGAGGTGCCGTACAGATTACCGAACACATCCGCCCACTCGAGGAACTCGCCGCGCTTGATCATGCCCTCGAAGTGTTCGCGGCTGACAAAATTATAGTCGACGCCGTCGCGTTCGCCGGCGCGCGCCGGCCGCGACGTATACGAGCGCGACATGCGCAGGTTGGGCAGGATCTGCACGAGCCGCTCGGCGAGCGTCGTCTTGCCGGTGCCGGAGGCCGCAGAAATGATGAAGAGCAGTCCCCGCTCGGGATGATGGGCGGCTTTTCGCTGCGTCGACATCATGGGTCGCGGTCTTTAACCGTTACTCGACATTCTGCACCTGCTCGCGCATGCGCTCGAGCTCGGCCTTCGCCTGGATCACGACTTCCGAGACCTGCAGGCCGTCGGCCTTCGATCCAATGGTATTCACTTCGCGATTCATTTCCTGCAGCAGGAAATCGAGCTTGCGGCCGCACGGCTCGGCGCTGTCGGACAAGGCGTGCCAATGGGCGAGGTGGCCATGGAAGCGGGTCACTTCCTCGCTGATGTCTGATCGCTGCGCGACCCGAACGACTTCCTGCGCGAGCGCCGCCTGATCGATGGGCAGCGTGCCGGCCAGCTCGCGCGCGCGCTCGAGCAGCCGCGCTTCCAGCTCGTCGCGCCCGGTATTGGCCGCGGTCGAGATGCGCGCGATCAAGCCGGCCAGCAGGCTCTTGCGCGTGTCGAGATCGGTGCGCAGGTGCACGCCCTCACGCACCCGCATCTGTTCGAGCTCCCCAATCGCCGTTTCCACCGCAGCATCGACCGCCGTGCCGAGCATCGCCGACACTCCGCCCGACTCCGGCATCTTTTCGCGAATCGTCAGCGCCTGCGGAAGTCGCAACAGATCTCCCGGCGTGAGCTCGCCGGCGACCAGCCCGCGGCGGCGGGCTTCCGCCATCGCGCCCGAGAGGGCCTGCGCGAATGCCTCGTTCAGCTCGATCTGCGGCGCCGCATTCTGGCGAAGCTGCAGCGACACCGAGATCTCGACGCGCCCGCGCGCGAGTTGTTTCTGGACCAGGGCGCGCAGCCGCGGCTCGAGATCGGCGATCACCGGCGGCAGGCGCAGCTGGAGATCCAGGAAGCGATGATTCACCGATCGAATCGTCACGCCAATCGCGCCGCGCTCGTCGTCGCGCGTCAGCGACGCAAAGCCGGTCATGCTCTTGATCATCGCGAGCTTTCCGCCTTCTGCCGGTCGGCGACGGGCCGGCCCGCGCCGGAGTCGTAGGATTTCAGCTCGCCCACCTCGGCTTTCGATTCGAACAGCTGCATTTGATGGAGGCGCGCGTACGAGCCGTTCGGCCGCGCCACCAGCTCGTCGTGCTTGCCGATCTCGACGATGCGGCCGCGCTCGAGGACGATGATCGCATCGGCGCGGCGGACCGTGGACAACCGGTGGGCGATGACGAACGACGTGCGGTTCATCATCAGCGTCGCGAGCGCCTGCTGCACGAGGCGCTCGGACTCGGAATCGAGGGCCGACGTGGCTTCATCCAGAATCAGGATCGGTGAGTTCTTCAGCAGCGCCCGCGCGATCGCGAGGCGCTGGCGCTGGCCGCCGGACAGGCGCTGCCCGCGCTCGCCGATCGTCGTCCGGTAGCCGTCAGGCTGCGCGGTGATGAAGTCGTGGGCGTTGGCGGCGCGCGCCGCGGCTTCAATCTGCTCCGCCGTCGCCGACGGCATGCCGTAGGCGATGTTGCCGGCGATGGTGTCGTCGAACAGCACCGTTTCCTGCGTCACGATGCCGATCTGCGCGCGCAGCGATGCGAGGGTCACGTCGCGGATGTCGCGGCCATCGACCGTGATCGCGCCGGTCGTGACGTCGTAGAAGCGCGGCAGCAGGTTGACGAGCGTGGTCTTGCCGGCGCCGCTCCTGCCGACGATCGCCACCATCTGGCCGGCGTGCACCGACAACGACACGCCGCGCAGCGTGCTTCGGCCGTGACCGTCCTCGTAGGCAAAGGTGACGTCCGTGAATGCGATCTCGCGCTCGAACGGCGGCAACGGCACCGCGCCGGGCCGCTCGAGCACTTCGGTGTGGACGTCGAGGATTTCGAAGATGCGCTCCGACGCCGCCGCGGCCTGTTGCAGGTTGGCGTTGACGCGCGACAGCTTCTTGATCGGCGCATACATGAACAGCAGCGCCGCGAGAAATGAGGTGAACTCACCGGCCGTGAGATTGCCGAGCGCGATCTGGCGGCTGCCGTACCACAGTGCGCCGGCGATCGCGATGCCGCCGAGGAATTCCATCAGCGGCGGCAGCAGCGCCAGCACGCGCGTGACTTTCAGGTTGGTGCGGAACAGCGTCCACGACACGCGCTCGAACTTCGACGCCTCGCGCCCCTCGGCGCCAAACGCCTTGACGATGCGATGGCCGGCGAACGCTTCGGCCGCGACGTGCGACATGTGCTCTTGCGCTTCCTGGCTCCACCGCGTGACCGTGCGCACGCGGCGCCCGAAGCGGACCAGCGGGTAGACGACGAGCGGCGCCGCGGTCATGCACAGCAGCGCCAGCTTGGCGTCGTAATAGAACAGGAGCCCGACCGATCCAACCAGCACCAGCGACTCGCGCGCCAGATCGCCGATCGTCTCCGACACGGCGCGCTGGATCAGTCCGACGTCGTTGTTGATGCGCGACAGCAACTGCCCGACCGCGCGGCGCGCGAAGAACGCCGCCGACTGATCGAGCATGTGGCGGAAGAGATCGTTGCGCACGACCATGACGACGCGATGGCCGAGCCCCTCCATCAGGTAGCTGGAAAAATAGGCGCCGATGCCCTTGACGAAATAGACGACGAGGATCGCCGCCGCGATGAACCGCAGATCGCCCTGGGCGATCAGCACGTCGTCGATGATCGGCTTGATGAGATACGCGAGCGCCGCGCTCGCCGCCCCGTACACGACCATGGCCAGCGCCGCACCGGCGATGACGGCCCGGTGCGGGGTCGCATAGCGAAGCAGGCGCAGGAAGGCGTCCATCAGTGATCGGTGTAACTCACCCTACATATCCTCGTGGATGGGTCGAGTGCCACTGCCACGCATGCCGGACGATGACCTCCAATTCCGGGTATTGAGGTCGCCACCCCAGCTCGCGCTGCGCGCGGTCACTGGAAGCATAGAGTACCGCAGGATCTCCCGGACGGCGCGGCGCAGATTGCCAGGCCACCGGCCGGCCCAGGACGCGCCCCACGGTGTCGATCACGGACTTGACCGAATGGGGAATGCCGGTCCCGATGTTGTAGGCCCCGGACGCCCCGCCGCGCTCGAGCGCCTCGAGGGCGCGGATGTGGGCGACCGCCAGGTCGCAGACGTGGATGTAGTCGCGCAGGCAGGTGCCGTCCGGCGTCGGGTAGTCCTCGCCGAACACCTTCAGCGGCGGTCCGCCGTGGGCGGCTCGAATCGCGAGCGGAATCAGATGAATCTCGTCGGCGTGATCCTCGCCGATCGAGCCGTCGGGCCACGCGCCGGCCGCATTGAAATACCGGAGCGCGATCCATTTGAGCCCGTGCGCCCGCTCGAGGTGCGGCAGCGCCCGCTCGATCGTCAGCTTCGACTCCCCGTAGGCGTTGATCGGACGCGTCTCGAGCGTCTCGTCGATCGGCACGATGGACGGCTCGCCATAGACCGCGCACGTCGACGAAAAGATCAAGC
>Ga0310892_10000543_pt1 | contig 11119 bp, 10 predicted proteins | sample C0D1metaG_FD_203747 | JGI IMG/M metagenome (GOLD analysis project Ga0310892, IMG submission 203747) | Lab incubated soil microbial communities from West Virginia University Organic Research Farm, Morgantown, WV, United States - C8D2 | ecosystem: Environmental > Terrestrial > Soil > Agricultural...
CATTTCGATCCGCAGCTGGACCATCCGCAGTGGTGCGATCGGGCGCTGCTGGCCCGCATTCATCGCTACACCCTCAACCGCCTCCGTGCGGAGATCGAGCCGGTTGACGCCGCGGACTTCATGCGCTTCCTGTTCGCATGGCAGCACCTCGACACGAATGGACGGCTGTCGGGGATCGATGGGCTGCGCGCCCTCGTCGCGCTCCTCGACGGATTCGAGGCGCCGGCGGCCGCCTGGGAGCGAACGATCCTGCCCGCACGGATGGATCGCTACGACCCGGCGCTGCTCGACCTGCTCTGCCTGACGGGCGAAGTGGGCTGGGCCAGGCTCTCGCCGGCGGCGACGTCGGTCGGCGGGACGACGCCGATTGCGATCTTCTTGCGTGAGCACGCGCCAGGCTGGCTGGCGGGCTCTTTCACGGATGTGCCGCTCTCGGATGTGGCCGCCCGCGTGTGGTCGACGATCGAAGCCCGCGGCGCGATGTTCTCGCGGGATCTCGCATCAGCGGTGGAGGTGGACGACGACGCGCTTCACACGGCCGTCGGGGAATTAGTCGCGGCGGGACGGCTGACCGCGGATGGATTCGCGGGTCTGCGCGCGATCGCGGACCCGCGCGGCAGGGCGCGAGGGCAAGGCGGACGCAGCGGGCGTTGGAGCGCGATCGAGAGAACGAACAGCGGCGACGAGCCGCTGTCGGAGTCGGGCGTGGAGGTCCAGGCCCGAGCGCTGCTTGCCCGCTACGGGGTGGTGTTCCGCCGGCTGGCCGCACGCGAAACGAACGCCGCGCCCTGGCGCGTGCTGGCGCGAGCCTACCGCCGGCTCGAGGCCCGCGGCGAGATCCGCGGCGGCCGCTTCGTCACCGGAATGTCGGGCGAGCAGTTCGCCTCGCCCGAAGCGGTCGAACGGCTGCGCGAGATGCGGCGAACGGCGCCAGACGGACGACTCGTCACGATCAGTGCCGCCGATCCGTTGAACCTGGCGGGCGTCCTCGACAGCGGCGAGCGCGTGAGGGCCATTACCACTCACCGGCTGGTGTATCGGGACGGCGTGCCGCTGGCGGCGTTGGAGGGCGACTACATGCGGCCGCTGCGCGAGATTGATCCCGGCGCCGCGGCCGACGTCGCCAGCGCGCTGGTCGGCCGGCGGATGCCGGCGGTGACCAACGGATATGTGGGGGCGTAGATGAAGGGCTTAGGGCAGAGGGCTTAGGGCAGAGGGCAGATTTGCCCTTAGCCCTGCGCCCTTAGCCCTATTTCACGTTCACCTTCACGTGCACGTTCGTCCAGCAGCATTGAAATCCGCCGCCGCCATCGCCTGACGAGTCGTTCGATTGCACGCGGATCACGTATTCACCCGGAGCGGAGAACGTCGCAGTGGCGGTCGCCTTGCCGCCGGCAGCGAAATCGGGGCGGGGCCGCGGCTCCTCGAACTTCACCTCGCCCGGGCCGCGGTGCATCACGAGCGTCAGAGTTGCCGGCGCGCCCCCGCGGCCGCGGCCTTCCTCGGAGGGGCCCTTATCACTGACCCACACGGGGAACGACAGCGGCTGTCCGACCGTCGCGCTGAGCGTCGCGGCGAAGCCGCGCGGGGGGCCGGTGAACTCCGGACCGTTCTCCGCCAGCTTGAGGACGGGCGGCGTATTGCCCATCGCGACATCCTTGAACGGCGATATCTGATAGGAGGTGGTCAGCGAGAACGGGATCTCGGTCTTCTCGCCGTTGGCCACGATCGTCCAGGTGATTTTCTTGGTGCCGAAATCCTTCGGCACGACGATTGTGAACACACCCCACTGGCGGCGCGGCAGGAAGTGCGTCGGCTGGTTGTAATCGGGGCCGCCGGGCTCGAGGCGGTTGTTGGGACCGACAGGAATGTCGAGCGTCTGCGCGCGATTCCGGTTGAAGTAGCCGATGAGCAGTGTGAACGTGCCGTCGGGATTTGAATACCACCCTTCGTAGGCGGCAGTGATGTTGGCGCCCCGCTCCTTGACCGGCTGCAGCGGCAGCTGCTGCGCGGAACCTGTCACCACCCAGCCGCCCACCGCCACCGTCGCGGCGAGCGCCGCGACGATCAATTTATTCACAGGCATGTTCGAATGAATCCTTCCAGCGAGCGTCGCGGTGACACCCACCCCAACTCAACATTGTAAGTCTATAATCCGCGCATGATCAAAGCGTCGATCGCCGCCGTCGGACTCACGGCCGTGTTCACCGCGATCGTCGTCAGCGGCCAGCAGCGCGGCGGCGGGCCGACGCCGGCGCCACCTACACCTGCGCCGCGCGGGACGGCCGCGACATTCGTCAGCGCCGCGGACCTTGAAGTCGCGATGCAGAAGGCCATCGCGGCCAATCCCGACATGTCGACGGCGCGGATCGACAACCAGGATCAGTACCGGATCAATATCGTCCGCCGCGGCAAGCCCGCCGGCGCCATCGCGCACTCGGTCGGGACCGAGCTCCATTACATCGTCGAAGGCAGCGGCACCATCGTCACCGGCGGCACGATCGTCCGGCCCGCGGCGGGCGCACCGCAGGGGACGCTCGCGAAGATCGAGGGCGGCGTGACCAGAAACGTTGCGAAGGGCGACGCGATCCTCATCCCGGAGAACACGCCGCACTGGTACAGCGAGATCAACGGCGCGATCGCGTATCTCGAGGTCAGATTCTCAGTACCCACCAAGTAGGGTGCCGTTCGTCGTTCGGACGCTCGGCGTTCCCCGGCGTCACCGTCTTCCGATGCTCGACTGCTCCGCCGCGGCGATCGTCTGATCGGCGTCGATCTTCAGGATGTAACCGGCTTTCAGATTGCGTGCGGTCACCTCGCGCACGGCCGTGACGTACGCGGCGTGCGTCGGGTACAAACTGGCGACCGTCGCCGCATCGAACGGCTCGTGCGATCCGAACAACCGGCAGAACCCCGCTCCGCTGTTCAACCCGGTGTTGGTGGCCGTCGGCACGGCGTGTTCGGCGAGGCGGATGCCGCCCAGGGCGTTGCCGAGCTTGTCGCGCGAAGCAATCGCCGGTGGTCCGACCGCCGTCGTCTCGATCGTTGGAGCGCTCGGCGGCGGGACTCCGTCCTTGACCCAGCGGACCAGGTGATCGAACGCGGCGTTCATGACGTGATGAAACGGCACGTGGCTGTACGGTGGCCGCTCGCATCCACCGGCGTTTCCGGACGCGAGCGCCTGACCGGTCGTCACGCCGCGCCCGGTCGTGGGCGGAGTGCTCGTCCCACGGCCTCTCGGAATCTCGGGAGCCGTCGCCGCGAGCGGCGGCGCGCTCGGACTTCCGTCTCTCGCTGCCAGCTTGGACGACGACTCGCGGAACTGCACATCGACATGTGAACTGCCGGCAACTTCCCACGAACGGAACGTCTTCGTATCTGGCTGGCGATTGGCCGCCTGTTGCCCGAGCACATCCGTTTCGGCCAGCAGCTTGAACACGGGAATGGTCAAATCCGTCCGGATGCGCCCGCCACCGCCGTGCACGACGACGGCGTCGAAAACGGGCGCGATCGGATGTACGCCGTTGAGGTAGTTGGCGAGCCGTCCTGCCGACTGCGAGTGCCCGGTCGCGAAGATCCGCGCCGGCCGCAACCCTCCGAGGACGTTGACGCGGCCGGGCGTACGAATGGCCTGGGCAGCCTGCGCGAAGACGTCGTACGACAGATCGTCGTTCGAGACCGCGCCGCCGTGCGTGACGTCGAGCGTGCCATAACGCTTCTCGTTCCACACCTTGAGCGCCTCGACTCCGACGCGCTGCGGCGTCACGCCGACCCAGGCGTAGCCGGACCGGATGAAATGCTCGTAGCTCTGGAACCAGTCGATGTCCAGGTCGCGCCCTGCCGTCACGTTATTCCATTCGACGACCACGGTGCCGGTGAACGCACCGGCGGTGGCGGGCCGGCGCACCAGGAGCCGCGTCTTGTAGGGATGTCCCGAATCGCGCACCGCGGCCGACTCCTGGCCTTGGATGGTGTATCGGCTCGCTGTGCCCTCGATGAAAAACTCCTCCTCGACCCAGCCCCGGGCCTTGAGATCTACGAAGCTGGCGAAGAATGGGTAGTCGTGCGACGCGTCGCCGATGGCCACGCTCGCAATCGGTCCGGTCGCTGTCGGCGCCGGCACGCCGGCCGCATCGGTGCCGGCCGTCAGCGCCGCGATCGCCGATGCCGCGACGAACGCACTCGCGATCCGCATCAAGGTGTGGTGAGGCATAGCGCCGCGAAGTGTAGCGCAAACGGTACACTGGCAGCAGCGTGCCGTCTCTCGAGGACCTCGGATGGTCATCGTTCTTCGAAGAGCAGGTCGTCGTCCGCGAGCGCGGCGATTTGCGAATCGTGCGCGTCGTCGAGCAGCAACGCGGACTCTGCGCCGTGGACGGGGAATTCGAGGGTCTTGCCGAAGTGAGCGGCCACCTCCGCCACGAGGCCGATGCGGCCGCCGATCTGCCGGTCGTCGGCGATTGGGTGCTTGCTGCCACGACCGGCGCCTTCGGCCGGGCGCACATTCACGCGCGGCTCGAACGGCGCAGCAGCATTTCGCGCAAAGCGGCCGGGCGCGCCGTCAACGAGCAGGTCATCGCCGCAAATGTCGACACGCTGTTCGTGGTCACGGCGTTCGCAGGCGATCTGAATCCGCGCCGCGTCGAGCGGTATCTCACGGCGGTCTGGGAAGGCGGCGCCGTACCCGTGGTCGTCGTCAACAAGTCAGACCTTGTCGAGGACGCCGCCTCCGCCGCAGCACGGCTCCGCGAGCGTTTTCCCTTCGTGGATGTCGTTGCGGTCAGCGCGCTCACGGAAGACGGCCTCGTTCCGCTCCGGCCGTATCTGCGACCCGGATCAACCGTCGCGCTCGTCGGTTCCTCGGGTGTCGGCAAGTCAACGATCCTCAATCGTCTGGCCGGAGGTCAGCTCCAGAGGATCGCGCCCGTCAGCGAGCAGGACGGCCGGGGCCGCCACACGACGACGGCGCGCCACTTGATCGTGTTGCCGGGCGGTGGCCTGTTGATCGACACACCCGGCATGCGCGAACTGCAGACCTGGGCAGACACGCAGGCCGTGGACGCCGCTTTCGAGGACATCGCCGACATCGCGGCGGCGTGCCGATTCGGCGACTGCACGCACACGACCGAACCCGGATGTGCGGTGCTCGCGCGAGCCGCTGATGGCACGATCAGCGCCGACCGCCTTGAAAACTACCGGAAGCTGCTCCGTGAGCTGGCCTTTGAGGAACGGAAGCACGACAAGGCCGCGTCGGCCAACATCAAGCGTCGCTGGAAGCAGATCCACAAAGCGCAAAGGGATATGTACAAGGTGAAGGACAAGATGTGAGTTGGCGAGTTGGAGAGTTGGAGAGTTGGAGAGTTGGCGATGAACTCTCCAATTCTCTAACTCACTAACTCTCCAACTTCGCTCTGTCGCACCCTCCGGGTATAATCGCGCGGCACACGCGGGAGGCATCGATGAGACGGTATCTGTTGGTCACGATGGTTTCGGTCCTGGTCGTGACATCGATCGCGCTTGGACGCGGCCAGGCGCCGGCCGGCGGCGGCAAAGCCTACCGGTTCGAAAAGATCGGCGACGGCGTATTCTTCGCCACCGGTACCGGTGTCATGACCACGATGAGCAACTCGATGATCATCGTGAACACCGATCACCTGATGCTGGTCGACACCAGCGTCTCGCCCGCCGCCGCGCGTGCGCTGGTTGCGCAGATCAAGGAAGAAATCAGCCCGCGACCGATCAAGTACGTGTTCAACTCGCACTACCACTTCGATCACTCGCACGGCAACCAGATCTTCGGCGACGACGTGGAGATTATCGGTCACGAGTACATCCGCAAGATGCACCAGACCAACGTGCTGCAGCAGCGTACCAACAAATCGTTCAGCGAAGGGCTGCCGGCGCAGATCGCCGACATGAAACAGCGGATTGCGAAGGCCGGTGACGCGAAGGAACGCGCCCAGCTCGAGACCGCCATGCACGTGACCGAAGCGCACGCGAAGGCGATCCAGGAAGTCACGCCCAAGCCGCCGAATGTGACGTTCACCGACGTCATGACGCTGCACAAAGGCGGCCGCGAGGTGCAGGTGCTGTTCCTCGGGCGCGGCCATACTGGCGGCGACACGATGATCTACCTGCCCGCGGAACGGATCGTCTTCACCGGCGACTTCTTCGAAGGCCGCCCCGGCGCCGGCGTGCTGTCGTATCTCGGCGACGCGTTCATCGATGAGTGGCCCGCGAGCCTCGAGCGGCTCAAAGCGCTCGACTTCGACGTGATCGTTCCCGGTCATGGCGCGCCGCTCAAGGAGCGCCAGCAGGTCACCGACTTCCAGAATTACCTGCGCGACTTCTGGCGGCAGGCACGGGCCTTGCGGCTACAGGGCGCCACCGCCGAGCAGGCGGCGCAGAAAATGGACATGAGCAAGTTCGCAGCGCAATACGGGTTCAAGAGCCCGAGGCCCGACCCGCGCGCGGTGTTGCGAGCCTACGAGCTGCTACAAATCCAAATGCCAATGTAAGTTGGAGAGTGAGTGAGTTGGAGAGTTGGTGAGTCCTGAACCTAAACTCTTCTAACTCTCCAACTCTCTAATTCTCCAACTCTCTAATTCTCGGGCTCACCAACTATGCGTTTTCTGGTAACCGGCGGAAGTCAGGGAATTGGCGCGGCGGTGGTCGAACAGGCGCGGCAGGCCGGACATGAAGTCGTCTTCACCGGCCGCGACGACGCGCGGGTGCAGGAGGTCGCGCGTAAAACCGGCGCGCATGGTGTGCGCGCGGATGTCGGCGTCCCTGACGACAACGCGCGAACGATCCAGGCCTGCCAGGAACGCATCGGCGGCGTCGACGTGCTCATCAACAACGCCGGGTATGCCTACCGGGCCGAGATTGGCAGCCTCGATCTCGCCGCCATGCGCCGCGAATTCGATACGAACGTCTTCGGCCTGGTCGACATCACGAACCGCGTGGTGCCGCTGATGAAAGCCCAGGGCAGCGGTGACATCGTGAACGTCGCCTCGACCTCGGGCATGAAAGGGGCAGCGGGCGGCACCGCTTACAGCGGCAGCAAGTGGGCCGTGCGCGGCATCAGTCAGTGCTGGCAGGCGGAGCTGCGGCCGCACGGGATCCGCGTCGTCTGCCTCTGCCCGTCGGAGGTGCAGACGAATTTCGGCGGCAGGACCGGCCGGAACAACCCGAACAAGCTCTACGCCGCCGACATCGCCGCAACGATCATGGTCGCCCTCGACATGCCTCGTCGCACGCTCTGGCCCGAGTTGGCGGTCTTCGCGAACAACCCGTGGAAAGAAGACTGACGCGGTGATTTTCGGATTCCCGGAAATGCTACGCTGAGTCGTCATGGCAACCCGACGGCCCGGTCACTTCCACGCGGTGAAATTCTTCGAATCCGATGACGTGTTCGCGCGCATCGGCGCGGAATTCCTGGCAGAGGGCCTCGTGGCGCGACAGCCGGCGCTGGTCATCGCCACCCCCGAGCATCGGCGCCGAATGACCGCCGAGCTGAGAGCGCGGCATTTCGACGTCGAGGCCATGCAGGCGGCTGGCGACCTGGTCCTGCTCGACGCCGAAGCGATGCTCGGCTCGTTCATGGTCGGCGGACGTCCCGACGCCAATCTCTTTCAAGCGACCGCTGCGCGAGAGTTGGACCAACGTTTTGGCGGCCGCCCGATTCGGGCGTTCGGCGAGGGCGTCGACGTGCTCTGGAAGACGGGGCTCGATGAAGCGGCGATCCGGCTCGAAGTGCTATGGAATCGGCTGGCGGCCAGCCACGACATCAAGACGTTGTGCGTCTATTCCGTCAATAACTTCTACAGGGACGCCAGCCTGCGAATGATTTTCGACGAGCACTCGCACGTCATCTCCGACAAGGGTGCGATCGTTCACGCACACCCCACCGTCCGGTGGGGCGGCTCTACCAGCTCGAAGCCTTCCTGAGCCTACTGGCCAGCCGTGTGCGGCGGCTCGACGGCTGCCGCGATCGCCAGCGTCGCGTACGCCGTTCCCGCCGCCGAAATCCACTGGTCGTGCTGGTACGGATATCCGCTTTCAAAATACGGCTGGAATTCGAGCGACCGCGTCCTGACATGCCACGTTCCGTCCGGCGCCTGCGTCCGCAGCAGAAACTTCAATCCGGCCTGATAGGCCTGGTGCCTCGACGCGAGGCCGGCCTCGTGCAGCGCAAACAACGCCAGGCCGGTCGCATAGGCATCCGATGGCAGCGTCGGCAGTTGCGCGAACCCGCCATCTTGCTGCTGCTGCCCCTGTAAATCCCGCACCGCGGCATCCACCGCACGCGGATCGGCGTTGCTCCATTTCAACCCGAGCACCCGAAACGCATGTTCCTGCAGACGGGTCGCCTTGGTCGCCAGCAGCCATTGGCGCGCCTTCGCGATGCGCGCCTGGTTATCCGCGGCTTCGCTCGGCGGTCCGTAGGCAGTCAACGCCCGAATCATGAACGCCGTCGGCGTGATGTCGTCGAACATCAGCGGCGGCCGCGCGGCGCCGGGCCGGCTGAGACCTTGCTGACCGTTGTTGGTGAGGCTGCCACCACCACGCCAGTAGCCTTCCGGCAGTTGCTGCGTCTTGATGTACTGGATTTGCGCACGCACTCGTGCAGTGGCCGGCTCCTTCATCAAGTCGCTGGCGAAGAGCTCGAACGACAACGCGTTCACGCCTCCCCCGCCGGCAATCGAGTACTCGGCGTAGCGCTCGGTGGTCAGTTCCGAAAGCTCGCCAGGCAGCTGCTCGATCGGTTCGCCCACGTCGAGGCCGCGGGCGCGTGCGAACGCCTGCGCCGCGGCGGGCAGCATCTGGTTGTGGCACGAGTTGCAGCCGCCCTTCTTGATGAAGGTCGGACTGGTTTTCACCAGCAGGTCGAGCCCCTTGCGGACCGCCGACTGGAGCGCCTCGCGGGAAACGGCGTCGTCGGCCCACGCGGTCCCGGATCCGATGATCAGCACCGCCGCCGCACAGGTTACCGCGCCATAGATTCGCATCTTCATCTCAGCCCTCGACTTTCCGCCGTGCGTAAAATCTTGGTGACCTCCGTCTCCCCCCGGCGCGCGGCCAGACTAAGCGCCGTCTCACCTTCGGCCTTTGCCTGGATATCGGCGCCGCGCGACAGGAGCAATTTCACCAGTTCGACCGCGTCGCCGTCGTAGTGTGCCGCGAAGATCAGCGGCGTATAGCCGCGGTGGTCGACGGCATTCACGTCTGCGCCGCGCTCGAGGAGGAGCTTTGCCGCGGCCAGATCGCCTCGAGCCGCCGCATCCATCAGCGCCGTCTCGCCGACCTTCGACCGTGCCCGCACGTCGGCGCCGCGCGCCACCAGCAACTGCACGACCGCCGCATCGCGCGTAAACATGATCGGGGTGACGCCGGACAGGGTTGTACGGTTCACGTCGGCGCCTTTATCGAGCATCAGCTTCGTCATCTCGGCGCTGACGTTGACCGCCGGGAACAGCGGCGTGGTGCCGACGAGCGTCGCGGCGTTCACATCGGCGCCCGCCTCCAGCAGATGCGGCACCGACGCCGCTCCTCCGGGCATCGTCGCCGCCGCGTACAGGGGCGTGCGGCCCTCGACGGTCTTCGCGTTGACCGCCGCACCGTTCAGGAGGAGCAGCTTGACCTTCGCGTCGTCCGCGACGGCCCAGTGCAGCGCCGTCGCTGCACGGGAATTCTTGGCGTTGACGTCGGCGCCGGCCTCGACGAGCGCCTGCATGATGGTGACGGTTCCGCTCGCGGCCGCGTGCATCAGTGCAGTGGATCCGGCGCCGTCCGCCGACTTGGCGAGCGTCGGGTCGGCTGCGAGCATGCTCTTCACCCGGGCCAGGTCGTGGCTCGCGACCGCCTCGACGAGCCGCTGAACCGCGGGACTTGTTTCACGCGCCGCCGGGGCCGATTCATTCGCCCGGCCTGGCATGTCGGCGCCGGCGTCGATCCACGCGCGCAGCACTTCAATCTGATGCTCCGGCAGCGGTCCGGTTGGCGGCATCCGGACGCCGGCCTCCGACCCGGTCACTCGTTTGATCAGTTTGCTTTCCGAAGCTCTGCCGGGCACGATGACGACGCCGTAATCGCCGCCGCGCAGTGCGTTCTGACGAAGGTCGAGACGCAGTCCCGACTGCGCCTGGCGCGGACCGTGACAGCCGAAGCAATTGGCGGCCAGAATCGGCCGCACGTCGCGTTCGTAATCGACGGGCGACGGCTGTGTCTGCGCCGACACGGGTACCGCCGCAAGGATCGCCGCCGCAGTGAAAGCGAGGGGCAGGCGAATCATGGGCACTCCTGGGTTCTACGGCAACGCTGCGGACCGTGCGCTCGCTGAGGCCCAATGATAACGCTAACGCAATGAGGAATCTGGAACTGGGAATCTGGAATCCGCCACCCACTGACGCACTTCGTCGGGACGGGTGACGCAGAGCCCGAGATCGCGCAGCAGGCCGTCCGTCACCTTGTAGATCCAACCGTGCACGGCGAGCGTGCGCCCGTTCGCCCATGCCTCGCTCACGAGGGTCGTCTGACAGACGTTGACGACCTGCTCCACGACATTCAGCTCGCACAACCGTCGATGGCGTTCGGCCTCGGAATCGAGCGGGGCCAATTCCGCGGCGTGTTTGGCGGCAACGTCCTGGACATGGCGGAGCCAGTTGTCGATCAGGCCGAGACGGTCGTTGCGCAGCGCGGCCAGCACGCCGCCACACTCGTAGTGGCCGCAGACAATGATGTCGGTGACGCGCAGGACGTCGATGGCGTATTGCATCACCGCCAGGCAGTTCAAATCGGTGTGAACGACCAGGTTGGCGACGTTCCGGTGCACGAACATCTCGCCGGGGCCGAGCCCGGTGATCTGGTTGGCAGGTACACGGCTGTCCGAGCAGCCGATCCACAGATAACGCGGCGCCTGCTGCCGCGCGAGCCGGGCGAAGAAGCCGGGATCGTCGCGCCGAATCCGATCGGCCCAGGCGCGGTTATTGTCGAAGAGATGCTTCAGGACGCGCATGGGCGTTGGGAGCGGGGACTGGAGACTGACGTCTGGGACGGGATGGACTCACCATCGCTCCGATCCAGCCTCTAGCCTCTAGCCTCCTGCCTCGTGCCTTTC
>Ga0310892_10000548_pt1 | contig 11070 bp, 10 predicted proteins | sample C0D1metaG_FD_203747 | JGI IMG/M metagenome (GOLD analysis project Ga0310892, IMG submission 203747) | Lab incubated soil microbial communities from West Virginia University Organic Research Farm, Morgantown, WV, United States - C8D2 | ecosystem: Environmental > Terrestrial > Soil > Agricultural...
AATATAATGTACGGTTAGATCCCCATAGCTGACCATGGCAAAGGGTATTGATATTAAAAAATTATGTGAACTAGCTAAATTAGAGATACCTGAGCAAAATATGACAGAAATCTCTAGAAAGGTGGAAGAAGTACTTCTAATGTTTGACAAGTTAGATGATTTCACTACTGGGGATTCTGAAGCTTCGAGTATCGATGATCTAAAATTGGAAATAGCTTTTGAAAACTTGCGAGATGATAAGTCGAAGCTCGATTTAAGTTCATCAGATGGGCCTCAAACTATATTCAAATTAAAGAACACCAAAGATGGCTTTATTCTTGGGCCAAGGATTTGATCTTGAAGCGACTTTATGAACTGCCTGCTTTCGTAGTTTCTCGAAAGATTAAGGAACAAGAGGTAACTGCTGAAGAATATATATCTATTATTATTGAAAGGATAAAACACATAGATCTTAGAATAAACTCCTTTATTAGCCACAATTTTGAAAATGCCATCACAAAATCAAGGGCGATTGACAAAAAAATTAAAGAGGGCACTAATACCGGTTTGTTAGCCGGCATACCAGTCGGAATTAAGGACAATATTAGTGTACAGGGCCTAAAGAATACATGCGCTTCTCGCATGCTGGCGGAATACGTCTCTCCGTATAACGCTACGGTTGTCAGTAGAATTGAAGAACAAGATGGCATCGTTATCGGTAAATTGAATATGGATGAGTTCGGCATGGGAACTACATCGGAGTACTCTGCTTTTGGTCCCGTTCGAAATCCTTGGAATCTTGAATACGTAGCTGGGGGCTCCTCAGGAGGAAGCGCAGCCGCTGTTGCCTCATTGCAAATACCATTATCCCTTGGTTCAGATACTGGTGGATCTATCAGATGCCCATCTAGTTTTTGTTCCGTTGTTGGCATCAAACCTACATATGGAAGTGTAAGTAGAAATGGATTGATCTCTTATTCTAATTCATTGGAACAAATTGGTCCAATTGCAAGAACTATTTATGATCTAGTTCCTCTTCTAAACTCTATTTCTGGATTTGATCCAAAAGACAATACAACAATCAATAGAAAAAGTGAGTATCAAACAAATAATGTTGATAATATTCTGAAAAAAAGATATAAAATTGGGGTACTTAATGAATTAATTGATGAATCCGAATCCGAGGTAGCAAAAAATACTAGAAAGAAGGTTAAAGAGTTAGAAAATTATGGTTGTGAAATAGAGGATGCCCGGATATCTCTATCCCATTACGCCTTGGCCTCTTATTATGTTATTGCTACAGCTGAAGCAAGCAGTAATTTATCAAGATATGATAACTTACGATATGGTTATGAAGGTAGTCCGGAAGGCTACGAGTGGAATAGTTATTTTGCTGAATCCAGATCTAGGTTTGGTGATGAGGTAAAGCTTCGAATTCTTCTAGGCTCATATGTTTTGTCAGCAGGCTATTTTGGAAAATATTATGCAAAGGCACAAAAATTAAGATCAAAGATAAGGAAGGAGTTCGATAATTTATTTAATAAATGCGATATTTTGCTCTTACCGACGATGCCTGTCTTGCCATTTAAAATCGGGGAAAAGAGTTCACAACCGATTGAGCACTATAATTTAGACGTTTATACAATCTTGGCTAACCTTGCAGGTATACCAGCAATATCAATACCAGGTGGCCTATCTGAAAAGGGATTTCCGATTGGGGTACAACTTTTAGCAAATGGTTTTAACGAGCAAAAATTGATAGATGTGGCTGTTTTGCTTGAAAATGTCGAAGGTTTTAAGACGTGGATTCCGAAGATATGATTTTAAACGACAGGAATAAAGCTGGGCCAGAGTTGAAAATTGGGTTAGAGATACACTGTCAGCTAACTTTTCTTCATACAAAGCTTTTTTGCGGATGTCTCTCAAATTACCGAAACTCCGCTCCGAATGATAATACTTGTCCTATTTGTTTGGGATTACCGGGTACGCTGCCTTTGCTCAACAAGAGGGCTGTCGAATTTGCGTCAATGATTTGTTTGGCATTTAATTGTAGCATTCCAGAAAAAATTTCGTTTTATAGAAAAAATTATTTCTATCCTGACTTGCCAAAAAATTATCAGACAACACAATACAACTCATATGAATTAAGTAGTATTGGTTATGAGGGTTCCATTGAATTTGTGGGAGACTCAAAATCTAAGACTGATGATTTAAAGAATAGCGAAGAGAGAACTAAAATAAGGATTACCAGAGTTCAATTAGAGGAAGATCCAGGAAAAATAACTTACGAAGAAGACAAATCCGCTGCAAATAATTACTCACTTATCGACTATAATCGGGCTGGTGTTTCTTTGGTTGAAATAGTAACCGAACCAGACTTTTCTAGCCCAATTGCTGTTAGGATCTTCTTAAATGAAATAGTTAACTTGTTTGAATATCTTGGAGTTACCGATCCGAGTTTGGAAGGCTCAGTCAGATGTGATGTTAATGTTTCTGTCGGAGGCGGAAAGAAAGTTGAAATCAAAAATATAAGTTCATTTAAAGAGGTTGAGAAATCCATCTATTATGAAATCACTAGACAGAAAACTTTGATTATGCATAACATTGATGTCAAACCGGAAACTAGACATTGGGATGAGAAAAGAAAGGTAACTGTAGCTGCAAGATCAAAAGAGGAGGAGGAGGAATACCGATATTTTCCAGAGCCTGATATCCCTAGAATTATTTTGGGCAGCAAGTTCGTTTCCAGAGTAAGAACCAGTATGCCTGAATTACCTATTGAGAGGTTGAAAAGATATATTGAAGTTTACAAGATAACCGAACATACCGCCAAGATTTTGGTTAATGATAAAAGAATAAGTGATTTTTTTGAAGAATCATTAGTATACCACAAATCTCCGATTGAAATATCAAATTGGATAGTGAATGAGCTGCTTACAAAAATTAATGAGAAGGATAGACAAGGTTTAACCGACCATAACACAAAGGGTCTTGATATTCTGACTATATCCCCCAAACAGGTAGCTGAAATGGCAAAATTAGTTGAGATAAAATCGTTAAACAGGACTACAGCTAGAGAGATATTTGATAAAAGCATCGAAACAGGTACTAGTCCGTTGAAATTAATAGAGACATTAGAAATTGAAAATATTTCTGATGAGAAATCCATTGTAAAGGTAATTCAGGAAATATTATCTTCTCAGCCACAACTAATTGAGCAGTCAAAAAATAACCCAAACACCATTAATTACATTTTGGGGCTGATTATGAAAGAGACAAAAGGTAGAGTTAATCCTCAGATTGCATTGAGATTGATAAAGGAATCTCTAGAGGATATATGATTCTAATTCAGTGTTATAATCTTGTAATAGAATATTAGGTTATGAATGAGGTTAAAATAGACTAAATTCAAGCCAAACTTTCTTTAACGTCATATGGAGGTTAGGTATAATCTGATTAGCATATTCAAGTACTAAGAGATTGATGCGAACTGCTTGGATGTTATTGCACCAGAGGCTTTGATAATGGTGTAAATAATAGATCAAACTGTCATTCCTGTTGACCCAATCAAAGTTGCTTATGTATCTAATTCAAAGTTTTTTCTTTGTAGACTAGACCATAAATAAATACCTGGGATTACATTAGGATAGGTAATACATGTCCATTTCAAACGATTTAGATGAGGTGTCTACATTTATTGTTTGTCCTGGTTGCAAGACTAGGTCCCCAAAGGATTGGATAGTGAAACATTTGGAATCTAAAACAAGACCTCGCGTAAGAAGATCTCAGGTCTACTTTAGATGCGTAATTTGTAACCAGACTACAAAAATATTTGATAAGAAATTAATAAAATTCATAGATAACGAAGTCATGAAAAATGACGATTACTAGTATAATTGGACTAGACAATTCTGAGTAAATTGTGGATTGAAACGCTAAACCTAGTATTGACTTTCTTTAAGTTTGTAAAGGAGATAAAGGTGTAGGGCATACACTATCCTTTAGTTAAAACTATTTGGCAAGAGCAGATTTGCTGGGGATCATGAATGAACTTTCCATTTTGGGAATTCCTGGCCAATCTAGAATGTCTTATCCTCTATTTAATTGTACTAGAGGTGAAGCTTTGATTCAATAGCGTATATTCCTAATGGTATCGCAATTCTATTGAAGTGACGCATAACAAACTTGGATTTGATTTGGCGGACATAATTTTGAATAAGCATATGACCCTTACAATAATTTCTAAAAGATCATATTGTCTAGCCTGAATAAGCACGATCCCTAGAATGCACTTAAATGTAGTCGGATCATATTCATTCATATATGTGGATTATTTGATGGTTCCTAGCTCCTCTAAATTCCTCATTACAATAGGCAAAAAAGAGCCTATATCAGTAACTACGCCTATAGCTTGAGTCGTTCCTCTATCTAGTAATTTTGTTACCACAGATTGGTTAATATCTACTGCTATAACTTTTACAGAGGCAGGCAACATGTTCCCAACCGCGATTGAATGGAGCATCGTTGAGAGCATGATAACCAAATTAGCTTTTTTCAACAATAATTTATACTCTTTTTGAGCTTCAACTACGTCAGTAATGACATCCGGAATGGGGCCATCATCCCGTATTGATCCGCACAAAACAAACGGAACTTTGTTACTAATACATTCATACATAATTCCGCTTTTTAAGATTTTGTTTTGTACCATTGATTTTATAGATCCTGCTTTGAATACTTCATTTACGATGGACATATGATTGCGATGCCCACGCACAGCAAGTGTCCCATCATCTACATGCATTCCTAATGATGTTCCAAGAAGTGCGTTCTCAATATCGTGTACTGCCAAGGCGTTACCAGCTAAAATTCCATCTACAAAACCTAATCTTATGAGTCTTGCTAATAAGTCTGATGCCCCGGAATGGACTACTACAGGACCCGCCACGACAATTATCTTCCCATGGTTTTTCTTAGTGCGATAAAGATCAACAGCCACCTTTTTTGCAATTTGTTGAGTAGGTCGCTCGCTGGAACTTGAACTACTCATAAACTGAAATATATCGACTCCTTCCCTAGGTCTCTCTTGTGGTATAATTCTAATTCCCCTTTCACCGGTAACCACCAAGTCACCCTTTCTTACATCACGATTGGTTTTGCATTCTGCTTTATTGGTGTCGGGATTTAAGACGATACATTTATCCATCATCATGTTTCCAACATTTATCCATTCTGTATGGTAAAACAGTTGGGTCGGGTTATTCGTGGTACTATAAAAGTCATCAGGTAGAACCATATCTCTGGGTGAAGGAATACATTTTACCTCGTCTACTGAAACACTAGTAGCACCTTCTCGGAACAAGTATTCTAATATTTTTGTCAAATGACTTTCGCTCTCACCCCTAATCACCAAGCGTGCATAGCTGTAATCTTCCTTCCTTTTTCCTATTTGAAATTCCAATACTGTGAAATCGCCTTTTAAATCCATAATCCTGTCAAAAATCCGAGTAAGTATTGATGAGTCAACCAAATGACCCTTTACTTCAATTTCCTTTTCGAATATACCCATCTGTACTCATTATTTATGCTTTTTAAAATTCCTTTCCTCAAGAAGGATATATATTAAACTGGTAACGAAACTTTACCAAAATATTCTTCAATGTTTCCTACTTCTATTAATTTATTTTTTATAATGTCTTTAGTTTGAGGTGAAAACCAGTTAGCTATCGCCTTTGCAATGCCATTCTTATCACATATTGCGATCAAATATCCTTGTTCCTCCTGAACTACGGCAAAATAGTTCTCCTCTCCGACGGGTTCCCAATTGTTACTGTTATTATCTTTGAGCGCAAGTGCAGGTAATGCAGGAGTGCCATCGGATAAAAAGGTTGATAATAATTCCTGTGCGTTTTTCACCCTCTTTTCTCCAATTTTTAAGGCAACGAAATATTGCATAACTTAATTACTAAAGTACTCTAATATCTCTTTTATATCCTCTAAATCCTCTGTGTCTTGAATATTTTTTTTGGAGGTTTTGGGTAATCGAGAGTTTGGCCTGTGAGAGGAATAAGACCGACCTGATTGGAAAAATGGTTCAACGTTTTCTCTTGTGAGCTCCTCTCTGTTCCTTAAATAATAGTTTGCTTGTAGCACCATCTCAAGCTTGTCAAGAAGGTGAACACACTTTGATTCAAAGGACTTTTTCGTTTGATACTCATGCCACAATTCTAAATATCTTTTTTTCAAACCTTTTGTGTATATCTTATCTGTTATCTTACCAAATGCTTCGTTTTCTAGTTTATTTTTCCTCTTATTATTCATAGTTTCTGGAGTAATGTCGCCTGTAATCGATTCAGCTAGATCATGAATTAATGCCATTTCAATAAGCTTAACTTTTTTCTTACAAGAAAATCCATATTTCTCCGAATAAAGAAAAACCAAAACTATCATTAATAATGTATGGGATGCAACAGACTCTGTATTTCTAATTTCCAGCTTCTGTTTCCATCCAGTTCTGGGTGTTTCTTTCAATTTGTAAAAGTACTCTGTAATATCTGTTATGCTTCCTTGCTCTGATTTGTTCACTTTCATCATGAGATTTCTAGCTAGTCAATGCATTTGAAGAATTTGATAAATCATGAGATGAGGAATCTGATCCACTAATTCTGGCACATCAAAAGTATGGTCCACCAAAATTGTTAGCAAAGTGGCACTTACACACATAGCAATGGTAATCATTACAATATACAATACATTGGTAATTTGAGTCATGTTAGAACTAATAATGCCAAAATAATTTAATCCTTTGAATTATTGTATTTAAATGATAATCAACCACCAATAATATTAGTTTTGGACGATATTCATGACATGGATATGACTATGGGAGTTAAGTTAGCGCAGAGCTTTTTCAATAAGAATAACTCTAGAAGCTATGATAGATTGGTAAAACTCGCAACATTGGGACAGGACTTGATTTGGAAAAAGAAATTGGTTGAACGTGTACCCAAGAGATCACTGGTCCTAGAGATGGCTTGTGGTACTGGAATCTTAACCTCCTTATTAAAACAAAATTATAACAAGGTATATGGCATTGACCTGACGTTTGAATATCTTTATGAACTGGGTGAGAAAAAGATTGATATCGATTCCATAAACGGTTCAGCTGAATTCTTGCCATTTCAAAATGGATATTTTGATTGTATTGTGGCATCTTATCTGCCCAAATATGTTGATCTAAAGATCCTAGTTAGTGAATGTCAACGAGTTTTGAAGAAAAAGGGTCTTTTGATACTTCATGATTTCACCTACCCAAAGAGACTTGTTTATCAATTGGTTTGGAAGATTTATTTTAGAATTATCAAGACCCTTTGGAGGTTCGATGTGAGATGGGCCAATGTGTTCAACGGACTAGATAAGCTTATTATTAACAACCATTGGGACCTAAAGATAAATTCGATCCTTGAGTCACACGGCTTTGTCAACATACACAGGCAATATCAAACCTTTGAAACATCTGCCATAATATCAGCGTTCAAAGATGAATGACGACTCTAGACTGAATGAGTGGTTCGTACCCAAGTTCGGTCCTCAAAGATTTCGAATGTTTTGTGGAATGCTTTTTCTTCCATATACAGGCATGTGTATTTCATTTGTCGTCTGGGGTAGTTTGATAGCCGATACAATTTTTTTAGAGAGAATCGCCATTTTAGCTTTGATTTATTTCGTTGCCTTAGGAATAGGGGCCCATGTTGCAGATAATATAGGCTCCAAAAAAATAAAGCCGTGGGGGGATTTATTCAGTAAGAGGCAGTCATGGATTATTATCCTGGCTTGTTTGGGTTTTTCATACGGACTGGGATTGTACTATGCACTTTTATATGCTCCACTTTTAGCATTTATTGGAATCATAGAAGGTTTTTTTCTATTCGCATACAACTTTGAGCTTTTTAAGGGAAAGTTTCATAAGAATTATTGGTTCGCATTATCATGGGGGATGTTGCCATTTCTTGCAGGATTTGTATTGCAAACAAATACCATAACATCCATTTCTCTGTTTCTATCACTAATACCATTTATGCTTAGCTACATGGAGATTAGAATTTCTAGACTCTATAAAAATAATAAGAGAAATAACAGCAAGACTATGACCACTTACCAATATGAGTTGCTCCTCAAATTATTAAGTATAGGTACGATATCTTTGACATTTATTTTCCTACTTGTTTCTTCAATTCTCGCGCAAAAAGCCACTTTCAATGATTTATTCTTGCTTCCTTTAGGATTGGGATTTTTCAAGAATTAGACAAGTAAAAAAAGACTAATAGATTAGGTGCTGTTTTTGGTCAAAAAGGATGCAAGGCTAAATAGCCGAGGCTTTGATAATTTTTACAGAAGGAAAGGAGATCTAATTCGTAATGCTTTTAAGTCAAAGAATTAAGTTTACTTTTGCTCATCTTTTTTCTTTTGCAACTCATCATCTTTTTTTACATTATCCAGTAAATCTATAAAATTTGAATTATTCTTATTTGGATTGGATTTGGCTATTTTTTTCTTTTTTGATCTTGTTCGCAGATATCTCAAAATAATTATGATTACTATGATGATTACAATTAAGATGATCAATCCAAGCGGATTTGACGTTGAAAATAGCGACCCAACTCCTTGGTTTTCACTATTAGGTTGTTGGGGTAAATCGACGGTAACGATATCATTTTCATAAATGATGTATTGATTTCTCAAGTCATCATAGTATTCAACTTTGAGGGGTACCAAGTAGTTCCCAGAAGCCGACTCGTTACTATTAGAAATAGGGATATTGAATGGTAGTGGAGAATCTTCCTCTAGATCGCCCAAGTATTCTGGAGTTGTAGAAGCTGGGGTAGCTATTCTTAGGTTACTAACATTCTGTCCGGTTGCAGACAAATTTTCGATTTCTCTTTCAATCATTTCCTTGTCAGTGACTAACTCGATAGTCGTAAACAAACCACCTGTATTACCCTTATTTAAGAGGTTACCTACTACATTCAAAGTTCCGCCTATATTATCTATTGAAAGGTCGTTTATGCTTACTTCTATCTCTCCGACCACATTTGCACCTATAAAAAATGAATCTGATTTCAGCTGACCATTACTGACGTACTCTACATTTACCTCAAAAGATATCGGACTATTGATCAAGGTTTTAGAAGCAAATACTTTGGTTGGAAATTGTAGAGTAGTTTTAGGGTTTATCATATCTAGATTCCATTTTGAATTTCCAAGTATTTCTAAAGCGCCATTATTAGCAGAGAGGGTTACCACAGCATTTTGAATCGGATTGTTGTTATTATTAGTAATATTGAATCTGAAATCATCAATTTTTCCAGCTGTTAAGAATACGGTATCCTCACTTGTTTGAGGAAGGGTATTCACATTGGGCTCATTTTGGGGTAATTGTTGGGGGGAAACGGTAGAATTTTCAGCTGAGACAAAATACATAGGGTTTGGAATATTTGTGGGTTTTTTAAGATCTACATCCACATAACCTGATTTTTGTTGATATTCATTCATAAATGTTGCATTGCCTGACCCACTCTCCATTTCAAGGTTATTAGCCATACTAGGGGAGACGCTCAATCCCTCCTCTTCTACCTGATTGTTATCATTACTAGGAGCACTAGGTTCGATAGGCTCAGGGGTGCCCGATGCAGTTGTAGATATGCTCAGCCCCCCATCAGGTGGATTTGGTAGGACTCTAAATCCTATGCTCTTATCGACTGAGTTTGGCACCCCCACTGAATTAATGTAGTTTATGTGCAAATTTATTTTTTGAAGGCTTTCACCGGCATTAATAGATGGCATTATTTTAATTAGGACTTCAGTTGATCCATTCTTTGGTATATTGTCAATACTAAACGTGCTTTGTCCAGTGTTAATAACAGGCAGAGAAGATGTATCTTGATCAAGAGTGTTGATTGATGTTTCATTTGAAATAACACTTTCACGTGAGCTATCTGATATTACTGTTTGATCTGACTCGGATATTTGTAATATCACCCCAGTTGCGTCGGCAGTACCCTTGTTACTAATTATCAATTTTACTGGATTGTTTATTCCGGGTTGAAGATCAGTAGTATTAGACGTAGAGTCTAGGATCGCTTTCCCTGGAAGGTAAAAGGGTATATCAATATCTTGAATGCGGTAAGTTCCGATCTTAGTATCAGGCACCTTAAAGTAGTATAGAGATAGTGATCCGAGATGGTTTCCAAGAGTGGCACTGCCTAACACCTTGATTTTGAAATATAACGTATAAGTTTGCCCTGATTTAATCACATCATTTGAACTTGCGACTGAAGTAAATTTATCAATCTCCTGTTGTTGATCATTCATTGCGCTAGGTGAGCCAGAATTATCAGCTACAAATCCTGATGGTAATTTCAGGTATCCTGTGACTCCGCTGATGTCTGAAAACCCTGTATTAGATAATTCTATAGCTAGAATGGAGCTACCCTCACCCGGGCCTACTGCCCTTTGATTGGATAATTTAGAAAATGTATTGGAAGTTGAAGCAGAATTACTTTGAAGCGGTGCATCGGAAGCCCAGTAAGTGCTTATAAACCCATTATTATTTGGAGGCTGTCCCAAGTAGTTGTTCATTGAACTAGGATCAATTGGAAGTGACTTGTATAGAACAATTTCATGCACCTTTTGAATACTGTCTGTATATGTCAATTTGACCGGCAAGACTATGGTTTTATTTGGCAGATCGGCTGATTGTCCCGATGGATTCTCACCGGTACCCAAGAGATATTGCAATTGGGACTTTGGAATTGGCATGTTAAAAGGAATTGGTTGGTTGACTGGCAGGTCTCCTATATATTCTGAAATTCCATTTTCTTTTTGGGTAACCTCATTGGTAGCAGAGCTGTTATTGGTATTTTTTACATTACTTGGAATTTGTTGCTCAGTTATGGAAATTTTTGAAAACTGTGCTAATGCATTACCCTGATTTAAAATATTTCCAGCAATGTTGTATGAATTGCCAATCGGTCTTAAAGTTAGATCATTTACATCCAAATTTATATTTCCAGTTACGACAGCACCTAGATT
>Ga0310892_10000552_pt1 | contig 11053 bp, 7 predicted proteins | sample C0D1metaG_FD_203747 | JGI IMG/M metagenome (GOLD analysis project Ga0310892, IMG submission 203747) | Lab incubated soil microbial communities from West Virginia University Organic Research Farm, Morgantown, WV, United States - C8D2 | ecosystem: Environmental > Terrestrial > Soil > Agricultural...
GTCGTATGGGCACGGCGACTGATCGCGGCAGCGGCGGGGCTCGCCTTTGTGTATGCGCTGCTCACGATCGGCCAGGCGGCGCCTGCAGCGCAATCTTCTCCGGCCGCCGTAACATCACACGCCGCCGAGCAACGCGCGCTTCTCGATCAGTACTGCGTCACGTGTCATAACGATCGCCTGAAGACCGCGAACCTCTCGCTCGAGAAGCTGGACCTCTCGACCGCCGGCGATCATCCCGAGTTGTGGGAGAAGGTGATTCGCAAACTTCGGGCGGGCGTTATGCCCCCTCCGGACGTCAGACGGCCTTCGCTTGCCGAGTACGAGGGCCTCAGGGATTGGCTGGAGAGCGAGATCGATCGGAAGGCAACGCCGCGCGCAAATCCGGGCGCCGTCGTGCTGCATCGCCTGAACCGCACCGAATACGCGAACGCGATCCGCGATCTCCTCGATCTCGAGATCGACGTGGCGACGCTGCTGCCGCCTGACGATTCGGCGCGAGGATTCGACAACGTCGCCGGCTCGCTCACGATCTCACCGACGCTGCTCGAGGCCTACACGACCGCGGCAACACGAGTCGCGCGCATGGCGGTCGGGTACTGGAAGACACCAACCGAAGCGACCTACCTCGCTCCCGGCGATACGTCACAGAACCACCACCTCGAAGGATTGCCCTTCGGTACCCGCGGCGGCATGCTCGTTCGGCACAACTTCCCCGCCGATGGTGAATACAAGTTCTCGATCCAGAACTTCGGCATCGGCAGCTTCATCCCGGGCGAACGGCTGGAGCTCGTCATCGATGGCGAACGGTCGCACCTGTTCAAGTACGAAGGCGTCGGCACGAGCCAGGGCATGGCCGGCGACACCGGCGACGGCGTGCTGGAGGTCAGCCTCCCGGTGAAAGCAGGGTCGCGGATGGTGGGCGCCACATTTCAGGCGACCAACTACCGTCCCAGCCTGGACATGATTAAGCAGTACGACCGGAAGTCGCTCGAGAACAACAGCATTCCGCAACTGCAGTACTACCCGGCGATCGGCTTCCTTCGCATTCAGGGTCCGTTCACCCCTGTCCGTCCAGCCGACTCACGCAGCCTTCGCAAGGTCCTCACGTGTCATCCGGGTAGCGCGACCGACGAGACATCGTGTGCGAGAAACATCCTTACCACGCTGGCGCGCCGGGCGTACCGGCGTCCGACCACTGCACCGGATATCGAGCCGCTCATGACGTTCTTTACGGAGGGCCGCCGCGACGGCACCTTCGAAGACGGCATCGAGCTGGCGCTGCGACGACTGCTCGCGAGCCCACGTTTCCTCGTCCGCGCGGAGAAGGAGCCAGTCAATATTCCCGCGGGGCGCGCGTATCGCATCAGTGACCTCGAGCTCGCGTCCCGCCTCTCGTTCTTTCTCTGGAGCAGCATCCCGGATGAAGAGCTGCTCACCGTGGCGAGCCAGCGACGATTGAGCGATCCGAAGGTGCTGGAGCAACAGGTCCGGCGCATGCTCGCCGATCCACGCTCATCAGCACTGGTCGCGAACTTCGCCGCTCAACTGCTCTACCTGAGAAATCTCGACGCGACCTCACCAGACGGCATCTTCTACCCTGACTGGGACGATGAGCTGCGACAGAGCTTCCGGCGGGAGACGGAGCTCTTCTTCGAGAGCATCATGCGGGAGGATCGCAACGTTCTCGACCTGCTGACGGCGGATCACACCTTCGTCAACGAGCGTCTGGCGCGGCATTACGGTATTCCGAACGTCTACGGCTCGCACTTCCGGCGCGTCACGCTCGGGCCCGACCTCGATTACCGGCGAGGGCTGCTCGGAAAAGGAAGTTTTCTCGCGGTGACCTGGACGCAGAACTTCAGATCGTCACCAGTGAAGCGCGGTGTGTGGGTGCTCGAGAACCTGCTCGGCACTCCTCCGCCGGAGCCGCCGCCGAACGTGCCGCCGCTCGAAGACTCATCCGGCGGGCCCGGAAAGATCCTGACGCTTCGTGAGCAGATGACGATGCACCGGAAGAATCCGCCGTGCGCGGGGTGTCATAAGATCATGGACCCGATCGGCTTCGCCCTCGAGAACTTCGATGCCGACGGCAAGTGGCGCACGAAGCAGGGCGGCGAGGGCGGGACGCCCATAGACGCGTCGGTGCAACTCTTCGACGGTCAACAGGTTGAAGGTCCGGTCGGGCTGCGGGAGGCGCTCATGCGCTACTCGCCACAGTTCGTGCGCATGTTTACAGAGAAGATGATGACCTACGCGCTGGGACGAGGCGTAGAGTATTCAGACATGCCGGCGATTCGTTCGATCGTCCGCGACGTGGCAAGCGAGAACAACAGATTCTCTACTCTCGTCCTCGGTGTCGTTCGAAGCGCGCAGTTCCAAATGCGGGTGAAGGAAGCAACCACGCAGTAGCAAGCGTAGGCCGGGTCCTATGGAGACAGCGTAGGCCGGGTCCTGCTCTGTGGACCCGGCGGGGAGATTATCGATGTTCGTCACCAAGAAACATCTTCCACGTCGAACGTTTCTTCGTGGCGCCGGCGTCACGCTGGCGCTTCCGCTGCTGGAGTCGATGCTGCCCGCGATGACGCCGCTTCGCCTGACCGCCGCGGCGCCGGTGAAGCGCTTCGTCGGCATCTGGCATCCGCACGGCGCAGCGCCGGGCTACTGGAGCCCGGTGCAGGAAGGCCGCGATTTCGAGTTCTCGTTCATCACGAAACCGCTGGAGCCGTTCCGCGATCGCGTCGTCCTCATCACCGGTCTCGACATGCCGGAGGCGATGGCCACCGACGAGGAACCTGGCGGCGATCACGCCCGCGGCGCGGTGCTGCTATCTGGCGCCCGGCCGCGACGCAACGCCGTCAGCCCCTACCTCGGCGTGACGATCGATCAACTCATCGCGAACCAGTACGGACAGGACACGATCCTGTCGTCCATCCAGCTCGGCGTCGAGGACACCGGCAATTTCGGCAACTGCAATTGGGGCTATAGCTGCGCGTACACCAATTCGATCTCGTGGTCCTCGCCCACGCAGCCGCTCCCGACGCAGGTCAACCCGCGAGTCGTCTTCGAGCGGCTGTTCGGCGACGGCACGAGTCCTGAGGAACGTCTCGCCGGACGCCGGCAGAACGCCAGCATTCTCGACTCGGTGACGCGCGAGCTCACGCACTTCAAGAAGGATCTCGGCGCCGGCGATCAAGGCAGGCTCGACACCTACGTGGAGAACGTGCGCGAGATCGAACGGCGCATCCGGATTGCGATGACCAACGCCGTGAAGGAGCCCAACGGTGACGTTCCGTTTGGTCTGCCCGAGAGCAAACACGTCCACTTCAGGCTGATGTACGACCTGATGGCGCTGGCGTTCGCGGGAGATATCACGCGATCTGCGACCTTCATGCTCGGGCGCGATCTCACAGGGACGAGCTTCCCCGAGTCCGGCTTCAACGGCGGATGGCACGGCTCGTCGCACCACGGCGACAAACCGGAGAACGTGGCCAACTACGCGAAGGTCAATCGCTATCACGTACAGAACGTGGCGTACTTCTGCGACAAGCTGCGCAACATCCCGGACGGCGACGGCACGCTATTGGACCATGTGCTGATTTACAAGGGCAGCAACATGGGCAACTCCCATCGCCACGCGCACGAGAAGGTGCCGGTGATCCTCATCGGCGGGATCGATGGCAGATTCAAGGGCAATCGTCATCTCGTGTTCCCGGACAACACGCAGCGCACGTCCAACATGCTCCTGAGCCTGCTCCACTTGTACGGCGTCGCGCAGGACAAGCTTGGGACGAGCACCGGGCCGTTGCCGGGGATCGAACCGCTGGAGATCACATAGCCACGAAGATCACGTAGCCAGGAAGATCACGCGGATATGCATCAGAGAACGCCAAGAGACTTCCGGTACCTTCCGAGCCTCGTGCTCTTCGCGATCTTCGTGTGCTTCGTCGTTTATTCAGTGCCTATCGCCGCACAACTCGCTGGCCGCCCCACACGGCCGCAGGTACAACCGCCTCAGGGCGCGGTCCGTCAGGTGATCTTCAAGAACTGCGTGTCGTGCCACGGCATCGACGACTACGCGTTCTTCGCCCTGGACAAGTCAGGATGGAAGTCGCTCATCGACACGAAGCACACGGACATGAAAGTGGCGATTGCGGACGCAGACCGCGAGATCCTCGTCGATTGGCTCGTCACGAAATTCGGACCCGGCACCAAGCCGTTTCCGCGGACGTATGTCGCCCCTGAAATTACGACGTTCTTCTCGGACGCCGAGGCGCAGACGGTGCTGAATCGCTCATGCAGTACGGCCTGTCACACGCTCGACCGCGTCAACGATGCGAGATTCAGCCCGGACCGCTGGCGCGTGGTTACCGTCGACATGCGCGAGCGCGGCGCCAGGCTGACCGACGAGGAGCTCGAACGGCTGGTCGAGTGGCTGGGCCGCGTCAAAGGAACGAACCCGAATCAATGACTACGACCCTCGGACTACGGGCAGCGAGCGCAGGACTCATCCTATCTCTCATCGTCGCGCTCGCGCAGGCGCAGACGTCGACTCCGCAACTGAGTTTATCGGCGACGTCGGCAAATGTGGGTCAGCCTGGCAGCCCGGTGAACATCAAGCTTCTGCGCTGGTCGACCGACGAAGAACGGGCGCCGATCGTTGCGGCGCTGAATCCTCCTCCTGCACCACCACCTGCCGCGGCTCCCCCACCTGCCGCGGCTCCGCCGCCTGCTGCTACGCCACCGCCGTCTGCCGAAGCACCACCCGCGGATGCAGCAACGGCCGGCGCTGAACGTGGAGGCGCGGCGCGTGGCGGACGTGCAGGGGGACGTGGCGGACGCGGAGGGCGTGGCGGACGCGGAGAAGCCGCCCCGCTGAGCCCGATCGCGTCGCTCACCGCCGCTATCGGCAAGGCGCCGACGATCGGATACATCTGGACCGATGAGGTGACTGGCTATTCGATCAAGTACGCGTGGCGCGCGCCCATACCGTCCGGCGGAGAACGCATCATCCTGGCGACCAATCGCGCGTTCGGCGCGCAGTCGCCGCAATGGAAACCCTCTGGCAACCAGCCGGTTACCGACTATGAGTTCTCGGTGATCGAGCTTCGACTGAATGCCAAAGGCATCGGCGAGGGCAAGACGTCGCTCACCGCCAAGGTCATCGTCGACGGCGAGGCGAAGACGATTGCGCTCGAGAACTACGCGGCCGCGCCGGTGATTCTGCAGAACGTGAAACGCTCATGAAGACACCGGGTGTGATTTTCGATCGTGATGTCCGCGAAAATCACACCCCGTGTCCTTGTGGAGAGACGTCATGTCGATCCGACTCCTGATTGGATACATTGTCGCGTTTTCGCTGTCGGCAGTCAGCGTCAACGCAGCCACCAGTGAGCTGGCGGACGCGGCGATGGCTCGCAACGCACTCACCGTCCGCTCGCTGCTGCAGAAGAAGGCTGACGTCAACGCGCCACAGGTCGACGGCACCACCGCGCTGCATTGGGCGGTGCGCTATGACGACCTCGACACGGCCGATCTGCTGATCCGATCCGGTGCCCGCGTCTCAACCGCGAATCGCGAAGGAGTCACACCGCTGCAACTCGCGGCGATGAACGGCAGTGCGTCGATGATCGACAAGCTCCTCAAGGCAGGAGCCGAGGCGAATGCGGCGCTCACGCCATCCGGCGACACGGCACTGATGATGGCCGCGCGCACGGGCACGCCAGAGGCGATCACCGTGCTGCTCGAGGCTGGGGCCAATGTGAACGCGAAGGAATCGTGGGGCGGGACCACGGCGCTGATGTGGGCCGCGTCCGAACAGCACACCGCCGCGGTCAAGCTGCTCCTCGATCACGGTGCCGACGTCAATGCCCGATCCAACTTCGTCGCTGCTGCCAACGGGCGTGGTTTCGAAGGCCGGACGCCCGCTGTGCCGAAGGCCGAACAGAAAGTCGAGGAGTTCGCCAGCGGCTGGCTGACGCCGCTCATGTTCGCAGCGCGCGAAGGCGACCTCGAATCGGCGCGGCTGCTCGTGAACGCCGGCGCCAACGTCAATGCGATTGCGGGCGACGGCAAGGACGCGCTGGGGCTGGCGATCTTCAACGGCAACTACGATTTTGCCTCCTTCCTCATCGACAGCAAGTCGGACGTCAATCACGCCGACACGCAGGGCTTCACGCCGCTGTTCTGGGCGGTGGACCGCCGCAACATGGAGACGGCGCCGAATTTTCCATGGATGATCACGGCCGATCCGCTGCCGCTCATCAAGAAGCTGCTCGACGCGGGCGCCAACCCGAACGCACTCGTCAACAACACACCGCGCGCCCGCATGCGCGCCGGGTCGCCGCGCATCGTGTTTGCGACAGCATTGATGCGCGCTGCCTTCTCAGCCGACCTCGAGCTAGTGAAGATGCTGCTGTCGTACAAGGGAGACCCCAAGATCATCTCCAGTGATGGCGAGACGATGATCGAGGCCGCCGCCGGGTTGGGATTCATCCAGGGTTACAGCAAGGGAAAGACGGCGGCGGAACGGCTGGAAGTCGTCAAGCTGTTCGTCGGCCTCGGGGCTGATGTGAACCAGGCGGACGATTACGGAATCACGCCGCTGATGGTGGCCGGCAACATGGGCGACACCGCCGTTATTCAGTATCTCGTCGACGCGGGCGCGGACCTCGGCGCCTACGATCTTGGCAAGAAGAACGATGGCGCCTTCGGCGCCAGCGTCGAACCGCTGATGCCCGTCGACTATGCGATTGGTGTCGGGACGTTCGTACCCAATAACGCCGTCATCATCCACGAGGACGCGGTCGCCCTGATGTTCCGCCTGATGAAAGAGAAGGGCATCACCCACACTACGTCGGAGTGCACGCTGCGAGGATTCACGTGCGCCCAGGCGAACGTCGACCCCAAAGTTGCCACACCGGCTGAAATTGCCCGCATGAGAAAGATCGCGATCGGGCACCAGGTGGAGGGCATCACCGGCGGCCTCGAAGTAAAGGATGCGAAGTAGCCACACTCACTTCTTCGGGGGCCGGTTGAACATCACAAAGCAGGGCGCGTCAGATCGCGCGACCACGACGTCCGGCCACTCGTCGCCATTCAGGTCGCCGACAGCCATCCCGTAGATCGCGCCCTTGCCGTCGCCGAACGGCACCGGCTGATACTTCATCCCGGTCCCATCGTTGAAATACGCCACGCCCGGTGCCTCGACATAGCCGACGAGGATTTCCGGGCGGCGGTCGCCATTCAGATCGGCGGCGATCATCGAATAGGGCAGCGCCTTGTGCGTTTGGAACTTGATGCCGCTTCGGAAGGTAGCGTTGCCGTCGTTGATGTAGACAAAGCACCCCAACTCCTCCGGGCAAGCGGCGATGTCCGGACGGCCATCGCCGTCGACGTCGGCGACCGCCATGGCGCGCGTGGATGATTTCGGCGGTCCCCAGGGCTCTTCGCGAACGAAGTTCCCCTGACCGTCGTTGAAATGCACGACGCTCTGACACGAATCGCGGCAGGCATACACGACGTCATTCGCGCCGTCACCGTTGACGTCCGCCACGGCTACAGTCGCAGCGCTGGGCGAATCCTTCAATGGACGGCAGTCGAAATTGAGCTTGCCATCGTTGAAGCACACAAAACTCGTCATCTCGCGATTGGCAACCGCGATATCCGGATAGCCGTCGCCGTTCAGATCCCCGACGGCCGCGTTTCTCGTCTGCCACTTCGGATCGCCGTAGTGGCCGCCAACAACGAAGTGTCCTTTACCGTCGTTGAGCAGAACCAACTTCGGATCCGGCTCGTCGTTGCTCAACACCATGTCCAGGTGGCCGCTGCGCGTCATGTCCGCCAAGGATGCCGAGTAGCTCTTGATGGCTTTGCTCGGGAGCGCTGGCGCTGGCGTGAAATGTCCCTTGCTGTCCCCGAAAAACACACGGCTCGTCACCTGCCAGTGCCGCCCCTTCACCAGCACGATATCCGGATGCCCGTCGCCGTTGAGATCGCCGATGCTGGCGTTTGAAGAGGTCTCGGAAACGGTCTCCAATGGCACGATTTCAAACGCTCGTATGCCGGCGTTGACCGATTTCGCGGTGGACTGGTCGCGCGCCGTCGCCCAAGTGTCCGCATGAAACATGACGAACGCGGCGGCGGCAAACGCCGCCAGCGGAAGCCCGCGATACAAACGTCTGCGAGTCATGTTGTCGATCCCGTTTTGGTCAGAAGAGCGCTAAGCGCGTCACTTCGGTCTTGCAATCGCGTTGGGCGCGCCTGGGCGTGGCGGACAAGACCCGAGGTAGGGCCGATTGAACGGCTCATAGACCTCGTGCGCGGTGTCGGGGGGCCGTGGCTTGGCATCCAACGCGACGAACCGCACGCTGCCGCCGTCCGCGGTCGCTCGGCAGATCTGAACCTTTGTCTTGGCGACGACGGGCTGCAGCATGTACGAGCGGAGGCTGTAACCGCCGAGGTCGTCAAACACACTGCACATCGGCTGCGTCGTCGTTTCGCGGTTGATAAACCAATTGCCGACGCCCTGTTCGTAGGGGGCGCTGTCCACCTGTTTGACGATGCGGTGATCTTCGTGGATGGTCCACCCGGCCGCTATCTCTTCGGCACTGGCGACGTTCTCGAGGGAACACTCCGCCCGCGCTGCAGCGGGGAAGGCACCCGCAGCGATCAAAATGACAAAGACGATCGTCGCTCCACTAACCCTCGACATCCCTCTATAATTCCCCGTCGAATCCGACTCGCCAAGGGCGCCGCCCCAGATATCCCGGCAAGCGAGCGTCGAGGCTAGCACCGTGCCGGAATCTCGTCAAACGCGGGAGCAGGTGATGAGAACAAACAAGACAGTAACCGCGACCGTGATCGTTGCGCTACTCCTGATCGCGGTGATCGCCCGAGCCGCCGGCGACGAGAAAACGATCACGGGAGTGATCACCAAGGTCGATCCCGCCACGCGAATCGCGACGGTGACGCCGGCCAGCGGTCCGGCGATATTCGTGCAGTTCGCATTCGACGCCGGTGGTCCATGCGACAGCTGTCTGGGGTCGGGCCGCCGAGGTCCCATCTTTGCCGAGACGGTGACCGTCGGCTCGACCTGGACGCTTACGTACACGTCGTCGATTCCCGAGGGCGCTGCCACATGGTTCCCGGGAGGCACAGTCAACACTGTGTACCGGGCAGTGCCCGCGAAGACGAAATAGTTGCGATTGGGTTCTTCGTATCGAGCAGCCAGCACGCGTCGGGTAGTGGACAGCCACACGAAAGGCGAGAGCATCATGGCGAAAAAACCACTCACTCTCGGAATCGTTATCGGGCTCGTAGTCTGGGCTGGAATCGTGACGGGTACAAGAGCCGCGCAGACAACGAGCGAGGCACCTGCGATTGACAGCGACGACCTGGCGGGAACCGTGACCGGGCCCTCGGGGCCTGAGGCCGGAGTGTGGGTCATTGCCGAAACCGGCGACCTGCCCACGCCATTCGCGAGGATTGTCGTCACCGACGATCGCGGACGTTACCTGGTGCCCGACCTGCCCAAGGCGAACTACCGGGTCTGGGTGCGCGGATACGGGCTGGTGGACTCGCCAAAGGTTCAGACGACTTCAGGCAAGAACCTCGCGCTTCGTGCCGTGAAAGCAAGCTCTCCGGCAGAGGCCGCGCATTACTACCCTGCTGCACACTGGCTGGCGTTGATGGAGATGCCGGCGAAGAGCGAGTTCCCTGGCACCGGCGACAGCGGCAACGGCATCTCGCCGAACATCAAGAGCCAGGGCGATTGGATCCGCAGCGTGAAATCGGGCGGCTGCACCGCGTGTCATGCGCTCGGCACGAAGGCGACGCGGGAAATCCCGGCGGCGCTCGGTGTGTTTCCCACCTCCGCCGCTGCGTGGGATCGCCGCGTCAAGTCCGGGCAGGCTGGCGGTCAGATGACCGCCCAGCTGAATCAATTCGGCCGCGCGCGCGTCCTGAAGATGTTCGCCGATTGGACTGATCAAGTCCGCGCCGGTGCGGTTCCACCCGCACCGCAACGTCCACAGGGGATCGAGCGGAACGTCGTCATCACGCAGTGGGACTGGGCCGATCCCAAGGCATACCTGCACGATGTCGTGTCGACCGACCGCAGGAATCCGCGAGTCAATGCGAACGGGCCGGTGTACGGAGCGCTTGAACTCAGTGCCGACTACGTCCCGGTGCTGAATCCAGCCAGCAACACCGCGAGCCAGGTCCCGTTGACCGTACGAGACCCCAACACTCCCCCGACGAGCGCCTCGATGCCGGAGCCGTCGCCCTATTGGGCGAGCGAGGTGATCTGGACGAGCAAGAACAACGTCCACAACCCGATGCTCGATCACAAGGGGCGAGTCTGGCTCACGTCAGCGGTCCGGCCCGGCCAGAATCCTCCTGAGTGCAAGGCGGGCTCGAGTCACCCGTCCGCGAAACTGTTCCCCGTGGACAACGCCGGCCGCCACCTCGCCGTATACGATCCGGCGACGAAGAAGCTGACGCATATCGGCACCTGTTTTGGCACGCATCACCTGATGTTCGCCGAGGACGCGAATCACACGTTATGGACCAGTGGTGGTGGACAGGTGATCGGTTGGCTGAACACGAAGATGTTCGACGAGACTCACGACGAGATGAAGTCGCAAGGCTGGACCGCGCTCATCAGGGACGCCAATGGGAACGGCAAACGCGACGCGTACGTCGAACCGAATCAGCCGCTCGACCCGAGCAAGGATCAGCGAATCGGCGGCGCGCTCTACGCGGTTGCGCCGGCGCCTGACGGCTCCGTGTGGGGGACGCAGCTCGGGTACCCGGGCGCAATCATCAGGCTCGCGCCCGGCTCGAACCCTCCAGACACTGCGCTCGTGGAGATTTATGAACCTCCCGTCGATCGGGGATTCTCGCCGCGAGGCGGTGACGTCGACCGCAACGGTGTGTACTGGGCGGCCATGGCAAGCGGTCATCTAGCGAGCTTCGATCGCCGCAAGTGCAAAGGTCCGTTGAACGGTCCGAAGGCCACCGGTCAGCATTGCCCCGAAGGCTGGACGTTCTATAC
>Ga0310892_10000553_pt1 | contig 11043 bp, 12 predicted proteins | sample C0D1metaG_FD_203747 | JGI IMG/M metagenome (GOLD analysis project Ga0310892, IMG submission 203747) | Lab incubated soil microbial communities from West Virginia University Organic Research Farm, Morgantown, WV, United States - C8D2 | ecosystem: Environmental > Terrestrial > Soil > Agricultural...
CGATATCGGGATCGACTCTCTGACCTTCGTTCGTTTCCTGTTGGACATCCAGCGTCTGCTCGAAGAGCACGGTGCCGCCGACCTGGCAGAGGAAGTAGACCTTCAACTGCTCCAGCGGCTGACCGTGAACGAATTCTTTCGCCTGCTCGATCAATTCGAGAGCGATCCCGACAGCGCCGCGGCTTCGTGGCGTCTCGTGGTCCGGCGAGCCAGGCACGAGTACGACACGCATGTCAGAGAGTGCATGAGGTCCGACGCGCGTTTCGAGCGCTCTCACGCCACGAGCGTGACGCCCGGCGACGACGCCCTGACCAACGTGCTGTTCACCGGCGCGACCGGCTTTTTCGGTCCGTTCCTGTTGACCAGTCTTCTGCGGCAGACGGCCTGCGACTACTACGTGCTGACGCGCGCCGCTGACCTTGGGCATGCGATGGATCGAATTCGCCAATCGCTCCACCGCTCGCGAATCTGGACGACGTCTCTCGACGAGGCGCTGGAAAAGCGGGTTCACGTCGTCTGCGGCGACCTGGCGCGGCCCAATCTGGGACTGGGCTCAGAAGAATGGAAGGCGCTCACGACCCGGATACATGCCGTCTGGCATAACGCGGCGTTAGTGAACTACATATTGAATTACGAGGCGCTCAGACCGCACAACGTCGTGGGGACGCGCGAGCTGCTGCGATTCGCGTTCGCCGGGAGGCAGAAGGAATTCCACTATATCTCGACCACGTTTGTCTTCGGCTGGACGGCAAAGACCACTCTGCTGGAGAGCGATGACAACGATGAGATGATGGGCCTGGATTTCGGCTACGCCCAGACAAAGTGGGCCGCGGAGCAGCTCGTGATTGACGCGGAGCGGCAGGGACTCAAGGTGCGCGTCTACCGCCCGTCGCTGATTTCGGCATCAACCGGAGGCGTCTGGGACCATAAGGACATCGCGATAAGACTGCTGGCGTTCATGATCAATCACGGAATTGCCGTCGACGCACGGAACCAGATCAGCTTCCTGCCGGCAGACATCGTCGCCGACAATATCGCCTGCATCTTCGGGCAGCGGCAGCTCACTTGTCGTACGTTGCACGTCACCGCCGACGATTACTACAGCGTGATGGACATCACCCGTCTGATGACCGTCGAGTACGGGCATCAGTTCGTGTACTACGACATTCCCGGCTTCATCGCGGAGATGAACCGCCGCTGCACGCCCGATGACCCGCTCTATCCGCTGCTGGAATTTTTCAACCGGTCGCACCAGAAGATCGCGGCGATGCAGTTCAAACGCTACAACAGCGACGAGTATCGAGAAACCAGGGCACGGTCCAGGAACGGGCGTCCCGATCCGTCGCTGAAGGAAACCGTTTCCTATCTCATGGCGTACATGCGCCACGAAGGATTAGTCCCCGACACGCCGAGCGCTCAGGCCCGGTAGCGCCCTTCTGCTTTACGCGCCGATTGTCGCTCCCTGGGCAGCGACCCCAAGGATGCGGGCGATGTCCGCCTCTGATCGGCCGAAGGCGCGGAACCGGCACGCGGCCTCTGCAAGCTCGCCGGCCTCGCCTCGAAGGGGGATCTGGCCGTGCTCGGTCAAGCGGTCCAGATACGCGGCGCGTGGTGCGTCGGTCCGAAGGATATAGCGAAGGACGATGTTGAGCTCCTCGGCGGCCGCTTCGACTGAGAGCCCGCCGAAGTCGTCGGGAAGGTCGATCGCCTTCGCCCACGCCTCGAGACTCGCCCGCGTCTCCGCAAGAAACGACCCCCACGGCTCCGGCACGTCGTCGAGTGACGCGTCGGGAAATCGCAGCATCAGCTCGAGCTGGTTGACGATCGGCGCCACGACGATCCAGCGGACCAACTCTTTCAATCGAGGATCCGCGTTCATGACCGAGACAATCAGCGGGCTGATCGTGTCGTACGGGCGATAGAACTCCTCGAAGAATCGCGCGCCTGACCGCGTCTTCATCAGGACGTCGTTCTTGAAGCCGCGCAGAAACTCGACCTCGGGTTCGAGCGGAGAGCCGTACGCCGCGGAAGCGACGAAGCACCCTTTCTTAGGTGTGTCTTGACCAGGGATGCCCCCATCTCCAGGAGAGCCTGCGTCGGTCGGATTCGGATTGGTCCCGCTGAAATCGCCTTGCGCGTCTTTACACTCGCCCTCTGACCAACCGGCTTCGTACGCGTGTGCCCCAAGTGGTTTGCACCAGCCCATGAGAGCCTCCATCAAGACCCGTCAAGTTGCGCGGCCACAACGAAATGTTCCAGCCGAGGAATGGCAAACTGTGACGTTCGATCCCGCGGTTGTCAAGCGCACGGACAATTTCGTGAAGACGATACGCGATACTGGAGGATTCCCGCCGTTAACCGAACGCCTTCTACGACCTTTGGGCGCTGGTTGGCAAGCCGTCTACGACATTCTCAAAAGGACTGCTACGACGTGGTGGGCGCGGCGGGATTTCGACGCCATCGCGCATTGCTGCCTCAACGATGTCATCGCTGATCCGCTTGTCCCGGTCGGCTGTTGCGGCAGCTTCTCCTTCTCGTAGAACCTCTTCTGTCCGAAGTCGCTCTGGGTCATTTACGCCTGCGCGATCCGCGGACCGTATCGCGGCAAAGTCGTGGGCGCGGCAATCGCCGCCGGGGCCGTCACTCATGCCGTCCTTTTCGTCGGCTACGGGCTGTTCAAGGCCGGGGTGATAGGCAATGCGGGCCTGGTGGTCTATGGCGTCGTGGTCGGTTTCACGCCGATCATCTTGGCGGCCCTTGCGAGCCGGTTCTTTATGCCTGAATTGCTGCGGCCAGTTTCTGTGCTGAGCCTCCCGCGTGTCTGAAGAAGACGCTGCAGCCATGACTACGACGACTACCTCGCGGTTGGCCAACCGCTGAAGACCGACGATGACCTGAAGGTCCTCGCGGGGCGGTATCTGTTTAGTGGGATGCCGCCTAAGCTGGTTCGATGATGACTGCCTGACAATGAGGAGAGACGGAGTTGGAGGTCGATGCGAGTTCTGATTGAAAATACCCTGCTTCGGAAGTTATTGAAAAAACAGGACTAAAGTGCGTGGCTGGGAGGCAGGGATTCTCGATTCTGGTTTTGCGCCCGACTGCAGCGGATTGCGGTTCGTCGCTAACGTTTTCTTCTGCTGACGGTTACGGTCGGAGCGTCTTTGCCACCGTCTTCTGCTGTTTGCCTCGATTTGCGGCCTGTGCCGTCACGATGACACTCACGATGTCACTCGCCGCGGTCGTCTGCCATGATTTCTTCACAAGCTTCTCTGAGCGATGACAAACGTGGGACCCACAGCAGCCGCCATTCTGTGAGCCTCGTCGAACAACGAATTCTAAACACGACGGCGTTTATCGCTACGGACGTGGTCGACGGCCGCATCTTCTATAATCCCAGCCACTTCCGTGACCCTCGCCCAGGCGCCCGTCTCGGTCCCTATGAAGTCGTCGCTCCGCTCGGTGCGGGCGGCATGGTGACGTCTACCGGGCGACGGACACGCGGCTGGGGCGCACCGTGGCGATCAAAGTGTCGCGCGACGAGTTTTCCGCGCGCTTCGAGCGTGAGGCGCGCACGGTGGCTACGCTCAATCATCCCCACATCTGCCAGCTCTACGACGTCGGGCCGAACTACCTCGTGATGGAGTTTGTGGACGGCACGCCGATCCGGCCACCGGGCGACGCGGCGCAGCTCGTGGCCCTGGCCGCGCAGGTTGCGGACGCGCTGGTGGCGGCGCACGCGGCGTGCGGCCGTTCGGCGGAGCGACGACGGCGGTGGTGTTCGACCGGATTCTGAATCAGTCCGTGCCGACCCTCCCGGGTAGCGGCGCGCACGTGCCGGCCGGGTTGTCGCCGATCGTCGCGAGGCTGCTCGAGAAGGATCGAGGCCGCGATCGACGATGACGGTATCTCCGAGGGGCGCATGACTGAGCCATCCGACACTCTTCGCCGCGAGTTCGGCGACATCGACATCTACCTGTTCGACCAACTGCATCGCGGAAACATCACGATCGGAATGCGCGTGCTTGACGCCGGGTTCGGGCAGGGACGGAATCTGGTGTACCTCCTGCGGCAGGGCTTTGATGTGAGCGGCGTCGACCTGGACGCCGCAGCGATCGACGCCGTCCGTCGCCTCGTCAGAGCGACGCACGCCGACGCGGACGCCAGGTTTCGCGCCGAACCGGTGGAATCGATGTCCTTCGCCGACGACTCGTTCGATGTCGTGATCAGCAGTGCCGTGCTGCACTTCGCCGCGGACGAGCGGCAGTGGCATGCCATGATGCGGGAGATGTGGCGCGTGCTGGCGCCGGGTGGGCTATTTTTCGCGAGGCTGGCGACCACGGTGGGTCATGAGTCGCAGGTGCGGCCGCTCGGCAATCGCCGCTTCGTTATGCCGGACGGCGACGAACGGTTCCTTGTCGACGAGTCATTCATCCTGGCGAGCACGAACGATTTTGGCGGCACACTCGTGGATCCGATCAAGACCAGCGTCGTGCACGGCAAGCGTTCGATGATGACGTGGGTGATGCGGCGGCCGTGAGCTTGTGCCGATGATTCCGCCCGCGACTGCGAGGCCCTACGAACACGTAGCTCTGCATGTGCTTCAGATAACGTCTGATCGCGATCGGCGCACTGGGATTGACGTCCCAACGTCAGAATCAAGAGAGGTTGGGACAGTGTGGTGCGAGTCCCACCGATGTCACTCGAAAGTGTCACTCGCGCCCGGTTGGACGAAAAATCAGCAGACTCCTTGAGAAAAAACGCTGAGAAAGTGAGGAGCTGGTTGAGAGAATGCTTTTCCTCCTCAGAACCGCGGAAACATTAGGAAATCTCGCAAGAATTGAGTGGCTGGGAGGCAGGGATTCGAACCCCGATAACGTGGTCCAGAGCCACGTGTCCTACCGTTGAACGACCTCCCAGTATCGGCCGATCGCGCGGAAACGAACCTCCAGTGTAGCGAACTCGCGCGGCGGAGGGCAAACCGCGCGACGTCGGCCCGCTGGTCACACCATTCAACCCATTTTTTCCGCGAATCGCGCCGAGCTGAGTAGCCTCGACGCATGCGCTGCCCGCTTGCCCTCCCACACCATGCCGCCACTCTGGTGCTGATGCTGTCCGTCGTTTGGGCCGGCCGGGCCGAGGCGGACCTGCCGACCGGCACGCGCGCCGATGGTCTACGCCTCGGGCCCAACGGCGTCGGCTTCGAGCTGCTCAGCGGCATCGACCACAGGCGACGAATCAACCGCGATGAGGGGATTCGACTCGGGATCGCGGTCTGGTATCCGGCGCAGTCGCCGGCCGCTGGTTCGCCGACCTTGACGAACCTGGACTACCGCCGGCTCGAGCGCTCGGAGCTGCCGACGGAGAAAGAGCGAGACGCGCTCGATGCCGAGGAAGTCGATGCGATCGTCGGCTGGCGCCACGTGGGCATCGTCGCGCTCACGCGCGCGCAGGCGAAAACGTCGCTCGAGACGCATGGGATCGCCGTGAAAGGCGCGACCGCTCAGCCTGGGCGATGCCCTGTCGTGATCATCCTCGGAGGCCCGTACTACCTGAGCACCACGGCTGAAGTTCTGGCGTCACATGGCTTCCTCGTGGCGGCACCGTTCCGATTCCGCGATCAATCGGACGAGCGCGACACGAACGACTTCAGATGGTGGGTGGACGACAGTGTTGGAGACGCGGAGTGGGCACTCGACACGCTGCGCAACGATGCCCGCGCCGACCTGCGCTCGATCTGCGCGCTCGGACACGGTGGCGGCGGCATGCAGGCCATGCTGCTGGCGATGCGCAACCGCAGCATCACGTCCATTGCCACTATCGACGCGGGCAACTTCTCGACGCGCTCAGAACCTGAACGGCTCGCGTTTTACAGCCCGCGGCTGATGCGCGCCCCGTACCTGTACATCGCGACAGAGACAACGCGAAAGAGTCAGGATCGCTTCGCTGACTTCGAGGCGATGAAATTCAGCGATCGAACGGAGGTGGTGCTGGACTCCGCCGACGTCCGGCACCACGATCTGAGCGACATCGGTCGTGCCGTGACGATACCGATGCGACTCCGCGGCGAAGCGCAGACGACGGTCGAGAAGGCCTTTGCCAACGTCCACGAGATGCTCGTGCGCTTCGTCGGAGAGCATTCCAGCCGCACCCGATCCACATCGTCGCGTCTCGTCGCCTGGCTCGAATCTCATAAGGCGACGGACAACCTGACGGTCACCATGCGACCTGCGATCGAGCCCGCACCGACAACCCGCGCCGCAATTGAGTCGCTCAGCGACTCCACTCTGGCGAATCTGAAAGATGCTCGGCAGCGCGATCCCGACGCGCCGCTGTTCAGGGAATACAGTTTGCGGGAGCTGGTGGCCGCCGCTTCGATGCGACGAGCCAGCCTGGCCGCACCGCTCGCGGACTTCGCGCTCGGCCTCCATCCTGCATCCGCCGTCCTTCTGGCACAAGCGAGCGCAATCGCATTTGCCGCGGGAGACCAGTTGAAGGCCATCGAGAGAGCGCGGGCCTGCGCCGCCCTCAAGCCGGACGCGGACTGGCAGGCTTCGATCGCCGTTGGAAAGTGTACGGCGTTGCTGCAACGCTTGCCAGCGGGTAGTCCGCAGCCGTAGTCACCGCACCAGCGACTCGCTGCGCTGCTTCAGGCCCTCGGCCTCATACGACAGGTACCGGTTGGTGATATCGCGCGTCCATCGCGCGAACAGCCCGCCCAGCGCCCCCTCGTAACGCAGCCGGAGCCGCACCAGCGAGCCCGCAGCGGTTGGCTCGATCGCGTGGCTCGCGTGGACCCACATTCCCGGCGCGCCGCTCTTCCAGTCGAACCGCCGGCCCGGCGCGAGGGCGGTCACGGTCCACACCGCCGGTGGAAACTTCGGCTGTCGGACCAGGACGCGCGAACCGATCGTGAGCGGCTTCTTGCCGAGAACGCGAATGCCGCGCACCGACGGTGTCCACTCGTGCCAGCGCTCCACCTCGTACATGACGGACCACACTGATTCCGGCGGTGCGGCGATGTCGACGGAGATCTGAAACTCCCGCTCATTCATGTTGGTGCCCGCTATTCGCGCGACGCTCGGCCTCGTCGGCGAGCCGCGTCAAATAGGCGCGGCTTTCATCGTCAATCATGCCGTTCAGGGCGGCGCGGGCGACACGTCGCGACTCGTCAAGCTGGCCGGTGTGCAGTAGCGTAAACGCCAGGAGGCTGTGCGCGAGGGGCGTTTCCGGCGCGACAGAGAGAGCGGCGCGTGCGGTCGCGACAGCGGCAGCGTTTTCCCGGCGCTCCAGCAGAATCGCCAGACGATCCTGTGCCGAGAGGAGCATATGCTCGACCACCTCGGTGTCAGTGGCGCGCCATAAGTACCGCGCCGCTGCCAGGTCGCTCCAGATACGGCCGCTGAATGTCGGCACGGGCACGAGCGTGATCAGCCCCAGGGCGAGGTTCCCCAACGCAAACAATCGCGCCGCGACGCTGAGCGGGAACGCCCAATCGGCGCTCATCGTCCAGGCGATCGCGCCAACCGCAAGCGACAGGATCGGCGCGGACAGGAGCATCGCGCTCATGCGAGTTCGGTACGCGTCGAGCCGCAGATCCATTGCCGTGGTGAGCCCGTTGCCGACGAGCACCGAGCCGAACACGAATTCCGGATTTCGGCCGACGCGGACGATCGCGCGCCCTTCGCCAACCAGGACCCGTGAAACGGTCTGACCGAGAAGCCGGCCGGCAAGCGCGTGACACAACTCGTGAACGAAGACCGCGCCAACGACTGCCGGGACGAAGCAAGCAAATGTCACAACCGCGGCGGTCAGGGCATCCCCGAAGCGGCCACCGTAGTAGAGCGTCCACTCGCCGGCCGCGAACGCGGCGGCCAGCCAGACCATCAGCGCATGGCGCACGCCGCACCGCGCGCAGCGGGTACCTTCAGCGAGGTTTGGCCCGCGCGGGCGTCCACAGGTCCGGCACGGCTGCGCATCAGCGGCGGCAGCGTCCATCAGCCTGATCCGGCTGCACCTATTTCCCCGCCGGATGCGCGTGCCCGTGATGCCACGCGATGTGGCTGCGTTCCGCCTCGAGCTCCGCCTGCCGATCGGGGAGCGTCTTCCCGGTCAGCTCGGTGTAGACCTTGCCCACCTGCCCGGCAAAGCCGTCGCCAACGTAACGCGCGATCGCGGCGTTCTTCATCAGCTCGTCACGCATCGACGGTGTAGCGGCCTGGACCGCCGCCGCGTCGCGCGCACTGGCCGCCTGGACCACGCGCCGCAGCTCACGGAAGAACGTCTGCTGATCGTTCACGACGCCGCCCTTGCCGAGGGGACCGTGACCGGGACCAACGGTCGTGGCGCCGAGCGCGGCGACCTTGTCGAGCGTCGTGATCCAGGCGCCCGTGTCGCCGTCACCGAGAAAATTGTAGGGACCGTTGACCACGGCATCGCCAGTAAAGAGGATGCGCTCCTTTGGCAGCCACGCGACACCGTCGCCCTTCGTGTGGCCAGTGCCGAAGTGGTGCAGCTCCACCCGGTGCTTGCCGTCATCAAAGATGAGCGTGTCCGGAAAGAGCAGCGTGGGTGGCTTGAGCTTTGAGCCGCGAACGTCTTCGCGTTCCTTGGCGGTGTCCTCCCAACGGCCGGGAGGTCCGCCAAATGCGCCGGTTTCGAGCCGCTTCATCTCTTCGAGGACACCGGTATGGGCGACGGCCGTCGCACCTTCGTCGGCCCAGATCTGATTGCCGTAGGCGTGATCGCCGTGGTGGTGCGTATCAAATGCGAAACGGATCGGTTTCTTCGTCTGCTCGCGGATCTTTGCCATCACCTCGCGCGCGCCGGACGGGAAATTGGCGTCGATGACCAGGACGAAATCGTCGAAGACGACCCAGCCGTTGTTGCAGTGGCCCTTCTCGATATCCCCTTCGTAAAAGTACACATCGGGCGCAAGCTGTTGTACCTTTCCAACCGTCGACTGCGCGGCAACCGTCGTGGCGATCACGGTGGACGCAACGATGGACAACACATACGCTGCTCGCCTGCGAGGCATGGGCACCCTCCGGGCGAGGAGGATACCGTAGAATCACACCGCGCATGGCCATCCGGATCCTGATCGTGGACGACGAGCCCGATGTCGTCGAACTCCTGAGCGACACGCTGCGTACCAAGGGGTACGACACGGTGAGCGCGGCGACGTTCGAGGAAGGAAAACGCCTGCTGGCGGCTCTGGTGCCGGATGTGCTGATCACGGATGTCCGCCTCGGCCACTTCAACGGCCTGCAACTCGTGGTCATGCGTCCCCCGTCGACGGCCGCGGTGGTCGTCAGCGGCTACTGGGATCGGACCCTCGACGAAGAAGCGCGCCGCAACGGTGCGTTGTATCTGCTGAAACCAGTGGCGCCGGAAAAACTCATCGACGCGGTGCGGCAGGTCCTGGAAGCGCGTAAGCCACCGGCGTCGTAAGCATTCAAGTCGGCGCTCAGCGGCACCCGCCAGTGCGGCGGTCGTATAGCCGGATGGCGCCGATCGCGACCGCCGGAACGCCAATCGCCCCGGCGAACGCGGCGAGAAACGAGTTGAGTTCCAGCGCCAGCGCGCCGACGCCGCAGTAGGCGATCGAAATACCGATGTTCGCCAGCAACGTCGTCAGGAAGAAGCGCGCGGGATTGACGCCGAGGACGCCGGCCATCACGACCGAGGCTTCGGCAAGCACAGGTACGGGACGCATGATCACGAGCGCACCGATCGCCCTCTTCGCAAGTCGCTGCGAGGCGATCGCCAGGGCCTCCCTCGAGACAATCCGGCTCACAATCGGCACGCCAAGGCGGCGCCCCAGCGCATAGCCAACCTGCGAGCAGAGGGTCATTCCGAGAATCGATGCCGCCGTGCCAACCGTGAAGCCGAGCGTGGCGCCGGCCGCCGTGCTCACCAGGCTGGACGGCACCGGCAGCACGACATCCGCGGCCAGAACCGCAACGACTGCCGCGAAAATCCATGGGCTCTGCGCTTCGCCGCTCACCCAGCGCAGGCTCCACCACGTCATCTCGCGATCGAGCAGCGCAAACGGAACGAGAATCGCGATCAGGATCAGCGCGGCGACCATCGTCCACCGCAGGATCGAGCCTCCGGTCACAGCCCTGCCCTCCGTGAGCGTTGCACGGTAATGTTAGCCGCCACACCGGAGATGGTGGACAATGACGCCGCGATCGCATGGGACCCGATCATGGTGCCTTTCGAGGCACCGAACGTTTCTCGATCGTTCGCCAGATCGGCGCCGGCGGCATGGGCGTCGTCTACGAGGCCTTCGATCGAGAGCGCAACGAGCGCGTTGCACTGAAAACGCTCAGGGAATTCGACGCCCTGGGGCTGTACCGCTTCAAGCAGGAGTTTCGCAGCCTCAGCGAGATCCTCCATCCGCATCTGATTCCGCTGTACGAGCTCGTTGGCGAGGGCGACCAGTGGTTCTTCACCATGGAGCTGGTCGAACGCGCGACCAACCTGCTCGTCGCCCTGCGCGGCCAGATGGCCGACGATCCGACGCCCGATCCATCGACCAATGCGCCGACGCTCGCCGGCGGGCTGTTGAACGATACCCGAACGGACTCGCTCGAGGGCGCGGGCCAAGTGTCGATATCGAGCACACCGGCACCTTTTTCTCCACGAGCCTCACCGCCGGTCGAGTACGGCCGCATCCGGCAGGTGTTTCGGAAGCTTGCCGAGGGCGTGAGCGCACTGCACGAGGCTGGCAAACTTCACCGCGACCTGAAACCGAGCAACGTGCTCGTCGATGCGGACGGCCGGGTCGTCATTCTCGATTTCGGCCTCGTCGCGAACCTCTCCGATGCAGCCCCGGACGTCCGCGTTACGCAGTCGGGACTGCCGATTTACCGCCAGGTCTACCAGTCCACCGATCGCTCGCTGACCGGTACGATCGCGTTCATGTCGCCGGAACAGGCGGCACGGGAGTCCCTGACGCCTGCCAGCGACTGGTACTCGTTCGGCGTCATGCTGTTTCAGGTACTGACCGGCCGGCTGCCGTTCGAAGGCACCGCGATCGAA
>Ga0310892_10000556_pt1 | contig 11018 bp, 6 predicted proteins | sample C0D1metaG_FD_203747 | JGI IMG/M metagenome (GOLD analysis project Ga0310892, IMG submission 203747) | Lab incubated soil microbial communities from West Virginia University Organic Research Farm, Morgantown, WV, United States - C8D2 | ecosystem: Environmental > Terrestrial > Soil > Agricultural...
ATGTGTTCTGCTACCGTCTCTTCCCATTTCTATGTTTGAGGTTCTAAATAGTCTATTAGCTCTTGGTTTTCAAATTTAGTTACAGATACGTTAAGAGTAAGATTATTTTCAACTATACTTACCACCTTTCCACTTGTTCTTTTCATCATTTGAAGATAAAAAAAGAATTTCGAGTTTGCAAGGCAGAAATATACGAATTCAGCAATTTTTATTGCTATTTTTGTAGGTTCAATTTTTGACAACCTTATTAATCAAAGTCCTTTGAATAGTAACAAACGGTCAAATTTATAATGAGAGTAAACTCCCATAATACAAGCCCAGATTAGACTGGTCGTGGAAACCTAAAGTAAAAATTTTTATCGCTATGAGTTTAGATGGTTTCATGTCAAGAACAAATGGAAGTCTAGATTGGCTAAATAAATCTAATTCAAAGTAATTTAAGCTGTGGATTTTGGTATTTCACATTCTTTGAGTTAGTAGTTGCCAATTCCACCTACCGAAGTACCGACCCAATCCCTAAATTAATTGCAAAATTAAGCATTGTAATCAATTCCCAAGCAGTTTCCAATAAAGAAATAATATTAATAATACAAGTACGATTGTATTAGAGAATATTTATGAATGTCAATGTGAGAAATTTGAGAGAAGATGACCTTGATGATGCAGACACTATACTCAGACTCTCATTTGGTACCTTTATGGGTCTAGATGATCCCATGTCCTTTTTTGGCGACTCAGATTTTGTTAGATCTAGATATACCACAGACCCAAATTCTGCGTTTGCAATAGAGATTGATGGGAACCTGGTCGGGTCAAATTTTGTTACTGACTGGGGTAGCGTTGGGTTTTTTGGTCCCCTATCAATCCATCCGACCTATTGGAACAAAGGGATTGCCAAGCATTTGATTATCCCTGTATTAGAACGATTAGCAAAACTTGAAATCCAGTACGCAGGATTGTTTACGTTTGCTCAAAGCCCAAAACATGTTTATTTGTATCAAAAATATGATTTTTGGCCAAGATTTCTAACATCCATAATGACTAAAACAATTACTGAAAAAAATGACGAGAAGAGATTAGAATTATCTCAGAAACATGAAAAGCCTCATGATGTCAGGTTTACTGAAATACGAAATGATGTAAAGTCATTAGTTTTAGATGACTGTAAATATCTTACCAATGGTATTTTTCCAGGACTAGATTTGCAAAAAGAAATACTTGCTGTTGACAGTCAAAAGTTAGGTGACACAATATTACTTTATGATCCTTCTGGAAACAAGTTAACTGGAATTGCGATATGTCACTACGGCAAGGGGACGGAGGCAGGCAGCAATGTTTGTTATATCAAGTTTGCAGCTATATCAACAAATAATAATTCTCACTCAAATTTTGTTCGAATGTTAAATTCTGTAGAATCGATGGCATTAGAAAAAGGTATATTTAAAATTACTGCCGGTAGTAACATGGAACGACACTTGGCCTACAAAGCGATGATCAACTATGGTTTCAAATCAGAGTTCCAAGGAGTATCCATGCACAAAGGAAACAAACAAGGATACAATACTCCTTCCACTTTTATAATTGATGATTGGCGATAGGAGTCAAATGCTAGGTCTATACCCTGGGTTGATATACATAGCAACCTATATTTCAACATAATAAATCCAACTCATTATTTCATCTATCTGACTCAGATTTTTCATTCAGTTTCATGAAGGGATAAAGTTTTAGATCTAATCTGTTATCTTGAGGTAATTGTCTCAAACCTCGCTTTATTATGATAAATTATGATTTGGCTTTGAAAATAATTCCAATCAATAATGAAAATCTGAAATCGATCATATCGTTCTACTAATCATGATGATAAATACTTTTTTTGTGAATCTATGATTATGTGAAAAATAAAAGGTTTAGTACTGTCAAATCAAGGGAAGAAGGACCAAGAGTAAGTACATACATTACTGAATCCTTTGTTATGAGTATGGTTTCTATTCGCTTTTTTTTAAGACATGCATCTCGTTTTTCATTCAAAAGAGTATTGATTTGTATTGAGCGCCTTTAGTATCATACAATCTTCTATTTCAATAGAATTCATCAATGGTAGGTAAAACTTACATATCTCCAAGTAACACATCATAGAATTGAATAAATCTATTGTGCATGTCGTTCCTCATAGTCATTATGATGCTATTTGGATTTTCAGTAAAGAAGAGAATTTTGATATTAATTGTAACTTTATTATAAAAAAAGCTATTGAAATTTTAAAAAATGAAAAAGATTTCAAATTTATAATTGAACAGACCTATCTCTTAGAAAATATTGAGACGAGTTATCCGGAATTATTTTCCGAAATTAAACAGTTTATCAAAGATGGGCGAATAGAAATTGCAGGAGGAGAATATCTCATGTCAGATGTAATGCTTCCATCAGGCGAAGTTTTGATCAGAGAAATTCTCGAAGGTAAAAATTATGTAAAGGAGAAATTTGGAAAAAATATTCTAGTTGCCTGGGGTGCAGATGAATTTGGTTACAATGCACAGTGGCCACAAATTCTAAAAGATTGTGGTTATAAATACTTCGCCTTTAGAAGGGGAGTAACAGAGCCACTAGTCTCTGAATTTTACTGGAAAGGCATTGATGGTACATCTATACTGTCCCACTGGATGCCCCTAGGTTATCGGGCTGGATTAGATTTGTCACTTTTACATGAAACTTTTGAACAACTTAGAAGACAATCATCTACAAGACACGTCCTAATGCCTTCTGGCAGTGGTTCCACACCTCCGCAACCAGAATTATGCGACACTATCGACAAATATAATGAATCTGCCAAAAGTATCATTGAAAATCCATTAATGAAGGTGTCGACCCCTTCAGAATTCTTTGAAGCGTTAGAACAAGAAATTGAAGAAAAAAATATCCACATGTCCATAAAAAAAGGAGAGATGTATTCGGGAAAAGCATCATTTGTATTCCCAGATAGTACTTCAACAAGATCATGGATAAAACAGGGATTTAAGGAATTTGAAACCTACCTACTCATGCTTGAAAGATGGAATACCATACTTCATTTGATATCAAAAGAAAATGATCATACAGACGACCTTAAAAAGTACTGGAAGCAAGCACTATTTTTTGCAATGCATGACTCTTTACCTGGTACTGGTATTGATGCAGTATATGATGAGATGAGATCTGCATTTGATAAATTAGAGAATACATTAAAAAAATCCTACATGGAATGTATTAATAAATTATCAAAGATATTATTTAGACAGGACAATAAAGCACATCACATCTTAGTGTTCAATTCTGTGTCATGGGACACGAAGGAATGGGTAGAAGCAAGAGTCAACTTTGATATTGACGAGGCAATCGAAATAATGGAACTTAGAACTATAAATAGTAACGAAATAGTTGATGTAGAAATATTAGATTTAGAATTACATGAAAAAGATCGAGGAATAAAAAGTGTCCAGCTAGGATTCGTTGCGAGAATACCATCTCTTGGTTTTTCCGCTTATGAAATAATATTCAGGAAGAAGGAGAAAGGTAAGAATAATAATATGGATCACTCACCCTTGCTTGCATACCCAAGATCCTATGAAACAAAATTCACGTTTGACGATTTCACATTAGAGATTGATGCTGAGACCGGGATATTTACACTAATGAAGGCTGATCGCCTATATTTCATTGGCAATGAAGTACGTATAGAAGAAGAACTAGGGGACTTGTACTACCATAAAGATGTAACTGGGATAATTAAATCAGAAAGTGGTGAGGGCATTCCATTTGGAGTATTTAAAAAAGAAAAATACAGTGTTTTGAATGGAAAGATCAGAACTAAAATAGTGTTTCAAAACAAATATTACGCTATTCGTTGGCCATATAGACTTAATGAAAAATTACCAACTATTATTTACCAGCATAGTTTCTTGACTGTAAGGAAAGAAATATCCATCTACAAGGGACTGTCTAGAATAGATTGCACAACTTATATAGAAAATAATCATCCCCATGTGAGAATTAGAGTCAAGTTTGATGTACCATTTAAAGGGTACACTTATTGGACCGGCACGCAGTTTGGTGCGATCCAAAGACCAACTAATTTATTTTACTTAAACAAAGATCCCGATGTACTAAAGAAATGGAAAGAAATACCCAGCGGTACATTTCCTTCTGTAGAATGGATAGACTTTTCCAACAAAGAACAAGATATGGGCGTAACACTGACCCATTTAGGAATACCATCACATGAAATTAGGGACAATAGTATGTACCTCACACTATTAAGAGGAGTAGAAACACTTTCTGGAGATGGAACCAAGGGTCCTTGTATTGCCACCCCTGATGCAGCAGAAAAGAGACCGTATACTTTCAAATATTCGCTGCTCCCGCATGACGGAGATTGGCGCGATGCATCAAGTTATAAAGAAGGGATAGCTTTTAATATGAAACCAACAGCAATTCATATTTCAAACAAAGAACAGCCTAAATGGAGCCCCATTACAAACGAGGCTGGTTCTGCAGACACCATGGTTGATACAACTTTATCGAATGGTTTCTCATTTTTGTCTATATCACCAAAGAATGTGATTTTAAGTACGCTCAAACTCCCACAAGATTCTAGCCATAGCAGTGATGCTAAAGTAGTAATATTACGATTATATGAAACTGAGGGCAAAACAGTCACTGCAGACATAAAATTCCATTACCCTATGAAATCTGCATTATATGTGAACCTGATTGAGGATGTCAAGGGTGATATATATGGTGATAATCGTGATGATGAAGATAAAGACATAGCGATTTCTGGTGCAAACAAAAACATCCTTAACTTCACGATTCATGGTTTTAAGATAATCACTTTAAGAATAGAATTTGATTTTTGAAGGCAATTGCAAATGTATGATGAATCCGCATGTTTCAAATTTTCTTGGGAAAATACCCAATCCCAATAAGCACTAAAACATAGAAACGAGTAGAAAATAGTCAGGATCATCTGAAGATCGATCCTCTCAATAAAATCATATTAAAAATAGAAATCAACTTAGGTTTAGATCTTGAAGTAGACCTTATTCTTATGGACTTTATTTAAAAAATGGATACTCAAACTAACCACGAGACGTTGAGATGTGGGTATAAACTATTTTAGAAATCGGCATCGTTTGCTTACTAGCTATGGCAATTAGGATCATAGATATATATCTGTCTTTTTATCTAGAAAATTAACATATATGAAATTACTAACTTTGGCTACAATCTTCCTTCTGATTGGCATTGCAAGTTTTGCACAGTCAGAAGCAAATGCTCAAGAAGGAGAATTCACACTTACAATTAACCCAGGTGCAACTGATAGTAATAGTTTAAGCCCCATAGAACCAGCTAACGTTACAATACCAGTAGGGGCTACTGTTGTATGGCTCAACAAAGATTCCGCATATCATCAAATAGTGTCCGGAACCCCTGAGGCTGGCCCAACAAATGTCTTTTATGGAGATTTTTTTGCTACAAATGAGGCATATAATAGAACTTTCGACTCACCTGGTGTAATCGACTATTATGATCCAATATGGACAAATATTAGAGGGCAGATTACAACCGTGAGTGAGAACAATACAGAGTCTGGATTTGGTACAACAGGTAATTTTGCTGATAATAATTTCACACCAAATAACGATGCAAATACGGGAAACGGGACTTCATTGACTAACGAACCTTTGCAATCATCGACAGCTCAAACATTCCAATCAAATAATGTCAACACGCCCAATGATGGCAGTTTTAATCAACCTCAAACTGGAGTAGCAGGAGATAATACCCAGTTATTTACTACGGATCAGCAACAACAACAACCAGTTCAGCAGCAACCAGTTCAGCAGCAACCAGTTCAACAGGAACAGCCTTTGCAATCATCGACAGCTCAAACATTCCAATCAAATAATGTCAACACGCCCAATGATGGCAGTTTTAATCAACCTCAAACTGGAGTAGCAGGAGATAATACCCAGTTATTTACTACGGATCAGCAACAACAACAACCAGTTCAGCAGCAACCAGTTCAACAACAAATCACACAAGAACAACTCCAGATACCACAACATGGCCCCATCGATAGTTTTAAAGCAAGTGGAAAAATCAATTCCTACATTGTAACGGCAGCAAGTCCCTGGAATGCAACTGGAGATTGGAGTATGATAGTAGAAAATGGCGAAATGAAGAATTTTGTCACAAACATGGCATGGTTTAATGGTACTACTGGTCATACACATGATTTTTTGAATTTTGATTCACGCGACGATATAGAACTGCCTTCTGATAATATATTAACAATAGATGGAGAAATGGACGTAGCTTCTAACGGAGTCATTACATGGGATGGAGTTGATTCAACAATTAATCTTGGAGGTGGAGGTAAAACTATAACTATATCAGTAGATCACGAAGCTACCGATCACCATTTTGCTGGACAACCAATTATCGGAACAGTTACTTCACTGACTCCCTGCTCAGATACGCCTGGAGCTAGTATGGAAATATTACCTACATGTGATTAGAAGACTCAAGAATGACAACACTAGAATAAAGACGACATTTAAAATTCCATCTAGAAACATTTCTTATTTTTTTGAATCATTCTTCGAAAATATATATTAAATTTAATTGACTAAAAAAGAACAACCAAACCAAATTTAGAAGACAAACAGAAAATGATAGTGCTAAGGGACAAAATTTTATAAAGGAAGTGTAATCAAAAGTCTGATTACTTCACTCATGGACTAAGAACACCCCTTCAACAAGTATTATGATATTCCTGGGTAACTAACTAAATATCTTGCATATAATTACTAAAATAAGAATCATAATTGATTTGATTGATAAATCCGATAATTTAAAAATAAGTGGGTCGTTATCAGGAACTTGCAAAAACCCATTCTCTTTGATTATCCGCCCAAGGTTCATAAAAAAGTACTTTTGTTCTAGTTTGTCATTTCTTATGATCGATATGTAATGAGTTTATCGATAATTGATAGAAGTAAGACGTCCTTTGAGGACATCAACATAGGGTGTGACCTTCTAGCCATCCTGACAGCAAAATCCGCAGTCACATATTTGTTCGCCGTAATTTTCACATGTATCATTTAATTCCATATAGATTCTTGTAAGCAACCCCTATATATTACTTACTGATTTCGGCATTTATTGGCTAAAATTAATCTAATACGTACTAATATAGCGAAAATCATATTTATAATAAAAAAAATGCCGTTTTGGTTCAATAATGTGAAACCAACCTTTACTTTAGTCATCTATTTTTATTTGGATAATTAATAAACAAATCTCCAATCTTTTGTATTTTATTCAATAAAATGCTTCAAATGATTAACAAATATCACTAAAATCATTGTTTTTTTATATTACTTTCTCTATCCAATACTTGTGTATTAGAATGGAAGTAGCAAACCATGACTGGACAAATCGATTTAATTCTGTGTCGGTGTGTACTTTCCCTGATTGCAAGAACGAATCAAGATGTCTATGTTCAAAATGTCTAACTCTTTATTGCAACTTGCACCTACAAATTCATTTAGCAAATTGCAATAACATGGCAGAATCATCTGGAAACAGCAATAGTATTGAACCCCATCAAATTATCAACGAAGTATTAGGTGATCCAAGGAGCATATGCACAATTTGATGATGAAAATGCAGAGTTTTGAAATAAATTAAATAATTAATTTCTTTTGTTTGTATTCTTGTTTGAAAGTATTGCAGTAATTGGTTTGTTGGTGGGTTTCAATGGATTATGTTAGACGAAGATAATATGATAGCATTATTTACATGCATACTAGTAATCCCACACATGCATGAATTTGATCAAAATATTGAGTAGAGCAGATATTAAGAAAATGTCGAAACAGCCAATCACAAGAGGATTGTGGAAAGGCATAGTTTTAAAGTAGAAGTACTACCTATTTTTTGTTGCCTCAATCTGTCCATTATTAGCTTTTACGACTACTTTTTTGAAATTAGAATCGCCCCCATCAGGAGATACAAAGATGGATGCAAATGGTCCCATGTTTCCTAAAGGCTGAATTGGATCGTCATCAAACTGGACAGTAACGTTATTGATAGAATTGAAATTATTGTTACTTAATTTTACACTTATTGTTTCGACAGGACCTCCCCTTTGGATTATTTCGATATTTAATCCCGCTGTTGAAAAATATACAAACAAGACGACTGCTGCAACTACAGCAAAGCCAACAAAGATTATTCTGCGAATTAATTTAAAGTAATTTCGCTTTTTGCCTGATCTACCATTATCAGGCGATCTACCATTATCAGGCGATCCTCCATCGTCCCAACGCCCCATATCTTATTGATAGATATTATTCAAGCAATTAAGTGTTCTATACTAAAATGATTAGATACCAACACAGATTTTTTTCTTGATTCGGCATTAGTATTAGTGGTTTTACTTTTTAAAGGTCAGTATCAACCATTCCTTTATGTATCAAGTGGTACTAAGCACAGTAGTAAATTCTAATCCTAACTAACTGATTAAATAAACAATTAGTCTATTTGCAGCACATCTGGGTAAACCATTCGTATGGCCTTCGTTCATTTTTTGACTTTATTCGTTTAGCGAATCTCTTGATCCAAACTCATTCTTAAATCCATATAGACTGGCCAGTCTTTTCACATCATTGTTGGTTATTTTACAAGACTGATGGGCAAGCTTCAGACAATAAGGATAGCCCTTTATACTGTGATAGCACAAACCATCAATCAAATTTTGAATTTCAGTTTGAGCAATATTTGCCCTATTAATAATTTCAATCTTTATAAGGGGAACATAGGCAGCTAGCCTTGCATATATCTCAATCACATCTAAACTATCAGAGATAAAGTTATTTTTGTTTGCAAGACTAAATCCGGTCTTGTGACCTAACTTATTATAATAATAAATATCAGCTGCTCGCGATCCATATTCTTTGAACTGGGTTTTTGATGTAGAATTTTTTGAAATAAACAAAACATCGCTCTCTTCATCATTACTATCAAAGAGGGCTCGCACGTTTTCTTTATAGGTTGCATTTTTGTTATGAACTAAATTAGATATTATGGATCCATCGACACAAACATAATCTGGTTTTTGATCCAATACAGATTTGGCTAGATCGATTTCCATTTTCATAGCTTTAGCACTCAGAGAATCACCGGTAATGTTAGAGATCCCATAATCCCATCTTGATGCCAACATGTGATTATGCGAGCTTACTGCAACGCTATCAATAACAAACAGATCGATTCCTTGAAAGGATTTCTTATTCCAGCTACTATCAATACCCACACTAAAGGACGGTTTTCTGATCGGTTCATATTCCACCCACTTAGTAGATGCGATCTTCAAAAGATCATCAAATTCATCTCCATGTATAGATGAAAGCTTTTTCTCCTTATTTTTGATAGCATCCAGGTAAAGATCCGACAACAATATTATATCCAACTCAAGGACTAAATTTATTTATTATTCATAACAAGCAAGGGACGAGCCAAAGGGTTGGGAAAATTCATTTTTTTAGTACAAGGCAAATCATGATTTAATAACGGAGAAGGATTTGAGGGATTCAGGATTTTCGACTAACAAAAGGTCATCCTTTGAAATGTCAATATCTAAGAGTTTCTTACGCATCAATCTTCGCAATATCTTCCCTGATCGATTCCGGGGTAGTTCGTTAACAAAATAAATAGATTTAGGAAGTAGAAATTTACCAATCCGGCTTATCAGAAGTTTTTCAATATCCTTTTTTATCAAAAAGTTTGTCGGGTTTGTTGTATCAGCATTATTTAAAACACAGAAAATACATACCGATTCACCGGTTAATTCGTCTGGAATGCCAACAGCAGCTGACTCAACAATTCCAGAATAGCTAGTTAATACTTCTTCAATTTCACTAGGGTCAATCCTGTGTCCAGAAATTTTCATGACATCATCTACTCTGCCAGAGATATACCACATGTTTTGTGAATCAGTTCGAACCTTATCACCATGATTCCAAATATTAGGAAATTTTGACCAATATGTATGCATATATCTTTCCTCATCATTTAGGATACCCTTGGTCATCCCAGGCCAAGGATTCTTAATTACAAGATATCCCTCATTGACAGACTTACCTTGGTCATCTAAGATATCAACATCCAATCCCGGTACGGGTACTCCTACAGAAGTAGGTACATTATCTAAGAATGGAAGCATGCTTAGAATGGCTCCACCTATCTCAGTGCCACCTGACAAATTTATCACAGGACAACGATTATTTCCTACTTTTGAAAAATACCAATCCCATGCTTCCTTATTCAATCGCTCGCCCGTGGAAACCAGTAGCCTAAGGGAAGAAAAGTGAAATTTTGAAAAATCAATCTTATTTCTCATGAATTGTCTTATCGCCGTTGGAGCAGCTCCAAATATTGTAACATTCAGATCATCAATCTGCCTTGCCCAATAATCCATAGATGGATAGTCCAGCGTATCTTCAAAAATGACAGCAGTTGATCCTATAATAGGAGATCCATAAACTATCCATGTTTGACCAGTAATCCAACCTATATCAGCATACCAAAAAATTGTATCAGTAGATTTGAGATCTATCAAGTATGATGATTGATGAGCAGAAAATATAGAAAATCCTCCATGTGTCTGAATTGTACCCTTTGGTTTTCCGGTCGTTCCTGAAGTGTATAAAATGAATAAAGGATCACTAGATCCCATCAGTTCCGCTTCGAATTTTCTGTTTGGATCATGTTTTCTAAATGCCTCATCATAAATTCGTTTAAAGGAAAAGACTTTATCGTTAGGAAGAAGATCAGATTCAGTTTCCTCAGTTTCCTCAGTTTCCTCAGTTTCTGACACAATTATTTTTTTTACAAAAGTATTGGATAACACATCTTCCCAATGTGTTTTTAAATTAATTATACTACCTCTCCTTTGAAAAAAATCACTAGTA
>Ga0310892_10000558_pt1 | contig 11012 bp, 9 predicted proteins | sample C0D1metaG_FD_203747 | JGI IMG/M metagenome (GOLD analysis project Ga0310892, IMG submission 203747) | Lab incubated soil microbial communities from West Virginia University Organic Research Farm, Morgantown, WV, United States - C8D2 | ecosystem: Environmental > Terrestrial > Soil > Agricultural...
GGGGTAGACCAGATTGAAATTAGTCCAATAGTTTCACCTGATCATCATGAAGCAACAAAAATTATCATGAAACAAGGTTTAAGAGCTGACATTGTAGCGCATGTAAGAGCTATAAAATCTGATGTAGATAGAGCATTAGATTGTGATACTAATTGGGTTGCAACCTACATGGGTATTTCGGATATTCACTTGTTAGCAAAGCTCCGGATATCGAGAGAAGAGGCAAAACAGAGGGCACTCGAAGTGGTGGATCATATCAAGTCTCATGGCCTAAAATCTCGCTTTACTATGGAAGATGCGAGCAGAACGGATCCTGAATTTTTATTGGAAATGTGTAAAGAAATGAATCAGAGAGGAATAGAAAGAATTAGTATTCCAGATACGGTCGGAATTATGAGACCACAAGGAATGTATAACTTAGTTAAAATGGTGTACGATAATATTGACAGTTCTAAAACTTCTTTAGATGTGCATTGTCATAATGACGTCGGTTTGGCACTTTCCAATGCGTTATCCGGGTGTGACGGAGGAGCTGACCAGATCCACACAACCATAGATGGGCTTGGTGAACGGACCGGAATTCCTACGTTAGCTGAAACTGCCGTTGCATTAAACTTGATTTATAAATCCAATAACAGTTTCAGGCTGCACTTATTAAAGGACCTGTCTAGAACCATATCAGACTACACTGGAATTCCAATCCATGAATCAAAACCTTTGGTTGGAGATAGCGCCTATAAACATAAGGCTGGAACCCACTTGGCAGCAATATTGAGAAATCCCTCAGCTTATGAAATTATTGAACCTAAACAAGTAGGGAATCGCCGTAAAATAGTATTTGGGGAGTTATCAGGAAAGAATGGTTCTGCTTACTTGTTGTCACTTTTAGGTTTGGATTCGAACAAAGAAAATGCAGAGTCTTTGGCCAAAGGATTGAAAGAGTTAAGGATGGGTGATATATTGGAATTATTTTTGGACGAAAAATTGGAGAGAAAAATACTTAATGAGGATTATGTCAAAAATAATAAGGATTAAAAAAATGGCAAAAGTTAATTGTAAGGAATGTGATGCGGAAATTCCAATACCCTCTGACTCGATGCAAGGTGAAATCGTTACCTGTCCTGATTGCGGAGAAAGTTTTGAACTGGTAAAATCTGGTGACGAATTTAGTATAAAACCTGCACAAGTAGTTGGAGAAGATTGGGGACAATAAATATAGAGGAAGATGCATCTTCTCTCTATATCCTTTTTGACAATATCCGTTGGGAAGAGAAATCTATTATTGAAAAAGCAAAACAGACAGGAATAAACGTAAAATCCATTGATTGCAAAGACCTTGTACTTTTTCTAAATGAAGATACAAAAAAATTTAAGGATAAAGTGATTTTACAACGATGCATAAGCTATTTTAGAAGTTTGCATTCAACTGGAGGACTAGAAGGATTAGGTGCTAGAATGATTAATTCGTTGTATACATCTTTCATGTGCGGAAATAAGTTGATTTCACATATAGAACTTCAGAGAAATGGAATACAGACACCAAACGCTATGTGCGCTTTTAATGCTGGTTCCGCTATTGAGGGCATCAAAAAATTTGGGTATCCCGTAGTCATAAAGCCCACTGTGGGAAGTTGGGGCCGATTAATCGGACTATTAAACGATGAGGAAGCGGCTAAGGCGGTGCTGGAAGATAGAGAACATATGTTTCCTATTTACCACATTAATTATTTCGAAGAATTCATTAAGAGACCACCTAGGGATATTCGTGCTATCGTAATTGGTGATGAAGTTGTGGCCGCAATCTACCGTTATTCTGGAACTAATGAATGGAAGACAAATATGGCCTTAGGGGGTCACGCTTCGCCTTGTCCCATTACTACAGAGTTAGAAGAAATTTGTATGAAGTCTTCAAAAATTTTTAAGGGTGACATAGTAGGAGTAGACCTGATGGAAAGCGAAAAATATGGATTAGTTGTTCACGAAGTTAATAATACCACGGAATTCAAGAATACTGTGAGAGTAACCGGAGTTGACATACCCGGGTTAATTGTGGACTATATGACTAATATTCTCAAGAAATAAGTATCTATAAAATGGTCTCCCCAAATTTTGCTATAGAATTACTAAAAAATACTTTAGAAATTTATACTCCATCACGATCAGAATCCCAGTTGGCCAATTTCTTGAAAGATATTTGTATGGATTTAGGATTTGAAACGGCAAATATTGATAGCGTTGGAAACATGGTTGCAGTCAGAGGTAACGGAGAACCGATAATTCTCTTGTGTGGTCACATGGATACTGTCCCTGGGATTGTACCTGTAAGACTCGAGGGTGATTATTTGTATGGACGTGGTGCTTCCGATGCAAAGGCTCCTTTAGTTTCAATGTTATTAGCAGCTGCGGACATTCCAAAACAAGCTGGGACAATTATTTTCGCTGCTGTAGTAGACGAAGAAGGCAATGCTACCGGAATAAAAAATTTGGTAAAAGACACTACATTAAATCCTGACTATGCCATATTTGGGGAACCAAGCGGAATAGAAAATATCACTATATCGTACAAAGGTCGCTTAGAAATTCGCCTTATGTGTGATGTTGATAACAGTGCACACGCGAGTGCTCCTTGGTTATCACTAAACGCAATTGATGAATTATACAATGTATGGAATGAATTGAAAAGTGTATTTCTGAAGCCGGAAATTGCAAACGCAAAAAATAAGGCAGACCAAATAAGCTATAGCGTTACGGAAATAAACGGAGGCACAAGTCATAATGTAACTCCGCAAAAATGTAGGATAACCATAGATATACGTATTCCACCGAATTTATCTTGTGACAAAGTATTAGAACTGATTGATGTACGTATAAACGAGATTAAAGATTTCATTCATGGAGTAAAGATCAAATACCGGGTTGAGGATAAAACCGAACCCTTTCAAGCAAAAGTGTCTTCTCCGTTAGTACGGGCACTGGTTTTATCTATCTTGGATCAAAGAAAAAAAAGACCGTTGTTGTTAAAGAAAACTGGTACAGGTGACATGAATATTCTGGGAAATATTTTAAATATTCCTGTTGTTACTTATGGTCCTGGTGACCCTCATTCATCTCACACAGTTGATGAAAAACTCTTTGTTCCCGACTACTTGACTGGTATAGAAATATACAAAGGGGCGTTATTACACATGGCAAGGCTTCACAAAAATCTTCAAGAAAAATCTAATACAGTAAACTCATAGGATGATTCACAATGTGCATCATATATTGATATAAATTAGAATAATTACTAAGATGAATTAATATTATAAAATGTTGTATATAATTGGCATCGGTATCAATGAGTTCGAATCCTTACCACTAGGATCAATCGAAATACTAAGAAATAGTGATATTGTATATGTTGAGAGATTTACAGGATTTATTTCAGATGAATTTATTGAGAGTCTACCTGATAAATTACAAAATACAAACGCATCAAAATCGATAATCAATACCAAAATTAAGTTCATTAAGAGATGGTTTATTGAAGACGGAAGAGAGATCCTTGATAATGCTCGAAAATCCCAGGTTTGTGTTCTAGTCTACGGTGACCCTTTAGTAGCAACCACATACAACGAGCTACTTGTAAGGGCCAGAAAATTATCCATAGATTTTAAAGTTGTTCATTCTTCCTCTGGAATCTTGTCACTAATGGGAGAATCTGGTCTTCAACCTTACAAATTTGGGAAAATGGTCACCATGATGGACGATCCAATGTCTTCAATTACTGTCTATAACACAATCTATGAAAACATGTGCCTTGGGCTGCATACCTTGATTCTTACCGAATATAACAATGATGATGGAATAAACAATTTTCAATCAAGTTCTGATCCATTTTTTTTGCCTCCCGGTAGGGTAATAGAACTCTTACTAGAAAGAGAAAAAGAAATGAAACTACTGAATTTTTCTGATGATTCATATGGAATGGTAGCAAGCAAAATAGGACAAAAGGAATCAACTTTTAATTCCGGCACAATAAAGTCACTATTAAAGTTGGATTATAGAGGTGGACCCAATTCGATTATTATTCCAGGAAGACTACATTTTACCGAAATAGATTCAATCAAATATCTTACTACAATGTTTGATGAGCCAACTGATAATACCATGCGTCTCTCCCGGTTAGCATACCGTATGTTGGACAAATACATCCCAAATACAAAAATCGCCGTTGATAACATGTATCAGCTTATAAGAACAGCTACGTCCGGGCTTTCAAAGGACTTTGCCCCAGTCATTGAAAATGCCGAAAACTACTTACTCGACGCACAAGATTTTTACAACCAAGGAAAACTTGAACTAGCTATATTGAGCGTGGGGTACGCTGAAGGACTGATCGATTCTATTCGATTTCAAAAAAATATGAACCCTTGGTAAGTATTTATATACTAATTTTTTATAGTTGATAGTTTAGAATTGTTAATAGAATATCTTAGTTTAAATCTATCAAGGAATGTCCGAGAGCAACAGAAATTCTGCCAATGATGATAACAATAACATCAATAATACGGACGTCGAAAAACCCAGACGGAGAAAGAGAAATCCAGTGGGTCATTTTCCAAGGGAGCTCCTTAAATTTGTCAAAAACGATTCCTATTCGTTACTCATCAAAGGCAACCCTGGAACTGGTAAAACTACCCTTGCACTAACTTTATTAGATAATCTTAACGATGATAGTAACTACTTTTATATTTCAACTCGTTTGTCTTTGAAACAATTATTATTATACTATCCTTGGGTCGAAAAATTTTTCTCCAAGGATGAGAACAAATCTGGCTATAGATTTGAAGATGCCCGGCTAGATGAACCTGAATCATTATTTGAAAGAATCACTAATCAATTAATGGATGTAAAATCTCCGGTCATAATAATCGATACATGGGACACTATTGCATCTTTTATGGACCGAGAATCTCGATTAAATAATGAGAGAGTGTTGCAGATCTGGAGGGAGCGAGCAGGTGCTAAATTAATCTTTCTAAGCGAAACATTCGATCTAGGAATATTAGATTCGATTGTTGATGGAGTTATTACTTTGAATAATAGTATATCTGAATCTACTAACAACAGACTAATGACAATCAATAAACTCAGGGGGCTACCAATTAGGTGTAGTAGTTACTCATATTCGTTGTATGAAGGAGTATTTTATACATCTGACCTAGTTAGGGATCTAAACTTGTTTTCATCATTTGAAAAAATAAAACCATTTCATGAGAGGTCAAATCTATCTACTGAGGGGTCAAAACAGTCAAAGGCCAGGAAAGTTGACAAATTTGAATTAAGGGAACTTTTTATGAAGAATAGTTTTATTATAATTTTTGTAGAAAATGAGATTAGTAATGAACTGTTGATATCATTGTTATTAAAACCGCTCTGTTTTTGGATGGACAAGACCGATCACAAAATGATGTTAAATAATTTCGGCCTGGGTTTCAGGTATTCTTGTGCGCGGATATTGAATTATCACTTGTCTAAGGATAAAGTTACCAACAAACTAATAACCCAAGAAATTGATTTTTCAAGCTCTTACGGAATCCATAGGGACCAATCTGATATGGAAAATTTTCATGGCCGTGAGAACGGGATTGTTTTTGAAAAAATAAAACAATTAAGTGTAAACTCAAAGACAAGCAATGATCCAAAACTTTACAATTCTTTACCCAAACAAGACGAAACAAAAATCCTTAATATCTTAAATGCGGCTAATTTGTGGTCTCTTATAGATAATGAATCTATCTTAAAAATATTGCAAGATAACTTTGCCAAGAATGTGATCATTGTCAATAACTCCAAACAGAACTTAAATCACCAACTCATGGTGAAAGGTATTATTGTAAAAATGAACTTGGTTGGAAAAAACGTTTTGATAAGACTTTTGGATGATGATATTACACTGTTTGAAACTATAGTCGAAAGATCACAATTGTTTGTCGAATGGCGTCCTGTTCTTTGATCATATATGGTCCTCGTGCGTCAATAAATTTAATTTTATCAGTGATGAAATTAACAAATGGATAGTTTGCTAACATCTTTCGATTATACATTTGAGGAGAGCAGAAAGTTATTCGAAAAGATAACTTTAATTCACAATGATCAAAATCTTCAAGGATTCATTTCAGACATTGGTATGAGTTCAGGTGACTATCTCAATTTTCAAATACCAGATAATTTAGTTGTGATTGGAGACTTGCACGGTGATTTTACTTCTTTGAAAAAAATAATGAATAAGATTACCTATAAAGAGTATCTAGAGACCGAGTCAAACATCCTAATTTTCTTGGGTGATTATGTAGATAGAGGAAAATATTCCCTGGAAGTTCTGCTTTCCCTGTGTAGTATAAAATCTCAATTTCCTAATAATATGTTCATGTTAAGAGGTAATCATGAAGCTTATCATCGATTCCCATTTTCGGCCTTTGATTTTCTCAGTGATCTCCATAAAAAATTTGGTAGTTCTGCCCAAACTCTTTATTCTAATACAATAATACCATTTTTTGATTCCCTCTCTAGTATTTGCGAAATAAATGGATTTGGACTTTTAGTGCATGGAGGGTTACCAATCATAGAAGATGTGGAATTTTTTAAAAACTATAAATTCAGATTGTCTGACATGAAATCAGACGAAGAATTGTTAGAAGAGTTCCTTTGGAATGATCCTAGGGAATTTACCGATAGAAATTGGCAGGCCTCAAATAGGGGCCTAGGTAAATACTTTGGAATCAATATCACAAAGAATTGGCTCAATCATACTAATACCAAGTTGATAATAAGAGGTCATGAACCATGTATGGGTTACAAATTCAATCACGAGAATAAGGTGCTGACACTTTTTTCATCCAAAGATCCATATCCTAAATTTGAATCCGCTTATTTGCAAATTTCAAAAAAACAAATAGAATCTCTGAACTTAACTGCCGATATTAAAAAATTTGTTCATGGGGTTGAGGATGTATCTTAATTATTTCTATACCCGTTTAGAGCTCCGTCTTCGACTTTATTTCTTTACATCGTTTTCTTAATGATACAGTTGAAATCTCTGCAACTTGGCATATTTCGACTTGTCTTAAAAATTCATTACAATTCTGGGAAGCAAGATAAATTATGGATCCTGCCAGAGCCCTAGGATTTTTACCTATTGAAATTCTGTTTTGCTGTACTAGTGAGAATATCCGAAGAGCTTCTCTCTTGGTCTTTTCGCTTAGTTGCAGGCGGTTACATATCAGCGTAACATAATCAGGTCCATGCAAAACTGGCATCTGCAGAGAAAGTTCCTTTAAAATTAATTTATAATGAGACATGATATCTTTGGTGGTTATATTACAAGCTGTTGCGATATCTGTAATGGTTTTAGGAGTAGCTGTTTCTCTGCATGCTGCATATAAAGCTGCCCCTACTAACCCCAGTGTTGAACGTCCCTTGGCTAATTTCTTGATTGCTGCCTTTCTGTATATGTAGGCAGCTCCTTCTATGACCGCTTGACTTAAGTATAATTTATCTCCAAAATTATTCAAGAGTTTTAACGCTTTTTCTAAATTCCTAGAAACAGAGTCATTAAGTTGAGCTCTGTTATTCCAAGTTCTTAATCTTTGGATATTATTTTTTTGAGAAGAATCTAAGGCTTTCCCTCTTGCATCAGTGTCCCCGATTCCAATTAATGTAGAAAGCCCCTTGTTATGAATTGCAAGTGATTCAGGCATGCCTGTTCTAGTTCTGTCGTTATACCCTGAATTATTCCTAAAGCTTGCCATAGAGTCAGAATTCGGGTCCTGACTAGATACACAACCGCACGATGAGCATACATATTCAAAAGATACATTATCAAAAATAACAGAATCACTTTTACAAAATTCACATACTAGTGGCTTTGAATTCTCTACCTTGCCTTCTGGATGCATAAAACTATATTCAATCCTTTATCACTTATAACAGTTATTATTTATGTCTTTTCAAATAATTAAGTATAGATATGTTAGCGTTAATAGTACCATGTCTAAGTTTTCCTTGGGAAAATATTGAGTTAATAAACGATTAAATTATTAAATAATAATGATATTAATTATTTAATTGATTGACAATCCTGCTTTATTGATAGCTATGATTCTATGGATATTCTTTATTCCCAATGCCGTTAAATTATTTTATAGGTTTGTCAGAAACAATAAACAATTTATAGAGAAAGATCTTAGGAGAATTCCCAATGATCCAAAGATTATTTTCCAAATTACTACAAAATCCGCTACTAAGACAAGTGTTGTAGAACGCGGAATTCAATCGATTATTGATTCTTGCAAATCTACAAAGTACGGTAAGTATGAGATTCTAGTTGTAACTGAAGATCCTAAAGATATTAAAACATTGGAATCAATGCCTTGTAAAGTTCTTTGCGTGGAAAAGAGTTTTTCACCTAACGCCATTAAGAAAGCTAGAGCACTCCAGTTCGCCATAGAGTCAAGAAGAAAACTAAAAAAGCAGAATTCTGACCATTGGATTTTTCATATGGACGATGAGAGTTATGTGGTGCCTCAGACTATCCTCTCTATTTTGAAATTTATACGGGAAAAGAAGGGGATAGCAAGCGAGGGTCCGATATTTTACCCTCTTAAATTTGAAAAAGCTAATAGGATTACTGCTTTGGCAGAATCTATGAGAGCTTTCGGTTGTTTTGAATGTGTTACACATATGCATAATCCTCCTCCAATACATATGCACGGGAGTAATCTTCTTGTCCGATCAGATGTGGAGGACAAAATTGGTTGGGAATTTGGACCTATCTTGGCGGAGGATCAAAGATTTGGATATGAATTGTTTAAGAAATATGGAAGGAATTCCATGGGTTGGCATGGAGGAATTCTATTAGAACAACCTCCACTTGACATCAAAGATCATTTTATGCAGAGGAGACGCTGGGTGATAGGTAACTTACAAAATATAGAGAATTTTTCAAGGCTTTTTAAGGCTCGTTTAATTTATAAATGTACATCATTTTTTCTTGGGTTTGTGTCTGGAGTAATCTCTTTAGCCTTGGCCTTCTATATCAATATCCCTAAAATAATGAGTGTGTTTTCATATGCGAGTTTTGATTGGAACAATAACATTAATTTTGATTTGTATCTTTGGTTTGATAGAATAGTACATATCAACAGTTCATATAACGAGATTTTTAGACCACTTTTTGATATCCAGGTTTTTGATAGCACACTTGCATTGATCTTGCTTTTTTCAAGTACAGTTTGGCTATTGGGTTATCAAGTGGGACTCTTTCTTAATCTCAAGTATACCAGAATTGGACGCTCAAAGCGAATATCTTTACATATTCAGACTTTTCTACTGGCCCCATTTTTGGGATTAATGGAATCGTTTCCTGCGTTTTATTCAATTATCGAATTTTATTTCTTTAAGTTAATAAGGCATAATAAATTAAAATCATATGATTTTTACGTTGTAAAAAAGTAACACTCTATTTATCGAGGTTACAGGTCACTTAGAATTGCAATCCTTAGTGATCGTATTATTTTGGATATTCTTAAAACAGCGCAAATCTTGAAAAGCGATGGAGGAGGTGGGATTCGAACCCACGAACCCCTAAAGGACGGGATTTCTTAATTTAATCTTGAGTCCTGCGCGTTTGACCAGGCTACGCGACTCCTCCTTTGTAAAACTAATGAATAAAACTCTGTATATAATCTTTTGACCTTGGAATAGTGCCGAAACCCCGTATGCAGTTAAGAAAGTTGATAATTAGAATGATAAAATTTTATATTAATTAGAACTAAACATAATGAAAAGATGGCAATGAAGATAAATGAACTAACGAATGATATGAGACATGTTACAATTGAAGGTAAGATAGAAAAAATAAGTGAACCTAGGACAGTGAATTTACGCGCAGGAGGCTCGGCGCTTGTAGCTGATGCTATGATATCCGATGATACAGGTAGCATAAAGCTATCGCTATGGGATGATCAAATAAAGATGGTTAAAGAAGGTGACAAGATATCGATTGAGAATGGCTATACCCAAGCTTTTAGAGGGGAAAATAGTCTAAACATTGGACGATACGGAAAAATTGCAGTTTTGGATGAATAAATAAATTCTTTTAACCTATCTTTATATATATTTTTATTAGGCCGAACGACAAGAAACACTTTGGATTGTTTTACTTACGATCCTTTCAATCTTGATAATTGTTAATTAGATCCGACGGTTTGGAACTATTTGGATTCTGATAATTTATTCAAATAAAACACTAAAGTCCCTGCAGAAACTCAACATAATCTAATGATAAATCTCCCTCAAAATTCCATAGATTTACATGCAGATATGTCTGTACACATTGATTATTGATCCTGGACCTCTATTTAGGTGGCTTTGGTTTCAAAAATTCATCGTTCCCAGTTTCTGAAGTTATTACTATCATATTTTTATTGAGTGGCTTCAGAATGAAAATTTGATTATTCTTGAAATAATCTTAATCTGATTTGCTATTTGCTATTACGGTTAATATTCTTCTTTTACTGCTACAAAATCACACTATAATTTTATTTTATATCATAACGAAATCATTTTGTTATGCAATTATTATAAACCCCTATATTTTATAGATTGTTTTTCATAATAATGCATTATCTTAAATGTTGTTCTATTCTTTTTCTAATTATTCCAACTCTTTTCTTGGCAAGTTCTTATAGTTCGGTTTCTTTTGGGGCAACTGATAAAGCCCATGTTATAACCCCATCAAAAATCATTTGTTGCAAGGATGATACTAGTGCAGGTTCAGATTCTACTTCCACTTCTCTTGCAAGCCCATTAAAGAAAGTAAGTACTAAACCTATCCAATCAGATGAGGCAGTTGAAACAGAGAAAACTGATTCTACTTCCACTTCTCTTGCAAGCCCATTAAAGAAAGTAAGTACTAAACCTATCCAATCAGATGAGGCAGTTGAAACAGAGAAAACTGATTCTACTTC
>Ga0310892_10000561_pt1 | contig 10971 bp, 13 predicted proteins | sample C0D1metaG_FD_203747 | JGI IMG/M metagenome (GOLD analysis project Ga0310892, IMG submission 203747) | Lab incubated soil microbial communities from West Virginia University Organic Research Farm, Morgantown, WV, United States - C8D2 | ecosystem: Environmental > Terrestrial > Soil > Agricultural...
CGCGCGCCCGAGGGCCGCGCCTTTTATTTTGGGACTAGTGCAATCCGCTTCGACGCGGTTTGTATCCGCCATTTTCATCGCGATCGAAAACCTCAGCAACGTCGGGGTGACGAAGCGGCGTGTCTGACGTGTCGGGAAGTAAATTTTGCTCTGACACGTAAGCGATGTACTCGGTCTCCGAGTTCTCCGCAAAGAGGTGATAAAAAGGCTGGTCCTTGCGCGGGCGAATTTCTGCGGGGATCGCTTGCCACCATTCCTCAGTATTGTTGAAGACGGGGTCGATGTCGAAGATAACGCCACGGAATGGATACACACGGTGCTTGACCACCTGACCGATCTTGAACTTGGCGTTACGCATTTTTTCCATGACAGAGCTGTCCCTAACTTCTCTCACACACCGTATCGCGCCGCCATTGCGGGATCTTTGGTCGCAACGAGCTTCGCCAGATCAAGAAGAACTTTAGCTTGTTTCCAGGTAGCGTCGTCCTGCATCTTTCCATCAATCATCACGGCACCCGCGCCGTCGGGCATAGCCTCCACAATTTTCTTGGCAAATGCGACTTCTGTCGGATCAGGCGAGAAAACCTTTTTTGCAATCTCGATTTGCGAGGGGTGGAGCGACCACGCACCCAGGCAACCCATGAGGAACGCGTTGCGGAACTGTGCTTCGCACGCAGCTGCGTCGGAAAAGTCTCCGAACGGTCCGTAGAACGGCTTGATCCCCGCGGCAGCGCAGGCATCGACCATTTTCGCAATGGTGTAGTGCCACAGATCCTGCTGCGACGTTGCGCGCGGCTTTTCGCCATCGGCATCCGCCAGCACTTTGTACTCGGGGTGACCGCCGCCGACACGTGTGGTCTTCATGGCGCGCGACGCAGCAAGGTCGGCCGGCCCTAGACTCATTCCGTGCATTCTAGGGGAGGCCGTCGCGATTGCTTCCACGTTGTTGACGCCCTGCGCGGTTTCGAGAATAGCGTGAATGAGAACTGGCTTTTTTAGTCCGTGTCGTCCCTCGAGCTGCGCGAGCAGCTGATCAAGATAGTGTATGTCCCAGGGCCCATCGACCTTCGGCAGCATAATGACATCGAGCTTGTTGCCGACCGCGCCGACAATCTCGGTGATATCGGCAAGTGCCCACGGAGAATTCAACGCGTTGATGCGCGTCCATAGCCCGGTCGATCCGAAGTCGACCTTGCTCGCCATCTCGATGAATCCCTTGCGTGCGGCTTCCTTTGCCTCAATCGGGATGGCGTCTTCCAGGTTGCCGAGCACCACATCGACTTGCCGCACAAGCTCCGGCACCTTTGCCCTGACTTTCTCGTTATGAGGAGGCACGAAATGAATCATGCGCTCCAGTCGGACCGGCAATTCACGCAGGGGCGCGGGAGCGCCGACGGCAAGCGGGGCGACGAATTGTCGTGGCGGCTTCATGAGACCTTCCAAAACATGGTTCTGCCGTTTAGAGCAATGCAAAGGCCGCGCCAAGTGGGTAGGTCGCGGGAAATGCCCGCGAAACCGGACTTCCGGCGATTTCGTTAAGGTGCATTCATGCAGCCATTGTCCGGACTTCTCGTTGTCGATTTCACGACTTTGCTCCCCGGGCCACTAGCCACCCTGATGCTCGCAGAAGCCGGGGCAGAGGTGATCAAGATCGAACAGCCCGGGGGTGAGAATGCGCGGCGGTTTCCGCCCATGATCGACGGCGAAAGCGCGGCTTTTGTCATGCTGAACCGCGGCAAGGCCAGCATGAGCCTCGATCTCAAGAACGAGGCGGACCGCGCGAAACTGACTCAGCTCATCATGCGCGCTGATATCCTCGTCGAGCAATTCCGTCCTGGCGTTATGGCGCGGCTCGGCCTTGGTTACGAGGATGCGCGCGCGCTCAATCCACGTGTCATCTATTGCTCGATCTCTGGCTACGGCCAGAGTGGTCCTCGCGTGCATGAAGCCGGTCACGACATCAACTATATCGGCAACACCGGTCTGTTGGACTTGCAGCCCGGTCCAAGCGACCATCCCGTAATCCCGCCGATGCTCGCCGCCGACATAGCCGGCGGAAGCTTTCCTGCAGTCATCAACATTTTGCTCGCCTTGCGCGCTCGAGATCAAAGCGGACAGGGTTGTCATATCGACATTGCGATGACCGACGCGATGTTCACGTTCACGTGGGCGGCGCTCGCGCTCGGCGTTGCGACCAATCGTTTTCCCGCGCCCGGCGAAATGTGGCTCGTGGGCGGGTCGCCGCGCTATCAAATCTATCCTGCGAAAGATGGAAAATTGATCGCATGTGGGGCGATCGAACAGAAATTCTGGCTGGCCTTTGCAAAAGCAATCGGGCTGCCAACACCCTTGGTCGACGACACGCAAAATCCAAAGACAACGCGTGACGCTGTTGCGAGGCTCATTGCGACTAGGACGTCAGACGAATGGCGGCCGATCTTTGCCGCGGCCGACTGCTGTACCACGGTTGTAACTCCGCTCGAGGAGGCTATGCGCGATCCGCACTTCGTCGAGCGGGGACTGTTTGCACATCAGGCCGCGACTGCGTCCGGCAAGAGTTTGCCCGCTTTGCCATTGCCGATCAGTCCCGAGTTTCGCGAGCCACCGGGCGTCAAAAAAGCGCCCAAGATCGGTTAAAGCGCTTCACCACGCATCAGTCGCGGTCGAGCTGCGGCAGGGGCTACGCCTTCGCGCATCACGGCGCGTCGCAACGGACCGATGCGGTCGATCAGGTAAAGTCCCAATCCCCGCATGCTCTGTGCTGGCAGAAAATCGCTCAGCAGCGTGCGATTGAGGAGATCAATCGCGAACGTGCGGCTGCCCACGTCGGCGCGCCGCAAACGATCGTAGGAAGCGAGTATTTCGGCGCCGCCGATGTCCTGAGATTGTCGATCAGCTTTGATCGCGAGTTCGCTGATTGTTGCCGCATCGCGCAGACCCAGATTGAGACCTTGTGCCCCGATCGGCGGAATGACATGGGCAGCTTCACCGACAAGCGCAATGCGCCTGTCTGCGAACCGTCGGGCCGTCGCAACGCGAAGAGGAAAACGGCCGCGTGCAGGCTCGGCTTCGATCCTCCCTAAAATCGAATACGATGCTCGCTCGATTTCCGCGCTCAGCTCCACGTCTTCGAGTGACGCGAGGTCGTCAGCTGTTTCAGGGTCAACCACCCAGACCAGGCTCGACCGATTGTCCGGCAACGGCACGAGCGTGAACGGCCCGTTGGGAGTGTGAAATTCGGTCGACTTGTCTTGGTGCGGCCGAGAATGTTGCACACACAACGTTATTGCCACCTGCGGATAATCGCGTTCGTCCATATCGATACCAGCTGCTGAGCGGCAAATGGAGTTGCGGCCGTCCGCACCGATCGCGATAGGGGCGCGGTACGTTGCTCCATCTTTTAGATCGATCGCAACCCCGTCTCGCTCAGGTTTGATAGCGAGAACCTCGCCGTCTACGATCTGCAACCCCGAAAGATTACGTGCGCGCTCTTCCATTGCGTCGATCAGATGGCGGTTTTCTATGTTGTAACCGAACGCGTCCAGGCCAATCTCGCTAGCGTCGAATCTGACTTCCGGCGCGCGCCACAGACGACCCGTGTCGTCGACGATGCGCATGACCTTGAGTGGCGCAGCTTTGGCGCGACACAGGGACCAGACGCCGAGCGTGTCGAGGGCCGTAACGGAATCGGCGAGCAGGGCGGTCGTCCGGTTGTCAGGTTTCGCCGGGCGTAAGCCCACGAGAACGGTTTGGGTGCCTCCCTCAGCGAGAGCGATCGCGGCCGTCAGGCCGGCAGGCCCTCGGCCGACTACGACAGCAGCGCATCGATCGTTGTGAGTTCCCGACATCAATAGGGGCTCCGCTTCGCGTTAACCGCACTAGCACGGGCCGGCCGGGTCGGAAACTAAGCCGAAGACTTGCAATATCCGGCGGTCTACATATGGGCTATGGACAAGGCTACATGAGTGACACAGCTGGCCATGATTTGAGCCATCTCTCGGCCGCCACAGCGCGCCTCGGACACATTTTTGCCCGTCCAAAGGTGCTGGCGGGGATTTGCGTTGTCACCCTTGCCTGCTTGGGCTGGCTCTACCTTGCTCTCCTGTCCGCTGGAGCAACGACGGGCTCTCTTGGCAGGTCCAGACTTGTCCAGGTCTTGTGCGGTTCGCTGCAGGACGGTTTTGCGGGCCCTTATGCGGCGGCAGTTGTCTTCTCGATGTGGTGCGCGATGACCCTGGCGATGATGCTGCCAAGCGCCGCGCCGATGATTCTCACCTACACGGAAATTGCGGACACCGCCGCCCGCAAGCGCGAACGAATCGTATCGCCATTTGTCCTCGCTGCCGGTTACGCAGTCGTATGGTTCGGATTTTCAGTCTTCGCCGCGCTGGGGCAGATGGGATTGACCAAAGCGGCGTTGATTGACCGAGGGATGGCTTCGGCGAGCCCGCTTCTATCCGGTGCAATTTTTGTCTTTGCCGGTATTTATCAATTCTCGGCGCTCAAGCATGCATGTCTCACGCAGTGCCGGCACCCGTTTCCCGTTTTCTTCACGAACTGGGCCACTACGCCTGCCGGAGTATTCAAACTCGGACTCAAGCAAGGTCTTTATTGCGTCGGTTGCTGCTGGGCGATGATGCTTTTGATGTTCGCTGTCGGCTTGATGAATATCGTCTGGATGGCCGGGATAGGCATCGTCATGACGCTCGAGAAGATGTTTACGGGACGACGTTTCACTCATGCCATCGGTGTAGTGCTTATTGTGACCGGCACCGGTATCGTTCTGGCGACCCTGGCAGGCGGCTGGTCACCGCCAACAAGTTGAAATAAGTCGGGAGTCGTGCGTTGACGGAAAGTTGGAGTTTGAAAGGCGAATTAGCACTGTCGTGCAGCTGTACAGTGTTTTGTCCCTGCGTCCTGTCGCGCGGCGAGCATCCGCCGACCGAAAGCCGTTGCCAAACCTGGGCCGGCATCCGCATCGACGATGGACATTTCGACACCATTGATCTTTCGGGCATCAAGGCAGGCGTCATGATGGACCTGCCTGGCATCATGTCGCGCGGTAACTGGACAGCTGCGCTGTTCGTCGACGAGAACGCGTCGGTTCAAGCAGTGAAGGGCCTAACCCGGATATTTACCGGACGCGTCGGTGGTACCACGCACTTACTATCGATCCTTGTTGGACAATTCCTCGGCGTGCATCAGGTCCCCATCACTTATGAGACCGAAGGGGAAACACGCATTATCCGGATCGAAAAATATGTCGACGGGGCAATCAGCCCGGTCCGTGGCAAGGAAGCGGGCAAGAATGTCATTATCCGGAACAGTGATTACTGGATCGGTTCTGATATCATCGTCGCCCGTGCCGACAGATCGCGTTTTCGCGGTTTCGGCCGCAACTGGAATCTGGCGGGACGATCGGCTGAGATCGTAAAGCTCGACTGGGGCAATGGTTAAGTGGCGGGATTCGAGTCCGTCCGCGCATTTACGATTCATGTCTTCACCGCGACCGGCGCGGCGTTGGCATTGCTCGCGCTTATCCTTGGCACCGGAGGACACTGGGCAGGAATGTTTCTTTGCCTTGGCCTCGCCCTCGTCGTCGATGGCTTGGACGGGCCGTTGGCCCGTGCTTTTGAAGTGCAGAAGCTGGTACCGCGTTGGTCAGGCGATACGCTGGATCTCGTGGTCGATTTCACGACATACGTCTTCGTGCCGGCGTACGCGATCGCGGCAAGCGGGCTTTTGCCGCAGCCGTTTGCAATCCCGGCGGGGATCGTCGTCGTCATCAGCGGCGCCCTTTATTTTGCAGATCGCGAAATGAAGACGGCGGACAATTATTTTCGCGGCTTCCCGGCGGTCTGGAATCTGGTGGCGTTTTATCTGTATTTGCTCGAGCCGCCTGGATGGCTCGCGGCAATTGCGATCGTCGCACTTGCGGGCTTGAGCTTTGCACCCGTTAAGTTTCTCCACCCGTTGCGGGTGCAACATTGGCGGTTGTTCAACATTGCAATTCTGACGATGTGGGCGGTGCTGGCCTTGGCGGCGGTTGTACAGGATCTGGCGCCCGGCCCGTATGTCACGGTGCCGTTGTCGCTGATCGCCGTGTATTTCTTCGCGGTCGGATTATTGCCCGACCGCGTTCGAGCCGCCGCTTGAGAATCGCCAATCCCCCAAGGAGCATTCCATGTCTCGACCAGTCTTGTTGATCGCCGGCGGCAGCCGCGGCATTGGTGCGGCGACCGCCAAGCTTGCGGCAGGACATGGCTATGATGTTGCGGTGAACTACAAGACCAATTCAAACGCTGCCGCCGCGGTGGTCGACGCCGCCAAGAAAGCAGGCGGCAAGGCGGTCGCCATACAGGGGGATATGGCGCTGGAAAATGACATAGAGCGCGTCTTCGACACTGCGAACGATACGTTCGGATCGTTGACCCATTTCGTGCACAGTTCCGGAATTATTGGCGAGGGTTCGCGTTTGGACGAAGTCAGCTCCAAGACAATCCGTGAAGTGCTCGACATCGATACCTTCGGGGCGTTGCTGTGTCTGCGCGCCTGCGTGCGTCGTATGTCGACGAAACACGGTGGAAAAGGCGGTGCCGTCGTGATGCTGTCGTCGATGGCTGCACCTCTCGGCGGCGCAAACGAATGCGTGTGGTATGCAGCAGCGAAGGCCGGCGTGGACTCAATGGTCATCGGCGTCTCGCGCGAGGTTGCCAAGGAAGGTATCCGCGTCAACGCCATTACGCCGGGCGTCATTGATACCGACATCCAGCCGCCGGGGCGCATTGAACGCGTTTTGCCCATGTTGCCGATGGGCCGGCCAGGACAGGCCAACGAAGTTGCCGAGGCGATCCTATTCCTGCTGTCCGACGCCGCGTCCTACATCAATGGAGCGAACCTGCGCGTTTCCGGGGCGCGCTGACCCGCCTTGCGCTCGGCGTGCGGCCGCCTATTATCCGGCCCCGAATTCCTTCCTGCATAACAAGCCTATCCAAGGAGTGAAAAATGGTCGCGGCAGTGCGCGTACACAAACCCGGCGGTCCCGAAGTTCTGACCTACGAAGACGTCCAGATCGCCGCGCCAGGCCAGGGCCAGATCAAGATCAAGCAACACGCCGCTGGCGTAAATTTCATCGATGCGTATTTCCGCATGGGGATGTATCCGTCGCCTGTCGGAATGCCTTTTATTGCCGGCAATGAAAGCGCCGGCGAAGTCATGGCCGTCGGCCCAGGCGTCACCGACCTCAAGGTAGGTGATCGCGTGGCCTTTGTTGGTCCCTTGGGCGGCTATGCCGCCGAGCGGCTGGTGCCGGCCGACCGTGCAGTAAAACTGCCGGACAATATTTCCTATGATCAGGCTGCCGGCATGATGCTCAAAGGCATGACCGTGCAGTACCTGCTGAACAAAACCTACAAGGTGGAAAAAGGCACTGTGTGCCTGATCCACGCCGCCGCAGGCGGTGTCGGCCTGATTGCCTGCCAATGGGCAAACTATCTCGGCGCAACCGTCATCGGCACCGTCGGCTCGAAGGAGAAGGCTGAGATCGCCAAGAAGAACGGCTGTCATCACACGATCCTGTATCGCGACGAAGACTTCGTCGCCCGTGTGAAGGACATCACCAGCGGCAAGCTCTGCGACGTCGTTTATGACGGCATCGGCAAGAGCACATTTCCTGCTTCGCTCGATTGCCTGCGACCGCTCGGCTATTTCGTCAGTTTCGGTAGCGCGTCCGGCCAAATCGATGCCTTCAACATCAATATCCTACAGACCAAAGGCTCGCTGTTCGCCACGCGTCCCACCCTCAACAACTATGTCGCAAAGCGCGATGACCTGATCGCGACCGCCACCGATCTGTTCAAGGTGGTCGGCTCCGGTGCGGTGAAGATCCCGATCAATCAGAAATATCCGCTCAAGGATGCGGCCAAGGCGCACAAGGAAATGGAAGGCCGCGACACAACGGGCTCTTCCATTCTCGTCCCGTAGAAGGTTCCTACATGATATTGCGCACGGTGGCGGGGCTCGTCTTCGCCACCGTTGCACCAGCTGCGCAAGGCGGCAATATCTCCGACGCTGATGTACTACTCATCGTGCAGAGACATTGCACGACCTGTCATGCGGTCAATCCGACCCACGAAAGCTTCCGCGAAGCGCCAAAAAAGATAGTTCTGGAATCTGTCGCCGACCTCAAGAAACATGCTGCCGTTGTCTATGCGCAGACGGTGCAGGGCAGGGCGATGCCGCTCGGCAATCAGACCGATATGACTGAAGGCGAGCGAGCAGCACTCGGCCAATGGTTGAAGGAAGCGGCGCCGTGAAACCATTCGGTATATTTGCAACGTTCCTGATCGGAGCGTTCGCGCTTCTTGCCAGTCAGCTTTCTGGAATCGTCGTACTGAGCGGGTGGTACGGCCTCAGATTGGGCGAGGTGTCGACGCTGACGCAGGACGGTGGCGCGCTGATTCTGTTCATTTTTGTATCGGCGCCGCTGCAGGTGGCCCTGCTGGTTTTGGCGGCCCGGTCCAGAGGTAACGTTGCCGAGTATCTTGGATACAAACTGCCGCGCCGTGGAGAAATCATAGTTGCCATCGTGGCCGTGGCCATCCTGATAGCCGTAGGCGATACGGCGAGCTGGCTCGCCGGGCGCAGCATCGTGGACCGGTTCCAGAGTGACATGTATCAGGCGGCCAAAAATGCCGATTTGTTGCCTCTGTTGCTGGTGGCAATAGCGGTCCTCATTCCCATCGGCGAGGAGACGCTGTTTCGCGGGTTTCTTTTTCGAGGATGGCTGAGAAAGCCGGAAGATGCATGGCGGGTTATCGTTTTCACCGCCGGATTGTTTGCGATCATACACGTGCAATACGATTGGTTTTTGATCGCCCAGGTCTTTGCCTTCGGGATGCTCTTCGGTTGGGTTCGATGGGCGAGCGGATCGACCATCCTGACCATGGTGATGCACGGTTTGGTCAACCTGGAAGGCATGGTCGAAACCATGCTGACTTATAACGGCTGAGCGCGCCTCAAAGCAGATTGGCGATCCTGGCGATTGCCGGATGATGGGTAATGCCGGCAGGCAGCCGCGGAAGCCCGACGACTTCGACACCGTTGGAAAATCGTTCGATGCTGGCCACGGTATCGTCAAGTGCCACGGGGTCACGCTCGCTTTCGCTGACGACGATGGCCGCGATCGTCAATTTGCGTTGGGCCAATACGTCGAGCGCGGTCAGCGTATGACTGATGGTGCCGAGATAGCCGCCAACGATCAGCAATAGCGGAATGTCGAGCTCGGTCATCCAATCGAGCACTGTGCGTCGCCCAGAGAGTGGCACCATAATTCCGCCAACACCTTCAATAAACAGAGGCCCCTTTGCGCTGCTGACCGCCGCACGACTGAACGCAACCACGCTGTCGAAGTCGACGCTGCGTCCCTCGCGTGCGGCAGCAAGATCTGGGGCGAGCGGAGCGCGGAAACGCCATGGGGCGATACGTTCGACTTCGTCCGCGGATGCCGGTCGACCGAGGGCCGCCAGAAGAACTGCCGGGTCGCTGGTGTCCACAACCGAAGAGTCATATCCGCTTACGATCGGTTTCAGTGCGGAGACGGGCTGATTGGATTCGCGCATATAGCGAATCAGCGCGGCGGTCACGAAAGTCTTGCCGATGTCGGTGCCGGTCGAGGTAACGAAATAAGCAGCCACGATTTATGCCAGTATCTTGTCACGCACGATGTCCGCAAGCCGATCGATCTGGTCGTCCGGATGTTGCGCTGTAAATGTCAGGCGCAGGCGTGCCGTGCCCGGCTTCACCGTGGGCGGACGGATTGCGACTGCGAGAAATCCTTCCTTCTCGAGCATGCGCGAGTGCGCAAGGGTCGTTTTTTCGTCACCGATGACAATTGGCACGATGGGACTTTGCGCATCGGGAAGGCCTGCGCGCTTCGTAAATGCTTTCGCCTTTCGGACAGGTCGTACAGCGTAATCCGGATCGCGCTCTATCAGATCGAGTGCGGCAATCGCGACTGCCACGCACGCTGGCGGCAGCCCGGTCGAATAGATCAGTGTTCGCGCCCGGTTGCGCATCAGGTCGATGACCGATGCGGACGCGCAAAGATAGCCTCCATAAGAGCCGACGGCTTTCGACAGGGTGCCCATCTGCAGGTGGATGGGAATATGCGAATTTCCGACGAAGCTCGATCCGCGGCCGCCGCCCAACACACCGAGACCGTGCGCGTCGTCTGACATGAGCCACGCGTCGTACTCCTCGGCGAGCGCGAGCAGCTCGCTTAGCGGGGCGAGATCTCCATCCATGGAAAAAACGCCGTCTGTGACAATGATTGCATGGTCGTGGTCGCCGCGGCGGGCAGAAAGTAGTTCTCGCGCGTGCAGCACATCATTATGGCGAAACGTTACGACCGTGCCGCGGGACAATTGCGCGCCTGCATAGATACATGCATGGGACAGTTCATCGAGCAAAACCAATCCGTCGCGCCCGATCAGCACCGGAATAATTCCCGTATTCGCCAGATAGCCGGACCCGAAAACACAGGCAGCTTCCGTACGTTTGAACTGGGCGAGGCGGGATTCCAATTCTGCATAGAGCGGGTGATTTCCGGTCACCAGGCGCGACGCACCGGAGCCGGCTCCATATTCCTCGATCGCCGCGGTCGCTGCCTGTTTGATGGCCGGATGCTGGGTGAGATTCAGGTAGTCGTTGCACGAAAATGAAAGTAACTGGCGACCATTTCGTTCGATCCAGATGCCATCCTCGCGAACGGTCTCGTTGAGCGCTCGGTACAGGTGCCGGCGTTTGAGTTCGTCGAGCTTGTCTTGCGCAAAGGCGTCGAGTGAACGCATCAGTGGCCTTGCCAGGTTCCGCCCAGTTGCTTAGCACGAACGCAAGAGGGAAACGTCAAATGGGCCACGAAACCAGCAAAAACAGCGTGATGCCGGGTTGGTATTCCGACGGCGTCGCGCA
>Ga0310892_10000567_pt1 | contig 10916 bp, 9 predicted proteins | sample C0D1metaG_FD_203747 | JGI IMG/M metagenome (GOLD analysis project Ga0310892, IMG submission 203747) | Lab incubated soil microbial communities from West Virginia University Organic Research Farm, Morgantown, WV, United States - C8D2 | ecosystem: Environmental > Terrestrial > Soil > Agricultural...
AGCGACAGCGGCACAGGTAAAAGAACTCCGCGACAAGACCGGCGCGGGCATGATGGATTGCAAGGCGGCGCTCGAGGAAGCGGGCGGCGATCTCGACAAGGCGGTCGACCTCCTGCGCAAGAAGGGCCTTGCCCAGGCCGCGAAGCGCGCCGGACGCGTCGCGAAGGACGGCATGATCGGCCACTACATCCACATGGGCGGCAAGGTCGGCGTGCTTGTCGAGGTGAACTGCGAGACCGACTTCGTCGCGCGCACGCCGGACTTCCAGACGCTCGCCAAGGAGATCGCGATGCACATCGCCGCGGCCAGCCCGCTGGTGGTGAAGCGCGAGGATCTGCCCGCCGGCACGCTCGAGAAGGAAAAGGAAATCTATCGCGCGCAGTTCGCGGGCCAGAACAAGCCGGCGAACGTGATCGACAAGATCGTCGAGGGCAAGCTCGAGAGCTACTACGCGCAGGTCTGCCTGATGGACCAGCCGTCGGTGCGCGATCCCAATGTGACGATCAAGCAGATGGTGGCCGCGGCCACCGCGAAAACCGGTGAGAACGTCACGATCACGCGGTTCGTTCGCTTCAAGCTCGGCGAAACCGCCGAACAGTAGTCATGCAGGCACAAGCCGGGTTATATAATCCTTGCTTGTGCCTGAGTCTGCCCCGCCGAGTCCCCATTACAAACGCATCCTTTTGAAGTTGTCGGGCGAGGCCCTGATGGGCGATCAGCCCTACGGGATCGATCCCGCGGTGGCCAACCGCATCGCGCAGGACGTCGCCGGGATCCAGTCGCTCGGCGTCCAGACCGGGATCGTGATCGGCGGCGGCAACATCTTCCGCGGCCTGGCCGCGAGCGCGCGTGGCATGGACCGCTCGACGGGCGACTACATGGGCATGCTGGCCACCGTGATCAACGGGCTCGCGATGCAGGACGCGCTCGAGCACCAGGGCGTGCCGACGCGTGTGCTCACCGCGATTGAAATGCGCGCCGTGGCCGAGCCGTTCATCCGGCGCCGCGCCATCCGTCACCTCGAAAAGGGCCGGGTCGTCGTGTTCGCGGCCGGCACCGGCAATCCGTACTTCACCACCGATACCGCCGCCGCGCTCCGCGCGATGGAGATGAAGGCGGACGTGATTCTCAAGGCGACGAAGGTGGACGGCATCTACACCGCCGATCCGGTCAAGCATCCGGACGCGACCCGATACGATCGGATCTCGTACCTCCAGGTGCTGCAGGACCGGCTGCAGGTAATGGATGCCACCGCCATCTCGCTGTGCATGGACAATAAGCTGCCGATCCTGGTCTTCAACCTCAAGACGCCGGGCAACATCCGCCGCGTCGTGATGGGTGAATCGGTCGGCACGCTCGTGACCGCGTAGGAGTTCTGGTATGGATGCCACCGACGTCAAGGCGTTGCACGCAGAGATCAAGAAACGCATGGACGGCCAGATTGATTTCGTCCGCAAGGAGCTCGCCGGGGTCCGTACCGGCCGCGCCTCCACCAGCATGCTCGACGGCGTGCAGGTCGAAGCCTACGGATCGAAGATGCCGCTCAACCAGGTGGCGACGCTGTCGATCCCGGAACCGGCGTTGATCGTCGCGCAGCCGTTCGATCCGTCGGTGATGCCCGCGCTCGAGCGCGCGATTCGATTGTCGGATCTCGGACTGAATCCCGCGAGCGACGGCAAGATATTGCGCATTCCAATCCCGTCGCTCACCGAAGAGCGCCGCAAGGAGCTCTCGCGCCACGTCCACAAGATGGCGGAAGAAGGCCGCAACCACGTCCGCGTGGCGCGCCGCGAAGCCAACGACAAGCTGAAGAAGATGCTCAAGGATCATCAGATCTCGGAAGACGACGAGAAGCGCGCGCTCGACGAGGTGCAGAAAGTCACCGACGCGCACATCAAGATGATCGACGACCTGCAGCACAAGAAAGACCAGGAGCTGCTTGGGAAATAGCTACTTCACGCACCTGGAATGCAGCAGCGGGTGCGGCGCGGGGCCCTTCGATCCGCGCGAACATCATTTCCTGTGCCCGTCCTGCAAGCTGCCGATGCTCGCCCGCTACGATCTCAAGGCGGCACGGTCGTGGAAGAAGGAATCGTTGGCCGATCGCGCGCCCAACATGTGGCGCTATCGCGAGTTGATGCCGCTGCTGGCCGGCGACGAACCAATCACGCTCGGTGAAGGATTCACGCCCCTCCTGCATGCCAGGCGGATTGGCGCCTCGCTCGGCCTCGATCGATTGCTGATCAAGGACGAATCGCTCAATCCGACCAACTCGTTCAAGGCCCGCGGCCTGTCGGCCGCGATCTCGCGCGCCAGGGCGCTTCGCGCCGAGACGGTCTACCTGCCGACGGCGGGCAACGCCGGCAATGCGGCGGCCGCCTACGCGGCGGCGGCCGGCATGAAATGCGAAGTCTTCATCCCGAAGGACGCCAAGCAGCCGTTCGTCGATGAGTGCCGCCTTTACGGCGCGAACGTGACCCTGGTCGAGGGACTGATCACCGACGCCGGTAAGATCGCGACGGAGACGGCGAAGCCGCGCGGCTGGTACGAAGTCTCGACGTTTCGCGAGGTCGGCCGCGGCGAAGGCAAGAAGACGATGGGCTATGAGCTGGCCGAGCAGCTCAATTGGTCGCTCCCCGACTGGATTATTTATCCGACCGGCGGCGGCACCGGCCTCGTCGGGATGTGGAAGGCCTTCGCCGAGATGGAAGCGATCGGCTGGCTCGCCGCCGGGCAGCGGCCGAAGATGGTGTCGGTCCAGACCGAAGGCTGCGCGCCGATCATCCGCGCGTTCGCCAGTGGCGCCGAGACCGCGGGCACCTGGGAGAATGCCCACACCGTCGCCGACGGCCTGCGCGTGCCTCGCGCGATCGCGGACTTTCTCATCCTGCGCACGATTCGCGAAAGCGGCGGCACCGCCGTCGCCGTCAGCGACAGGCAGATGGTCGAGGACATGAAGGTGATGGGCCGGGACGAAGGAGTCTCGGCGGCGCCCGAAGGCGCCGCGTCCCTGAGTGCGGTGCGGCAGCTGGTCGCCGACGGCAAGATCAAGAAGCACGACACCGTCGTCCTGTTCAACACCGGCGGCGCCTTGAAGTACCTCGACCTTCTCCATCAGGCCTGAGATGTCTGGCCGGGCCAGCATCCTCTGCGTCCTGCTCTGCTTCACCGCAAGTTCCGCGCTCGCGCAGCCCGTTACAGAAGGCTCGCAATTCCAATTAGGGAAGGCGGCGATGGATGCGCACGATCCTGCCGCGGCGATCGCGCACTTCGAAAAGGCCGACAGCAAGGAAGCCCGCGCCTGGCTGGCCGCAGCGTTGATGATGGAATCGCGCTCCCCTTCCGATCGATACGTCGAGCGCGCCTTCGACGCCGCGGCTCGGGCCAGGGCGGACCAGCCTGAGCAGGTGCGATCTCGCGCCGACCTGGCCGCGGCCCTGCGTCCCGGCGACATGGTCATGACCTTCCTCGTCGGCGAAAGCCACGCGTATGCATGGGCCTTCGATCGCGACACGCTGGTCGGCTACCCATTGCCGCCATCAGCAGAGATCGCAACGGCCGTCGAGCGCATTAACGCGTACGCAGCGCAGAACGATCGCGCCGGCGTGGAGCGAATCGCCGACGATCTAATGCCCGCTCTGCTCGGTCCTGTCCTGGATCGGATTCCCGCGCTGACGCGTGTGATCTTTGTGATGGATGGACCGCTGCGGCAGTTGTCGATCGGCGGGCTGCACATCGGTGACGGGAAATCGAGCCTCGCACAGCGGCTCTCGGTCTCAACCGTTGACGACGGCTCGTTGTTCGAGGAAATCGGCCGGGCACCGTCACAGCCGCAGCCGCGGTCGGCTTGGCCGATACCCACGCGAGTGGCAGCCGCGATCATTATTGGGATCCTGCTCGTCGCAGGCGTGGCCGTGCTCAGGCGGCGATCGTCAATCGCCTAACGCGACGCCGATGGCTCGAGCCGTCTTGATCAGATCTGAATCGAGCGGAACGGTCTTCGTGCGTCCCACGACGTCGGCAAGCGGGATCGGCACGATGTCGGGCGGGTTGTTCGCCACCATCTTTCCGAACACGCCGCGCTGGATCAATTCGACCGCCGCGCCGCCGAATCTCGTCGCGAGCACGCGATCGAACGCCGTCGGTCCGCCGCCGCGCTGCAGGTGACCGAGCACCACGCACCGCGCTTCGCGCCCGGTCGTCTCCTCGAGCTGCTCCGCGATCACAATCCCGACGCCGCCCAGTCGCTCGACATAGCCTGCGCGCGCGGCTTCGCGAACCGTGAAGGTGCCGCCGATCGGCTTGGCGCCTTCGGCAACCACGACGATGCTGAACTTCGCGCCCAGGGTTTCGCGCTTCTTGAGCGCGGCCGCGACCTTTTCCGGGTCGTACGGAATTTCGGGCAGCAGGATGACATCGGCGCCGCCGGCGATGCCGGCTTGCAGCGCGATCCAGCCGGCATAGCGGCCCATCACCTCGACGACCATGATGCGCTTGTGCGCTTCGGCCGTCGTATGCAGCCGATCGATCGCGTCCGCTGCGAACGAGACCGCGGTGTCGAAACCGAAACAGCTCGTCGTCCCGACGATGTCGTTGTCGATCGTCTTCGGCACGCCGACGACAGGAATGCCTTTCAGATGGAACTGGTGCGCGATGCTCAGCGATCCGTCGCCGCCGATCACGACCAGCGCCTGCAGCCCCATCTTGTGGAACGTTTCAACCACCCGATCGGAATAGTCAACCTTGCCCTCGGGGGTGTCGACGGGATACTCGAACGGGTTCCCGTGATTCGTGGTTCCCAGAATTGTGCCGCCGAGCCGCAGAATGCCGGTGACGTCTTTCGGCGTCAGGATGCGCGACCGCTTGGGATCCAGCAGGCCGTCAAAGCTGTCCTCGAGGCCGACGACCTCGATCCCGGCGTTGAACGCGGATTTGACGACGGCGCGAATGACGGCGTTGAGACCGGGTGCATCACCGCCGCCGGTGAGCACGCCAATGCGTTTAATCGAAGGCACCTAACGACTATATTTGAAAAGCACGACAGTTCTCTTTCGCCTGTAAGTCTGATACAGTAAATAGGTTATTGGCTCGTCGGGCGGCTAGCTCAGCTGGGAGAGCGCAGCGTTCGCAACGCTGAGGTCGGGAGTTCGATCCTCCTGCCGTCCACCACTCCTCCCATACCCCAAAGCAACCAGATCGGCGCATCAGCAGTCGAACTAGTATGGGATCCATGAAGGTGCTCGTTGCCGCGGCGTTAGCCTTGGCGTCCGTCTGGACGCTCGAGGCGCAGAACGCCGATCCCGTCGCACTCGCCGCGAAAGTGCAACAACGCTATAACGGCATCAAGGATATCCAGGGCGACTTCGTCCAGACCTACGAAGGCGGCGTGCTGCGCACGAAGACCACTGAGCGCGGCACGGTCGCAATCAAACGCCCCGGCAAGATGCGCTTCATCTACATCAAGCCGGAAAAGAAAGAGTTCGTTTCGGACGGCAATCGCCTCTACACGCATCTCGTCGCTGACAAGCAGGTGATCGTGAGCCCCGCGCCCGGCCCCGATCAGGGCGACATCCCGGCGATGTTCCTCGCCGGCCAGTCGGACCTCGCGCGCGATTACACGCCGTCCTTCACACCGTTGCCCGGCGCTGCACCCGGCCTCGTCACGCTGAAGCTGCTACCCAGGAAGAAGAGCGAGGAATACGAATCGATCGGGATCGGCGTCGACCCCGCGACGCTCCAGATTCAGTTCCTCACCGCCGTCGACACCCAGGGCGGCCGATCGTCGTTTTCTTTCAGTAACCTGAAGGAAAACCGGGGGTTGACCGATAAACAATTCGAGTTTCGCATTCCACGCGGCGTCGATGTGGTAACTAATGGTGGCCGTGTTCAATAGCTCCCTCGCCCGCTCATCCCGTGTCGCCCTTGCCGCGCTTGTCGTCGGCACGCTGGTGTCCTGCGCCAGCAGCAGCGGCGGATCACTCCGCGTCGCCCAAAACGCCGAGATGCAGCAGAACTACGACATCGCCGTCGCCGAATACACCAAGCTCCTCCGCGACAATCCGAACAGCCGCGACGCGAGCCAGGGCCTCGAGCGCGCCAAGCTGCGGGCGTCGCAGGATCACTTTAGTACCGCCCGCCGTCTCGCGGCGACCGGCAAGCTTGAAGAAGGGCTCGTCGAGTATCAGCTCGCCGCGGAGCTCAATCCGGGGAACGCCGAGATCGCGCGCGAGTTGCAGGACACGCGCACGCAACTGCGGACCAAGATCGCGATTCGCGAAGACGGCAAGACGCGCCTTGAATCGCTGATCGCGAACAGCCTCGCTGCGCCGCTGCCGGGCTCCGATCTACCCGCCGACGCCAAGCTTCCCGACTCGGTCGTCTTCCGCGACGCCACCGCGCGCGACGTCTATGCCGCGATCGGCAAGTTCACGAATCTCAGCGTGCTGTTCGACCCGACGTTCCGCGATCAGGCCGTATCGATCGATCTGCGCGGCCAGTCGCTCGAAGAAGCGCTCAACGCGCTCTCGCTGACCACGCGGAATTTCTGGCGCGTCACCTCGCAGCGCGCGATCACCATCGTCCCCGACACCGCCGCCAAGCGCCGCGAGTACGAAGAAGAAATCGTTCGGACGTTTTACCTGAGCAACGCCGATCTCAAGGAAACGATCGACATGCTCCGCATCGTCGTCGATGCGCGCCGCATCTCGGCCATCACCGCGACCAACGCGATCACCATCAAGGACACGCCCGAGCGCATCACCGCCGCCGGCAAGATCATCACGGCGATCGACAAGGCGCGGCCGGAAGTGATCATCGACGTCGAGCTGCTCGAGGTCAATCGCACGCACCTGCATGAGTACGGACTGCAGATCGCGTCGCCCGGCTCACCGGGACTGAGCGGCTCCATTGGCATCAACCAGCCCGAGGGCGGCCTCTCTCTGAAGGCTCTTTCCAATCTGACGAGCGCCGACGTCCTGCTGACGAACCTGCCGTCGCTCTACTACCGCCTCCTGAAGAACGATTCGGCGACGCGCATCCTCGCCAATCCGCAGTTGCGGACGACCGAAGGCATTCCGGCGCAGGCGCGATTCGGCGAGCGCGTGCCGGTGCCGGTCACGACCTTCGCGCCGATTGCCGCCGGCGGCCTGCAGACGCAGCCGATCACCTCGTTCAACTACGAGTCGATCGGCGTCAACATCGACATCACGCCCCGCATGCATCACGACGACGCGGTGTCGCTGGCCCTGAAAGTGGACTTGAGCAGCATTTCCGGCAAGGGATTCGGCGATCTGCCGACGTTCGGCAGCCGGCAGATCAACACGGTGATTCGACTCAAGGACGGCGAGACCAACATGCTGGCCGGCCTGATTCGCGACGAGGAACGGACGTCCGTCGCGACGATTCCCGGCCTCGGCGACATCCCGGTGCTCGGAAAGCTCTTCTCGTATAACCACAAGGAGACGCAGGAGACGGACATCATCCTGACGCTCACGCCGCGCATCATTCGCGTCCTGAACCTGACGGCCGAAGATCTCCAGGCTTTCAGGGTGGGACGCGACGCGGGCGCGCCGCTGACCGATGTCGTGCCCCAGCTGCCGATTCCGCTGCCGTTGCCGTTACCGAAACCGCCAGGCGGCGACGCCGCGCCTTCGGCCGCCCCGCAGTTCCCCGCCTCACCGGGGCCTGCCACGCCGCTCCAGCCACCGGCGCCAGTGAAGCCTCCTCCTAAGGGTTAGATCTTTCCTACCGACGCGCCAAGCTTCTGCAGCCGCTCGACCAGCCGGCTGTAGCCTCGCTCAACGGTCTCCAACGGTTCCACGCGGCTCTGGCCGTCGGCGATCAACGCCGCCGCAATCAGCGCCATTCCCGATCGAATATCGCGGCTGTCGAGCGCCTTGCCGCGCAGCCGCCGCGGTCCGGTGACGATGATGCGATGCGGATCGCACAGGAACAGATCCGCTCCCATGCCGCTCATCTGCTCGAGCGCGAACAACCGCAGCTCATACATCCAGTCGTGCACGAGCGTGGCGCCTTCGGCTTGCGTCGCCAGCACGGTGACCAGGCTCACCAGGTCGCTCGGGAACCCGGGCCACAGGCCCGTCGTGATGCGACCCGCGCCGACAAGCTTCTTCACCTCGACGCGGAAGACGTCGTTGTCCTGCACGCACTTCACGCCCATCTTGGTGAGCACCGATGCGACGACTTCCATGTCGACGGGCCGCGTGCCGCCGACGTCGATGTGCCCGCCGGTGATCGCGCCGACCACTGCCCAACTCCCCGCCTCGATGTAATCACCGTAAAGCGTTTTTGTCGCGCCTCGCGGTTTGTCGAGGCCTTCGACGCGGATCGTATGCGAGCCCTCGCCGGTCACGCCGGCGCCCATGTTGCGGAGAAACTCACAGAGCTCGACGACGTGCGGTTCGCAGGCCGCGTGACGAATCTCCGAAATGCCCGGCGCCGCCGCGGCCGCGAGGAGCGCGGTTTCCGTTCCCGTGACGGACGCTTCGTCGAGATAGATCGAGGCCGGCTTCAAACCGTCCGGCACTTCGAGCCGATGGCCCGAGCCCGCGATCACTCGCGCGCCCATCGCGACCAATGCTTCAAGATGCGTCTTGATGCTGCGGCGCGCGGGAAAATCCCCGCCCGGCGGCGCGACGACGGCGCGGCCGCGCCGCGCCAGCAGCGGTCCGATCAGCAGCACCGAACCCCGCAGACGCCCCACCAGCGTGCTGTCGGGCTCGTCCTTGGTCACGTTGGCGCAGCGGATCCGCAGCGTGGTGCTGCCGATGCCTTCGACCTCCGCGCCCAAATCGAGCAGCAACCGCGCCATCACCTCGACATCGGCGATGCGCGGCATGTTGGTGAGCGTGCACCACTCGTCGGTCAGCAGGCAGGCCGCGATCAGCGGCAGCGCCGCATTCTTGTTGCCTTCGACGTCAACGCGTCCTTCGATGCGGTGGCCGCCTTCAATCACCAATGTGGACATTCAGTTTTCTCTCAACTCTTAACGGTCGACTCTCGACGGCTGACTGTTTTCGAAGTCACCCAGACAGATGATCTCACTTTGGAGAGTGACGCCGAATCGTTCTTTCACCGCGCCGCGGCACTGTTCGACGAGCTGATGAATCTCAGCGGCGCTAGCTGAGCCGTCGTTGATGATGAAGTTCGCGTGCGTCGGCGACACGCGCGCACCGCCCAGCGCCGCGCCCTTGAGGCCGGCGCGATCGACCAGTGCTCCCGCCGAAGGCGGAATCCCCTCGGGCACCTTGTCGACAACAGGATCGGGATTCATGAAGATACAGCCCGCGCTCGGTGATTCCAGCGGCTGCGTGCGCTTTCTGAACGCCAGCGACTCGCGCGCCACGGATCGGAGCGCCGCAGGATCGCCGCCGGGCGCCACGCGAAACGCCACCCACAGCACGATCTCGCCGGTGCGCTTCAAGCGGCTGTAGTCGTACTCAAATTCCATGCGATCGGCCGGCGCCTGCAACAGCGTGCCGTCCGCCTTCACCAGCCGCACGCTCTCGACGAGATCGCCGATGTTGATCTTCTTCCAGTGCGCGTTGCCGTAGATCGCGCCGCCCACCGTGCCCGGCGTGCCCGCCCACGCCTCGAGGCCGGCATAGCCGCGATTGATCGTCCATCGCACCAGGCCATTGATCGTCACGGCGGCATCGGCGCGAACGAGTCGATCGCCGATCGGCTTGACCTCGCCGCCCCTGGTCCTGATCACCAGGCCGCGAATGCCGCGATCGGCGATCAGCACATTCGATCCGCCGCCAAGCATCGTCACCTTCACGCCCGCAGCATGGGCAAGCTTGACGGCCTGGACGATCTCGTCCGCGTTCTGCGTTTCGATCAGGACGTCGGCGGGACCACCCACCTTGAAGGTGGTGAATGCCGCGAGTGATGCATCGCGCTTCACGCGATCGGCGCCGAACGCCTGCTCGAGCGCGCCCGTGAGATCCCTCACGACACATCCTTCAAGTCGGCGTATTTCAGCAGCTGGCGCTCGCGTGAAATCAGCGCCGCGACCGCCTCCTGGTGCGAGCACAGGTGGAATTCGATGAAGTCGCCGGGCGCGAGCTGTCCGGCAACCGGCAGATCCGCGGAGATGACGTAACCGATCTTCGGATACCCGCCCGCCGTCTGTCGATCGGCCATCAGCAGGATCGGCTCGCCCGCCGCCGGCACCTGAATCGCGCCGATGCCGAGCGGCTCGGAAATGAGCTCGTCCTCGCGCGCGCGGACTAACGGCGGTCCCTGCAGGCGATAACCCATGCGATTCGATTGCGGCGAGATGCGAAAGCTCACGCTCGCGATCACCCTGAGCGCATCGGCTTGAAACCAGTCCGCCTGGGGGCCGGGAATCACGCGCAACAAGGCGCGGCCGTTGGTCGGCAGCGTGAGGCCCACCGACTTCCGATGCGGCCGCGGCCGCGGCTCGTGAGAGATCGGAATGCGATCGCCGGCCGCGAGCGCGCGACCCTTGAAGCCGCCCATGTGGCTGACCAGGTGTGTCGCGCGGCTGCCCAGCATCGGTTCCGTCCGCACGCCGCCGGCAACCGCAAGATAGGCGCGGGCGCCCTGCACGACCCGCCCAAACTTGAGTCGCTGCCCGCTCTTCACGGCGAACGACACGCCGATCCCCACCGGCCGATCGTCGCAGGTGACCTCGAACATGCCTCCCGCAATCGCCATCGTCGTATCGGCTTCGACGATCAACTCCGGCCCGATCAACGTGATTTCGAGAGTGGCCGCGTCAGCGGCGTTGCCCGCCAGCTGATTGGCGATGCGATGCGAAAACGTATCCATCGGCCCGGCAACCGGCACCCCGGCCGCCTGGTGGCCGTAGCGGCCAAGATCCTGGACCGTGGTCAACAGGCCTGGCCGGACGATGTGAAGTGCGCCGGCGT
>Ga0310892_10000572_pt1 | contig 10866 bp, 9 predicted proteins | sample C0D1metaG_FD_203747 | JGI IMG/M metagenome (GOLD analysis project Ga0310892, IMG submission 203747) | Lab incubated soil microbial communities from West Virginia University Organic Research Farm, Morgantown, WV, United States - C8D2 | ecosystem: Environmental > Terrestrial > Soil > Agricultural...
GAGCTCATCATCGTGGACGATGCGAGCACCGACGACACCGCGATGATCAGTGCGCAGTTCGCCGACTGCGTCGTCCGCCTGCCCGGGCGTCCGCATGGGCCAGCCTATGCGCGCAACCGCGGGGTGGAAGTCAGCCGAGGCCCGATCATCGCGTTTTTCGATGCTGACGTGTGCGTGCATTCGGATGCGCTTCGCCTCATGCTCGACGTGTTCGCCAACGAGCCCGATGTGAGTGCGGTGTTCGGGAGCTACGACACGGCGCCGACGGCGCCGGGGCTCGTGTCGCAGTACCGCAACCTGCTGCACCATTACGTCCACGCGAGCAGCGCGGGCGACGCCGAGACGTTCTGGGCAGGATGCGGCGCCATTCGTCGCGACGTGTTCGTCGCTGCCGGCATGTACGATGAATGGCGCTTCGCCCGGCCGCAGATCGAGGATGTCGAGCTGGGGCACCGGATTCGCACGATAGGGCACCGCATCGTGCTGAGGCCGGACGTGCAGTGCGCCCATATGAAACGATGGACGCTCCGCGATGTGATCAAGGCCGATTTCAACGACCGCGGTGTCCCGTGGACCCGGCTCCTGATTCAGCTCGGCGCGCTCACGAGAACCAAGACATTGAATCTCGCGACCGTCGAGAAGCTCAACACGGGTCTCGTCTGGGTCGTGGTCCTGCTGCTGATCGTGGCGGCGGTCATTCGAGACGCCAATGCGGCGTTCGCCGGCCTCGCGGTGTTGCTCTTCGTGATTCTCGTGAACCTTCCGCTGTACGGATTTTTCCGGCGCGAGCGCGGGGTCCTGTTCACGTTAGGTGTGATCCCGCTCCACATGATGTACTACCTGAACAACGGGTTCGCCGTCATCTACGGCGGGATCCTTCACCATGTGATCGGCGAGCCGGCGCCGGACGCGCTCACGCAGGCGTATGCCGAGGTCGGCGTGGAGATGTGGCCGCCCGTGCCGAGCAAGGGAAAGTCCGCGGGGCAATGACCGCGCTGGCCGTCACGGAGTCACTTCGATACACCTGCCCGCGGTGCGCTGCCGACGTTGCCTCCGTCGGCGACGCCTATTGCTGCGAGCAGTGCAAGACCATGTATCCGGTGGTCCTGGGGATCCCGGACTTCCGCGTGGCGCCAGACCCGTGGATCTCGCTCGAGGACGATCGCGAGAAGGCGATGCGGCTCGCGGAGGTCAGTGCCGAACTGACGCTCGAGGAGACTGTGCGTGCGTACTGGGCCATGACCCCGGGAACACCGGCTGCCCAGGCGGAACGGTTCGTTCGCTACGTGATGGACGCGGATCGCCGGGCACGAGAGTGGCTCTCACTGGTCGAGCGCGATGGGTCATCGGATCTGGTGTCGGAGACTCCGTGGCTCGAGATCGGAGCCGGAACGGGCGACCTGCTCGTCGCCGCTGCCGCACGCGGATATCGGATGATCGGCGTCGACATTGCCATGCGCTGGCTCGTCGTCGCACGCCGACGTGCCGAGCTCGCGGGTGTGTCGTCGTGGCTCGTCTGCTGCAATGGAGAACACCTGCCGTTCGCGGACGGTTCGTTTGGGCGTGTACTGTCCGTGGGGACGCTCGAACACTGTCGCAGCGCTGACGACACCATCGGGGAGGCCAGGCGCGTGCTCAGGAAACACGGAGTGCTGTCCGCGCGCACCGTGAATCGCTTCACGCTGCTCCGCGAGCCGCACGTCGGCGTCTGGGGCGTCGGCTTCGTTCCACGTCGCTGGGCGGACGCCTACGTCCGGATGTGGAGTCGCGAGCGGTATCTGCACCATCGACCCCTCTCGGCGAGAGAGCTTCGATTGGCCCTGCGCCGGGAACGGTTCGTGGACGCGCGCGTCGTTCCGGCCGCGCCGTTAGGCGCCGATCGCGAGCGGCTCGGCCGGCTGCAGTTCGCCATGCCGGCCTATGACCGTCTGCGGCGCGCGCCGGTCGTAGGCAGCGCGCTGGCCTGGGTGGCGCCGTTGCTCGAGATCCGAGGAAAGGTCTCGTGACGGCACCGCGTATCTTCACCGCCGAGTACTACGCGCGCATGCGCGCGCTCGAGGCAGGCAGCTGGTGGAACGCCGCCATGCGGGACGTCGCGGGCATGCTGCTCGAGGACGTCGATCGCCCCGCGGTCGGCCGTGTGTTGGACGTCGGGTGCGGATCGGGCCAGACGCTCGCCTGGTTCGTGAACACCTTCGGTGAGTGGGAGACGTTGGGGTGCGACGTGGCGGCGGACGCGCTCGTTGCCGCGAAGCCGCTCGCCGACGGCGTCATCCAGGCGTCAGCCCTCGACCTGCCGATTCCTGACGCAAGCGTCGACCTCGTGATCACCCTCGATGTGGTGCAGCATTTACCCATCCCTGGTGGCGACGCGAAGGCGCTCGGCGAGATGCACCGCGTGCTCAAGCCGGGCGGATTGTTGCTCCTACGCACCAACGCGCAGGCGTACCCACGAGTCGGCGACGACCTCGCGTACAATTTTCACAAATACACGCCCGAGGAGTTGGGAGGAAAGCTGACGCAGGCCGGTTTCTCGACCATTCGTCTCAGTCGCCTGAACGCTGTGCTCGGACTCGCGGAAATCCCGCGCGAGCTGCGCGCCCGGCGCGCCGAGCAATCGGAGTATCGCGGCATCCTCGCGCAGGCCCGGACGGAAGCGCCGCTGGTCACGGCGCTCAAACGCGGCTGGCTGCGGTTGGAAGGCCAGGTGGTTCGGCGCGGACTCCGCTTGCCGATGGGCCGAACCATCATCGCGCTGTGCCGCCGGCCGGAAGCGCCCGCCCCCGCGCCGATGTTGAATGGCGACCGCGCAGCGATTGAAGTGTCCACCTCGGCCGGCCGATGACGCAGTCGATATCACGAGAAGTACTCGGCCCCGAGCACCAGGCGCTGCTGCTCCTCGTCGACGACGACCCCGCGAACGACGAAGCGCTCGCCACGCTTCTCCGAGAGAGCGTGGACTGGGGCGCGCTCATCGCACTGGCGCAGCAGGAACGCGCCACGGCCGAGCTCTACCGACGCGTTCGGTCACTCCGCGGCGCCGACCTGCCACCCCAGGACCTGGCGGTGCTGCATCGCCTTGCCGTAGTGTCGGATTTCCGCATGCTCCACCTCGAACAGTGTCTCCGCGAGACGTTCGAGGTGCTGACATCGCTCGGAACGCGCGGCATGCTTCTGAAGGGCAGTGCGCTCGTGTACAGCGTGTATGGGGGCGCATTCGCGCGTCGTCCGATGTCGGACGTCGATGTGCTCGTGGACCGGGCACGGGCCGATGAGGCGCACCTAACGCTGCTCCGAGGGCGTTGGAAGAAGACGCCGGTGCCGGCGGCCGACGAAGTGTACCAGGAATACCATCACCACCTGCCGCCGCTGACGGACACGCGTGGCACCGGCGTGCAGTTGGAGCTGCACACGGCGCTGTTCGCGCACGGCCACCCCTTCGCCCTCACACCCGAGGTCCTCTGGGAGCGGGCGTCGCCGCTGCTGGAGCGCCATCCGCAATCGACATTGCGAGCGCCACTCGCGTTCGTCCCGCTGCTCGAGCACCAGCTCCTTCACACGTGTATCCACTTCGCGTGGTCGCACGGCATGCGGTTCGGCGCGTGGCGCGTTTTCCGTGACATCCGCGCGCTCGTGCGCACCGGGGCGATCGACTGGGACGGGTTCGTCGACATGGCCAAAGCGACGCGATCCGTCACGTCGTGCTATTGGACCTTTCGACTCGCTCATTCGGCGGCTGGTGTCAGAGTTCCGGGTGAAGTGGAGTGTGCACTTCGTCCCCCGTTGCCCGGTGCCTACCTCCGGCGGCTCGAGCGCCACTATCTCCTCAACCTGTTCCCGGCGGCGCCCCCGTGCCCGTCGGTGCGACTCGATCAGACGCTCTGGTCACTGGGCATGCTGCCGTGGTGGAGTGGCCACGGCCCCTCCCGGCCGTGGGATCGCGACGAAAGCTTTTCTCCGCCGCGTGATTTGTCGCAGGTGGCCGGCGCTGCGAATCGAATGCGGCAGATCCTCCGCTCGACGGAATACGTCGGCGCCGTCCTTGGATTGGGGCGCTTCGGAAAGCTGCCTTCGCGTTAGGCTGGCCCTTTTTTGCCGCGCGGGCCCCGCGATGAGCCCGGACCACAATACCGTCGCTTTTGCGCAACAAACGTGGCAAACATATGCCCAGCGGGCAGCGCTGACGCGTCGCGGCCGAACACGTAACTCATTCAACGAGAACAGCCTGCGGCCCACGCCCATCGTAGCCGCACGCGGCACGTACGATGCATTGGGCGTTTCATCTTCCCGGCCGAGCACCACTCGACCGTGAGATGTCACCCTTGTAGCCCGGCAACGCAGTGACTGACGAGGTTACGATCGACGCAGGTGGCGGGCGGTGCGAGCCGCCTTCTCGCAAGTGCACGGTGGAGGGGGGAGCGCTGTCGTGAGCGGAGTGCTGGCAGTCCGGGAGTGGGGTGCGCCCACGCTCGCGCCCGATCATCTGGCGCGGATGATGGGCGCCCTGACCCGACGTGGCGATCGCACGGCACTCTGGCAGGGCGACGGCATCGCCGTCGGCACTTCGCATTTCGATTGGGAGCTCGGCGACGGATTCCGTGGTGATGCAGGCATCGCGCGAACCGACCGACTGGTCGTGGCGGCGGATGCATCGCTCTACTACCGACGGGATCTCGTGAAAGCGCTCGAGGAAGCGAGCGCATCGATCCATGGCCTGACGGCGAGCAACCTCATTCTGTCGGCCTACGAGGCGTGGGGAGAGCGCTGCGTCGACCACCTCGAAGGCGACTACGCATTCGTTGTCGTCGACGCCGAGCGTTCGCGCATCGTCGCGGCGCGCGATCCGATGGGACGACGTCCGCTGTTCTTCGCGACGTTCGGTGCTGCCGTCGTCGTCGCCTCCACCTCTGCTGCGGTTCTGGCGCACCCTCGGGCGTCGCACGCTCCGAACATCGCCGCGCTCATCGGCCGCATGTCGTTCGGGGTGACGGACGAAGCGTCGTCGCCGTACGCGGACGTGACGACGCTTCCGGCCGGTCACGTCGTCGTCATGGAGCGCGGTGCTTCGGCGCACGTGTCGAGATACTGGAGCGTTCCGTCGCAGGAACGCCACGTGTCGGCGTTCGACGACGCGGTGATGGAGCTGCGCGAGCTCGTCGCATCGGCCGTCATCGAGCGAATGGATCCTGGCGCGCCGACGTCGATCTGGCTGAGCGGCGGATACGACTCCACCTCGATTTTCGGGATCGCCGAGCGAGCGCTCGGAGAGCGCGGCGACGGTCGGAGACTTTCGCCGATTTCCATGAGCTACCCCATTGGGGATCATGCGCGCGAGGACGAGATCATCGGGGAGGTCACCGGCTTCTGGCAGACGACGCCACGCTGGGTGCAGATCGAGGATGTGCCGCTGCTTGCCAAGCTTCCCGAGCGCGCGGCGGGTCAGGACGAGCCGTTTCCGCACGCATTCGAGAACTGGACGCACGCCATGCTCGATGCCACGCGCGCGTCTGGATCGCACGTCGCGCTGACCGGCGATGGCGGCGATCAGCTGTTCGCGGTGTCGAATGTCTTCATGCTCGATTTGCTCGCGCGCGGCCACTGGACAGAGCTGCGCCGCGAGTGGAACGCGTTCGGACCGCAGGGCTATCGGGCGTTCTTCCGCGACGTGGTCAGGCCGGTCGTGGAGACCGCAGCGAACCGGATGCGGGGCGACCGAACCCCCGAGTACCAGCCTCCGGCCTGGGTGCGCTCGGATGTCGTGAAGTCATCGGGCTATCTCGACCGGGAATGGAAGGCCGAGCAATGGCTGGCATCCCAGGCTGGCTCGCGAGAGCGAAAGGAGACGCTCCTGCCCTTGCTGAGCCCTGTGACGGCGAGGGTTGCCGCGAGTACGTCGAATTTCGCGCTCGATTACGGCGTTGAGGTACGGGTCCCGTTGCTCGACCGCCGCGTGATCGATTTCGCGGCCAGGCGACCCCGCGAAGAGCGGGCGTCTGCCGGCTCCGTCAAGCATCTCTTGCGCGCCGCGGCGGTTGGCGCTCTCCCCCCCGCCGTCCTCGCGCCGCGGGCCACACGCACCGGTACTCTGGGACACTATTTCGCCCGCGAGTTGAGAGCCGATCGATATGGCATTGTGACCGATGCGTTCCACGACCCTGTCTTGGCGGACCTTGGGATTGTGGATAAAAAGCAGCTAAGTGATGCGTGGATCCAATACAGAACGAGCGGCGACGCAACAGTTGGCGCGAGGTTGTTCCTCACGCTGCAGGTCGAGCTGTGGCTGAAGAGCCAACCGGCAGTTCTCCAGCGTAGTTGCACTCAACTTGCTGAGAGTGCTGACAGATCCGAGGCAGTTCAATCGGGTACCGGACAGCTCGGCGCGACTCGTGCTCATCGGTCTAGCGAGTTGCTACGACCTGCCTTGCCATTGCGGCCGTCCTGGCCGTAGTTTAGCCGGGGATTCCCGGTTCTCTCTCCACGGAGGATTGATGTATCAATCACCAAAGCTCGAGCGTTTGGGAACGTTCCGCGAAGTCACTTTGGCCGGTGGTGCCGTTCTCGCTGCTGACGCGAGCAACCCGTATCACCGCTATCGTTGATCGCTCCCTCGGCGGGGGGGCCTCTGGGTCCCCTCCGCTGACCGCGGTGCTCCATCAACGCGATGATGACGTCCTACGCCGCGTTTGGCGGCTTACTCCAGTCTCAGATCCCCCTGCCCGAGCTCCAGGAAGCCAACGGAGCCCCACCAGACTGGACCGTTCGAAAAGGCGACCTGCGCTCCACTGAAGCGCGCTTGTTAGGCGAAGAGCCCGTCGACGACGGCATTCGTGTGCAGTGCTACCGAATCCCCGACGGCATCCGCCTCACGTTCGACGACACCGGCACATTCGACATCACGCAGCACGGAACCGACATCTGCTGGACCCCCGGCGATGATGCCGACGACGTCCTCGTGCGAGCGGATCTCCTCGGGTCGGTGTTTGCGGTCGCGTTGCATCTGCATGGGCTGCTCTGCCTCCATGGGAGCGCCGTCGCGCTCGACGGCAGTGCCATCGGCTTTCTCGCGCCCAAGGGCACCGGCAAATCGACCACTGCCATGGCGCTGTGCGCTGCTGGCGGTGCGCTCGTCACTGACGACATGCTCGCCGTCCATCCGTCGACCATGCCGACGGCGTGGCCAGCGCTTGCCGCCGTCCGGCTGCTCGATGATTCCGCGCGCCGTCTCGGTCGATCCGAGGGTTCGCCGCGGGACACGAAGAGTGGGAAGTATCGCGTCACGAGCTTACCGGAGGCGCAGGTGGAGAAGCGCCGGGTTCCCGTCGCCGCCATCTACGAGCTGGCGTCGGTGATGGCGGACATGGCGGCGCCGGCAGCGCACCGAGTGCGCCTAACGGGTGTCAACGCCATCGCGGCGTTGCTCCGGCATCTCAAGACCGGTGACGTGCTCGGCGAGGCCGACCGGACGTCGCTGTTCATGCGCGCCGCCGACGTCGCGCGCTACGTCCCGGTATTCCGCCTCGAGGTCGCTCGCGATTTCGCGCGACTCTCCGAGGTGGTTGCCCAACTCCGTTCCTGGCATACGAGCGGTACGGCGTCTGCCGCGTGAGGCCGTGACCTCCGCGGCCTCCGCCCTCACTGCGCCCGCGCTCGTCGCGACGCCCGTCGCCGAGACGTCGGTCAGCCTGCGAGGGCTGTCGAAGTCGTTTGCCAAGCGCCGCGGGTGGGGGCAGATGATCCGGCAGCCCTTTCACCGGGAACACATTCGCGCCTTGCGCGACGTCACGTGCGACATCGTGGGCGGGGAGTTCTTCGGGCTGCTCGGTCCGAACGGGGCGGGGAAGACCACACTGTTCAAGACGCTGGCGACGCTCGTCACGCCCGACGAAGGGACGGCGATCGTGTGTGGCCACGACGTTAGGCACGCGCCGGCGGACGTGCGCCGCGTGCTCGCGCCCGTCATTGCCGATGAGCGCAGCCTGAACTGGCGGCTGTCGGCCCGCGAGAACATGCGCCTGTACGCGGCGCTGAACGGCCTGCGTGGCCGCGCCGCGCTCGACCGGGTCGACGAGCTCCTCACGCTCGTGGAGCTACAGGAGGCGTCGGAACGGCTCGTGGGCGCTTTCTCGTCCGGCATGAAGCAGCGCCTGCTGCTGGCGCGTACCCTCCTCGCCAGCCCGCGCGTCCTGCTGCTCGACGAACCGACGCGAAGCCTCGATCCCATCTCGGCCAGATCGTTCCGCACGTTTCTGCGCCAGGAGATTGCTATTCGAAGCGGCTGCACGGTGCTGCTCGCGACGCACAGCGCAGACGAAGCGTTCGATCTGTGCGACCGCGTGGGCGTACTCCACCAGGGGCAGCTGATCGCCGTTGGAACCACGAGCGAGCTTGTGAGCACCGTGGCCGAAGAGCGATACGCCCTGTGGGTGAAGGGCGACACGCGCGCCACGCTTCGTGACCTCGCCGCCAGCCAGATCGCGGTCGTGGTCGGCGAGCCCGTGGACGAGCCGAACGGGTGGGTTCGAATCGAGTTGGACATCCCCGGTGGCGCCGAGTCCGCGGCCGATGTGGTCGCGGCGCTCGCGCGCGCCGATGTTCGCGTTGCGCGCTGCGAGCGGATGGCGTTGTCGCTCGCCGATCTGCTGGAGCGCACACTGCAGCGGTATCGACGCGAGTCGCATGTATAAAGTCGCCGCACTCATCCGCGCCGGCTGGCTCGCGGCGACGAGCTATCGGCTCGGTGTCATCATGTCGTTCGGCGCGCTGATCCTGGGCGTCGTGCCCGTGTTCTTCGTGACGCGCGCGCTGCAGCCATCCATGGCAGGCGTGATCGCTGGTGAAGGGGATCAGTTCTTTGCGTTCATCATCATCGGCATGACCGTGCTCACGGTCGTGTCTGCAGCCCTCTACGCATTGCCGAACGCGCTGCAGACGGGTGCCACGACCGGAACGATCGAGGCATTGCTCGCGACGCCGACGCCGGTCCCCACACTGCTGGCGGGTCTTGCAGGGTACGAGGTGCTCTACGCCATGCTGCGAGCAGGCGTCGTCCTCCTCGCCGCCGTCGTGATGGGCGCCCACGTGACCTGGGATAGGTTCGGTGCCGTCGCGCCCATCCTGCTGCTCGTCATCCTCGCGCACATCCCGATCGGAATCATCGCTGCGGCCATGGTCCTCGCGTTTCGAACGCAGGGCCCGCTGCCGCAACTGGTGTTCATGCTCTCGACGTTCCTCGGAGGTGTGTACTACCCGACGCACGTGATTCCCGGCGCGATTCAGATGATCTCGGCGATCGTTCCGCTGACATACGGGCTGCGCGCGATCCGCGTGGTGCTGCTCGAGGGCAAACCGCTGACCGCGGTCTCGGGCGATCTCTTCATGCTCCTCGGGTTCGCCGTCGGCTTGTTCGTCGTGAGCACGATCGCCTTCCAGGCCGCGCTCCGCTACGCCCGCCGGGCAGGCACGCTCGCGCAGTATTAGCGGCGGGTGTCATTCCGAGCGGAGCCGCGAATCGCGGCCGGTGTCATTCCGAGCGGAGGCCCGTACGGCCGGAGGCGAGGAATCGCAGTCATCCCGGTAGAGGAATCTCCCGGTCGGGACGATGGCGATTCCTCGCCTCAGCCGCTGCGCGGCTCCGCTCGGAATGACACGGGGTGCGATTCCCCCGCCTCCGCACCTTCGCTGCTCCGCTCGGAGTGACAGCTAGGAGCGAGTTACCGGCTGCAATTCCCCGCCCGCGCGCATGCTGGTCACGACGTTCGCCATGGCTTGCTCCAGCGATGTCAATGGGATGCCAAGGCCGCGAGCCTTCTCTGTGGAAACACCGCGATTGATCACGTCCCGTGACATGAGTGCCAGCCTGGGAGGTAGCGAGCGCCCAGCCAGCGACCAGAGTCCGGTGGCGGCCGCGGATCCCGATCTCGTTAGGCCGCGCGGTAACGTGATGTGAGCCACGCGACGGCCGAGCGCCGCAGCGGTCGCGTCGATGACCTCGCGGTGCGTCAGCACTCGCGGCCCTGCCACGTTGATCGTCTCGCCGCGCAACGTGGGCTGCTCCAGTGCATGCACGACGGCGGCAACGAGATCGTGAACGTACGCGGGGTTCTCGAGCGTGATCGTGCCGGTATGAAGCCAGAATCGACGCTCGCCGACCGACCGCACGAACGCGGCGGTCTGTTGCCGGGACGGGCCGAACACATCCGAGGGGCGAAGGACAGTCCATGAAGGGGCGTGGCTCTTGATCTCTTCCTCGCCCGCCAGCTTCGATCGTTGATAGGCGGTATCAGGTCGCGGCGCGTCGCGTTCGGTGATGGGCTCGAGGCCGTCGCGAATCCCGTAGACACCGGCGCTGCTGACGTACACGACCTGCTCGACGCCGGCCGAGCGCGCGGCCTTCGCGAGCGAAGTGGTCCCGTGGACGTTGGTGCGGACGAGCGTCTCCTCGTCCCGGACCGCCGCAGCCATGACCGCAGCGAGATGAACGACCCGGCGAACGCCTCCCACGGCCGCGTCGAGCGCACGCGTGTCGGCGAGATCGCCGGCCGCAGTTTGAACGCCTGGCGCTAGTACGGGCGTGCGCGCCGGGTTTCGAACCAGCACCCGGACCGCCATCGCGCGATCGACCAGAGCACTCACGAGGTGGCGACCGATGTAGCCGGTGCCCCCCGTGACGAGAATCACGTCGCTGCGCCTGTGGCCGGAACCTGGCGCCCGCTGCGCGCGGCCGGCGGCCGCTGGACGGGTTTGATGCGACGCCGCAGGTACGCCTCGCCTAACGCGAACGCCGCCCGCCCCGCCACGGCGCACGTCGTGTCCAGCGCCCCGCGGAGCGCGCGGTACACGGGATCGGAGCGGTTCTCGTTCTTCAGG